>VFQM010000209.1_pt1 | contig 72547 bp, 70 predicted proteins | sample 3512391 | NCBI WGS metagenome assembly VFQM01 (sample SAMN10412369, study PRJNA504923) | tailings metagenome | isolation source: Replicate 1 from Balatoc abandoned mine | place: Philippines | reverse complement strand
TCCTCCCGGAGCCTGAATCACATCGCCTCTCGCCAATCAATGGGTCCTGAGCCTAGCATTCCGTTGCGATCCAACCGCAATGCCCCGGCTCATCCGGACTACCGTCGCAACAAGGATCGCAAGCGAATCGAGCGCATGTTCGGCAAGCTCAAATAACAGCGCCGTATTGTAACCTGCCACGATAAGACCGTCCCCTTCGTTGCAGAGCTTCCTCGACCTCGCCGCAGCACCGGTCGCCGACATAGCCCTTATCGGCGAGGACGCCTTTCGGAGTGGGCAACGGCAGAGTCAGCAGGTCATCGGCAGCGGCATAGCCGGACGCCTCGCAGCTCGTGAATCCGCAATCGACCAGCGTTTGAAGCAAGGCATCACGCATCCTCGTACGCAAGGCCGGCAAGCGCGAAAGAGCCCAGCAAGGCCAGCGCATCCATCAGCAGCAGCGCGGCATAGATTTGCAGCCGGCGATATTCCAGCGGTTGGGCAAGGCCGTTGCGCGGCGCGCGCGGTATGCGCGTGAAGACCTTGTCTGCTGCGGGATACGGCCGATCCGGCAATGTCTTGTCTTCAGCCCCGCTTCGCGCAGGAGAAAAGTCCATGCTGTTCTGCCTCATTCGCGCAAAATACTACGCAGAATTGCCTATTACGCATTTCATGGTGCAGTGCAAAACCATTTGCAAACGCGAAGAAGTTCGCCGGGATGGCCTTGCCTTGAAAATCCCCCGCTTCGTCAGCGGCGGCTTCAGCGGTTAGGGGCCGCCGCAAACCTGGTGATTTGCGCAAGTGCCTGAGAAAGCAGCAGTTCCGAAGTCTGGCTGTTGGCAATCAGGGCGCCGTGCAGGTCGGCAAGACGGGCCACCAGGCGGCCCAGTTTGGCATTGGGCCAGCGCTGAAGCTGCTTCTCGATATCCCGACGGTCCCGAAAGAACACACCGTTTCGCTCCAGGAAGCGCATCACGTCCTCGCGCGGGGCCAGCCTGGCTGCCAGTCCCGCCAGTTGCGCGGCGCGCCGTTCCAGCGCGAGGACGATCTGCACCGGGTTGATCCCGAGATCGCGAATCCGCGCCAGCTGGTCGGGCAGGCGGCGCACTTCGCCTGACAGGACCACGTTGACGATGGCCTGGAGGTTTTCTTCCTCGGTCACCGCACCGATCGCATCGAGCGCTTCCGCCGTCGCGGTTTTCGGGGCGTGTGGATCCGCATCGAGGTAAAGGGCCAGCTTGTCCATCTCCGACCTGGCCAGCCGCAGGTCCATGTTGGCGGCCCGCGCCATGCGTTCCACCAGATCCCCGCTGCACTTGACGCCGGCAGCGGCGGCCATTGCGCCGATCTCGCTCACCACGTCCTTCATGTCGGGCGGATGGAACATGGCGACGACCGCGTCCTTGCGGTCAATCAGCAGCTTTGCCGTGCGGGCCTTGTCAGTGGCGGACGTGGCCACGATGAAGACCGGGCAGGCCTGCTCCATTTCGCCGATGGCCGCGAGTTCGAGGTAGGTTTCCACCGCCTTCAGCGCGTCCTCACCGGCCACGCGGGCAAATATGTGCCGCGCGCCGCCGAACAGCGAGGTGGAGCGCGCCTCGTCAGCCAGGCGGACAGGGTCTGCCTTCAGCTCCGCGCCGGACAGTTCGACGCGTTCGCCGGGGTCGGGCAGCATGGCCACGGCGCGGCTGGCGGCCAGCGCCGCGCCGCCTTCATCGGGACCGCAGAAGAACCAGATGGCGCAACCGGCACCGGCGCGTTGCGCAACGGACAGGAAATCGCGCTGGGTGGCCTTCACGGCTGCTGGCTGATCGTCAGCGTCAGTTGCTGGACGATCCGGTCCGCCACCTGCTGGGCCAGGTTTTCCAGCGCGGTCTGTTCGGCGGCAATGGTGGCGAATTCGGAGGAAACCACGTCGATCCCCGCATCGGACCCGGCCGTGGCATCAAGCAATATGGCCCCGCTGGAGACTTCAACCAGCTGGTAACGGGCGCGCAAGGTGCGCCGTTCGCGCCCGATCGTATCGTCGGTCAGCAGGCCAAGGCCCTCAAGCTGGTCATCCAGCAGGATGTCGAGCCGGTAGCGCGGCGATCCGCCAGCCTGCTGCTGGCCGAGCCGGTCAAGCAGGGCATTGCGCACCAGCCAGCCCTCGCGCCCCTGGATGGGGGCCACCTCCACCTGCGATAGGCCCTGCGCCACCACCCCGCTGGCGCCGCCGGCATAGACCGGGCGCAAGCCGCAGCCAGATAGCGCGCCCAGCATGGCCAGGCCCGTGGCCAGTTTCAGCAAGGAGGACGGGGCAACTTTCACGCGACGATGTTCACCAGCCTGTCAGGCACGACGATAACCTTGCGCACCGTAGCACCATCGAGGCTGCGCTGCACCTTTTCGCTGGCAAGGGCCATGGCTTCCAGTTCCTCGCGTCCCAGACCCTTGGGCACGGTGAGCGTATCGCGCAGCTTGCCCTTGACCTGCACGGCGATGGTCACCTCGTCATCCACCAGCAGCGCGGGGTCCACTTCGGGCCATTGCGCTTGCGCCACCAGCCCTTCGTTAAAGCGGGCAAAGGCTTCTTCGGCCAGGTGCGGCATCATGGGGGACACCAGCACGATCAGCTTGCGGATCGCCTGCGAGCGGCTGGCGGACGGTGCCGCCTTCTCGATCGCGGCGGTCAGTTCGTAGATGCGCGCCACCGCCTTGTTGAAGGCCAGCGCCTCCACATCGGTGGAAACGGCGGCCACCGTCTGGTGGACCTTGCGATCAAGCGCCGCATCGTCGCCCGTTGCCGCGCCATCGTACTGGCCGAACAGGCGCCACAAACGCTGCACGAACCGGGCGCAGCCTTCGATCCCGGCCTCGGACCAGGGCAGGTCACGTTCCGGCGGGCTGTCGCTCAGCATGAACCAGCGCACCGCATCCGCGCCGTAATCGCCCAGGATGTCCTCCGGATCGACGACGTTCTTCTTCGACTTGGACATCTTGATGACCTTGCCGATCTGCACCGGCTGGCCATCGGCCTTGAGCGTCGCACCAGTGGCGGACCGCTCCACCTCTGCCGGACTGAAGTAGATCTCCCGCACCCCGTCGCGGCGGGAATAGGTCTCGTGCGTCACCATCCCTTGGGTGAACAGGCTGGCGAAGGGCTCCTTCACCTCGATCAGGCCCACGTGGGCCAGCGCCCGCGTCCAGAACCGCGCGTAAAGCAGGTGGAGGATCGCGTGTTCGATCCCGCCGATGTACTGTTCCACCGGAAGCCACTTGGCCACTTCCGCCGGATCGAACGGCTTGTCAGCCGGCTGGCTGGCAAAGCGCAGGAAATACCAGCTGGAATTGACGAAGGTGTCGAGCGTGTCCGTCTCGCGCCGGGCGGCCTTGCCGCACTGCGGGCAATCGACGTGCTTCCAGGTGGGGTGGCGGTCCAGCGGGTTGCCGGGGACGGAAAAGTCTACGTCTTCCGGCAGCTTCACCGGCAGCTGGTCCTTGGGCACCGGCACCACGCCGCAAGTGTCGCAATGGATGAACGGGATCGGCGTGCCCCAGTAACGCTGGCGGCTGATGCCCCAGTCGCGCAGGCGCCACACCGTTTTGCCCTGGCCGCGCCCTTCGGCCTCCATCCGGCGGATCACTTCCGCCTTCGCATCGGCCACGCTCATGCCATCGAGGAAGCCGGAATTGACGCAGACCCCATCACCCGCTTCGGCTTCCGCCAGCGGGGCATCGGCGGCGGCAGGATCAGCCGCGATGACGCGCACGATCGGCAGGCCGTACTTGGTGGCAAAGTCAAAGTCGCGCTGGTCATGCCCCGGCACGGCCATGATGGCCCCGGTGCCGTATTCCATCAGCACGAAGTTGGCGATGTAGACCGGCAGGTATTGGCCGGTAAACGGGTGCTTCGCGCCGATGCCGGTATCGAAGCCCAGCTTCTCCGCCGTCTCCAGCTCGGCCGCGGTGGTGCCGCCCTTCTTGCACAGGTCGATGAACTTGGCGGCATCGCAGTTGATCGCCGCCACGCCCTGCGCCAGCGGGTGATCGGGCGCCACGGCCACGAAGCTGGCGCCGAAGATCGTATCCGGCCGGGTGGTATAGACCTCCAGCGTCTCGCCATTGGAAAGGTCGAAGGCGAACTGCAGGCCCTGGCTCTTGCCGATCCAGTTTTCCTGCATCAGGCGAACCTTTTCCGGCCAGTTCTCCAGCGTGGCGAGGCCATCCAGCAGGTCCTGCGCGAAGGCGGTGATCTTGAGGAACCACTGGTTGAGCTTGCGCTTCTCCACCAGCGCGCCGGAACGCCAGCCGCGCCCGTCAACCACCTGCTCGTTCGCCAGCACGGTCTGGTCCACCGGATCCCAGTTGACCGCGCTTTCGCGGCGATAGACCAGGCCCGCAGCATACAGATCGAGGAACAGCGCCTGCTCGTGCCCGTAGTAGGAGGCATCGCAGGTGGCGATCTCGCGGCTCCAGTCGAGCGCGAAGCCAAGCTGTTTCAGCTGCCGCTTCATCGTGGCGATGTTGTCATAGGTCCAGCCGGCCGGGTGGACGCCCTTTTCCATCGCCGCGTTTTCCGCCGGCATGCCGAAGGCGTCCCAGCCCATCGGGTGCAGCACTTCAAAGCCGTTCAGCTTCTTGTAGCGCGCCAGCACGTCGCCCATGGTGTAATTGCGCACGTGGCCGATGTGGATGCGCCCCGAAGGATAGGGGAACATCTCCAGCACGTAGCTTTTCGGCCTGGTCGAATTGCTGTCAGCCTCGAAACAGCGGGCCGCGTCCCAGGCGTCCTGCCAACGCCGGTCTGCCTGCCCGGCATCGAACCGGACATCACTTGGCGAATCAGTCATCAAATGCCCCTAAGCTGGCAAGGCTCAGCCGACGGCCGAACGGCGCAGGTCGCGTGCCTTGGTCAGGATAATGTCTTCCAGGCGCTGGATGGTGGAGGCCTGGACCGGCGCTTCCATCCATGTGCCATTCTGCAGCACCTGCCGGCTGGCGGCAACGCGCACCGCATCGGCCCGCAGGTTGGCATCAAGAATGGTCACCGAAACCTTCACCCGCTCGTTCGGGCTTTCGGGATTGGCGTACCAGTCCGACACGATCACGCCGCCGGCGCTGTCCACCTGGCTCAGCGTCATGAAGGAGAGCGTCTCCAGCGTGGCGCGCCACAGGTAGGAATTGACCCCGATGCTGGTGACCTGCGCGGCGGCGATATCCGCCTGCGGGCGTTCCTGCCCGCCACCGCACGCCGCGAGACCGGCCGCCAGCACGCCCGCCATCAGCCCCATCGCCACGCGCCGGGCGCGGGTCCTGCCGGTGAAGGTCCGGGCCGCCATCATGTCAGGGGCCAGGGTCTGCTCGCTCATTGCCATTCGTGGTCCAGTCATCATGTTGTGCAACGGCCATCAGGCCTGCCGGGATGGTCTCTATAGCCTGCCAGCCGCAGGCGGCAAGGCGAAGCGCGAAGGTGGCCGCGTATTGGATGCCCGACCCATGAACGGGTTCTGAACCCGGCCGCGGAACGCAGGCCGCACCGCCCCGTTGTTGAGCGAGTGCAACACCATGAAAAAACACGCGCGCGGGAACGGACTCGTCTGGCCAATCGCCGCGCATGCGCGTACGAATTCGAATCGGAGGAGGAAGAGACTCGCAACCACCGCTTTCGTTATGATGATCCCGGCCCCGCCGGCGTTAATCAGGACGAGTTAAGGTTCGCTGGTGTCTTCTAGAGAGACGATGGCAAAGCAACACGGCAATCTGCGCATGCGCAAGAATGCGAAATCGGGCCTGAGGGGCCGCATTGCAGCAGGCACTGCCAGTGCCGCGCTTGTGCTTGCCTTGCCCACTGCCAGCCTTGCGATCGGCCTGATGGACGATGCGCCCGCCAGCGCCGCACTCAGCCGCCTTGTCGCCTTTACCCCCGCCTCGGCGGATCCAGCCGTTGTTCGCATGATCGAAAGCCGCGGCGGAACCGTGCGGATGAAGCAGTTCACCCCGGCGGGTGCCGCTCACGCGCTTGATCGCTCGGTCACGGTGGCCGTTCGCGTGGACCGGGATGCCGCGCAGGCGATTACCGTGCACAACGCGATTGCCTCGGCCGATGCGCCGGCTGCTGCCGCAGTTAGCCGCATCGCGCCGACGCGCTACAACCTGGGCATGGCCCGCGGCTATGCCAGCTTCGCGCATGCGCCGGCAGGCCAGCCGCAGGTCAGCGCGGCAATGCCCGACATGTCGCAGTTCGAACTCTCGACTGCCCGCCGCGAGGAACCCAGCCGCTTTGCCGCCCGCATCGCGCTGGAGGAAGAAGGCCGTCCGGCCCCGGCCGCGCCGCAATCGCTCAATTCGATTACCGACCAGCGGCTTGACGTGGCCGGCAGCTATCGCCTGTCGCGCAACATCGACGTGCGCGCCGGCGTGCGGTTCGAACAGGATCGCAACCGCCTGTCCGCCCTGCCGGACATCGAGCAGCAGGACAGCCAGGCCGTTTACATCGGCACCCAGTTCCGCTTCTGATCCACGCGTTTTCGCGCATTGCCTGCGAATGACCCTGCTTCGGCAGGGTTTTTCTTTTCTGCCGCACAAGACTGTGCCCTACTCAAGGCAGGGTAACACCGTGATTCGGAAGGAATGGGGCCATATGCCGCGCGTAGCGATCGTCACCGGGGGTACCAGGGGAATTGGCAAGGCAATCTGCACGGCGTTGCAGGCTGATGGGCTCACGGTGGTGGCCAACTATGCCGGCAACGAGGAGGCCGCCCGCGCCTTTACCGAGGAAACCGGCATCGCCGCCTACAAGTGGAACGTGGGCGACCATGCCGAAACGCTGGCCGGATGCGCCCGCGTCGCCGAAGAGGTCGGCCCGGTGGACGTGCTGGTCAACAATGCCGGCATCACGCGGGACGGCACGCTGCTGAAGATGTCATACGACGACTGGACCGAGGTCCTGCGGATAAACCTCGGCGGTTGCTTCAACATGGCCAAGGCCTGCTTCCCGCACATGCGCGACCAGAAATGGGGCCGGATCATCAACATCGGGTCCATCAACGGCCAGGCCGGGCAGTATGGTCAGGTCAACTATGCCGCCGCCAAGAGCGGCATTCACGGCTTCACCAAGGCGCTGGCTCAGGAAGGCGCGCGGTTTGGGGTGACGGTCAATGCCATTGCCCCCGGATACATCGATACCGACATGGTCGCCGCCGTGCCGGAGAACGTACTGGAAAAGATCGTTGCCCGCATCCCCGTGGGCCGGCTGGGCCATGCCGAAGAGATCGCCCGCGGCGTCAGCTTCCTTGCGTCGGAGGACGGCGGTTTCATCACAGGCTCCACGCTTTCCATCAACGGCGGCCAGCACATGTACTGATGGGCCCGGCCCAACGCGATCCCGCCGGTGACTTCATGGGGCTTGGGCGCCGCAGGCTCTCCCGTTAAGGCGCGCGGCATGACGACAACCTATCACCCGCCGGTCAAGCACTCGGTCGAAATCGCCGGCCACAAGACATCCATCAGCCTGGAGCCCCTGTTCTGGAACCTGCTGCGGCAGGAGGCCGACGTGCTCGGCATCCCGGTCAATGCCCTCGTCGCGCGGATCGATGCCGAACGCATTCAGGCCGCGAGCCAGCCGGGCCTGGGGAGCGCCATCCGGCTGTGGCTGGCCTCTCGCCTCGCGGAAGCGGCGGGCCGGAATCAGTAATTGGCCGGTGGGTCGCTGGCCGGGAAGCTTTCGTCACTCGCTTCGTCCACCCGGCTCCAGCCCCGCTGGTCGCTGGCCATCGCGTCCGGGCCGGCATCGCGTACCTGGGAAAAGTTGCCGTCGCCCCCCTGCCCGGAGGCGAATGCCGCGTGGCCGCTGGCCGGCTGGCGCGTGAAGTAGCGATAGCCTGCATAGCCAAGGCCGGCGAGGATAGCTGTCTTGATGAGTGCCATGTCCGAAATCCTTTCAGGACATTGTAACGAACAGGAGCGAGAAAGGTTCTCGGCCACATTGCCTGACCTTGGCGGTTGACCGCTTGCCTGCCCGATCAATAAGGTTCCTTCGATGAGCGAACGAAAGCCGATCCGCAAAGCCGTGTTCCCCGTTGCGGGACTGGGCACCCGTTTCCTCCCCGCCACCAAGGCGATCCCGAAGGAACTGCTGCCCATCGTGGACCGGCCGCTGATCCAGTATGCCGTGGAAGAAGCGCACGAAGCGGGTATCGAACAGCTGATCTTCATCACCGGGCGCGGCAAGACGGCGATTGTCGAGCATTTCGACATGGCCTTCGAGCTGGAAACGACGATGGCGGCACGCGGCAAGTCGCTCGATGTGCTGGAGCCGACCCGGGCCACGCCGGGCGACATCATCACCGTGCGCCAGCAGGTGCCGCTGGGCCTGGGCCATGCCATCTGGTGCGCGCGCGCGATCGTGGGCGATGAGCCCTTCGCCATCATGCTGCCGGACGAGCTGATGGTGGGCAAACCCGGCCGTGGTTGCATGGCGCAGATGGTGGAAGCCTACAACGAGGTGGGCGGGAACCTGATTTCCGTGCTCGAAGTGCCGTGGGAGGAGGTTCCCAGCTACGGCGTTATCGATCCGGGGGCGACCCACGGCGCGTTGACCGAAGTGAAGGGCCTGGTTGAGAAGCCACCGCGCGAACAGGCGCCGTCCAACAAGATCATTTCCGGCCGCTACATCCTGCAACCCGAAGTCATGCGTGTGCTGGAAAATCAGGGCAAGGGCGCCGGTGGGGAAATCCAGCTGACCGATGCCATGGCCCGCATGATCGGCCAGCAGCCGTTCCACGCGGTGACCTTCGATGGACGCCGGTTCGATTGTGGCAGCAAGACCGGGTTCGTGGAAGCCACGCTGGCGCTGGCGCTGGAGCGGGAGGACATGGGCGCGGAAGTGCGCGCGATTGCCGAACGGCTGCTGAGGGCCTGATCCGGCAAACGGGTCAGCCACGGGCGAACAAACGAAAGGCGGCAGGTGACTGCCGCCTTTTCGCTGTCAGCAATGGACCGGTTAGGTCTTACTCGCCGCCCTGGCCGCCCTGCCCGCGTTCGACATCGGCGAACTGCGCGGTCATGTAGGGGGTGGGATCGACCGCTTCGCCGGCAACGCGCACTTCATAGTGCAGGTGCGGACCGGTGGAACGGCCGGTGGAACCGACGTAGCCGATCAGGTCACCCTTCTTGACCATCTGGCCGGCGGCCACGGTGTAGGAAGAGAGGTGGCCATAGCGGGTCTGCAGCTGGCCGCCATGTTCGATCTGGACATAGTTGCCGTAGGAGCTGAACCACTGGGCGCGGCCAACCATGCCGTCTGCCGTGGCGTAAACCGGGGTGCCGGTCGGCGCGGCGAGGTCCACGCCGTTGTGCTGGCGGCGGCCGCCGAGCACCGGGTGGGTGCGCATGCCATAGCCGCTGCTCAGCCGGACGCCGGAAAGCGGCATGCGCGAAGGGATGGCAACGTCGAGACGCGGGGCGGAAATGATCGCGCCGCTGGCCGAAACCACGCCGCCCTGGCCCAGTTCACCCCAGCTGGCGAACAGCTCGGCAAATTCTGCCTCATCTTCGGCGGTGGAGGCGGTGACGCCTTCGATCGCGCCGGCGATCTGTACGGCGGCAGTGGCGGGAGCATCGTTGGCAAAAGCAGGCACGGCGCCAAAAAGAAGGCTTGCGGCCAGTGCAACAGCGGACTTGACGAACATACGAACCCTTTGTTTTTCGGCACCTTTCGGTGCATCGTCAAAATCGCCGGACCCCTTACCGCCCGATACAACCGGACGTCCCCGACTAGAGATTTCAGCCCTTGGGAACTTTCCCCCGGACTGGCGTGTTGGTGGGGTAAGGGCGAACGGGTTGCTTAGGCAAGCGCAAGGTAGGCGTTGCGCGATAAACCGGCTGCGAGACGCGCTGAGTCGTTGAACGGCGGCTTAACGGCGCCGGCGAACCGTTCGCGCACCAGCTCCATCCAGTAGGAATCCGGCGCTTTTCCGCGGATTTGCGCGATTCTCCCGAAATGCTTGGCACCTGCGGCCACATGACGGATTTCATCGTCAAGGATTCGTTGGAGAATCCGCGCCCCGCCCGCATCGCCCTGCGCGTGGACCCTGTCGATCGTTGCCGGGGTCACGTCCAGCCCGCGCGCCTCCAGCACCATGGGGACCACCGCCAGCCGCGCCGCCACGTCATCGCAGGTGGCCTGCGCCGCGCTCCACAGCCCGTCGTGCACCGGCAGTTCGCCGTAAGACGTGCCAAGCGATCGCAGCTTCCGCTCGACCAGCACGAAATGCATCGCCTCGTCCGCCGCGACCGACAGGAAATCGGCGATGAAATCCGCCTCCATCCCGGCGCCGAACCGGCCCACCATGTCCAGCGCCAGGTCAATCGCAACGAATTCGATATGGGCAATGGCATGCCACAGCGCCCGCCGGTTGCGCTCCGATCCGCCCTTGCCCCGCTTGGGCATGGCCCCCGGCTGGGCGATCACAAGGCGCGCGGGCCATGCCGGCCTGTCCGGCATGGCCGCGCTGAAGCTGGTGGCGATCTGTCCGCGGCGATACCCGCGCACCAGCGCCCGCGTCGCCTTGACCTTGGCGAGCGGATCGGGCGTCAGCAATGCCTGCCGAATGGCGCGGGACAGGTCGGTCATGAGCGGATGCCCGGCCTTACTGCGCCTTTGCCGCTTCCAGAACTTCGGCGGCGTGGCCCTTCACCTTCACCTTGTTCCATACCCGGGCAATGCGCCCTTCGCCGTCCACCAGGTAGGTCGTGCGTTCCATCCCCATGTAGGTGCGCCCGTACATGCTCTTTTCGGTCCAGATGCCGAGCGCAGCCGACAGGCCGCCTTCCTCCGCATCGGAAGCCAGGGGCGCGGTCAGCGCGTGCTTGGCGGCGAACTTGGCGTGCTTGGCCGGCGGATCCTTGCTTACGCCGAGGAGGGCAGTGCCGGCGGCCTCAAAATCGGCCTTCAGCGCGGTGAAATCGATATTCTCGGTGGTGCAGCCGGGCGTGTCGTCCTTGGGATAGAAGAACAGTACCAGCTTGCGGCCCCGGAAATCAGACGGCTTCACCGTGCCGCCGTCGGGCGTCTGCATGGCAATATCGGGCATCATGTCACCGGCGGCGGGCCGGGCAGCAGGGTTGGCAGTCATGGTGTCAGGTCTCCCGAAAGGTCAGATGTCCAGGCTTTCGCCAAAATGCCGCTGCCACTGGGCAGCCACGGCCTGGCGGTTGCGGGTAATGGTGGCGACAAGGCTGTCGAAGTCCTTCTCGCCGCAGGCCTGGGCCAGCGCAATACGGGCGGCGGACGGTGGCTCCTGCCCATCCGGCGCGAACAGGCGCGCGGCGGTCAGCACGCGGGCGATGCCGAGGAAGGTCTGCGCGAAATCGTCCGGCAGAAGGCCCGCTTCGGCAAGGCCGGTCATGGCCCGTTCCATCGCCGGCTCGAAGGCGATCCGGTCGCGCAGTTGCAGGTAGTGGACCAAGAATTCGCAATCGACGAGGCCACCGCGCAGCAGCTTCACGTCCAGCGGTCCGGCCGGGTGCTTGTGGGTCGCCATGTCGCCGCGCATCTTGAGCACGTCGGCCTTCAGCTTGTCCGGATCGCGCGGTCGTTCCAGCACCGCACGGATAATCCCGGAAAGCTTCGCCCGCGCGGCGGGCGAGCCATAGATCGGGCGGGCGCGGCACAACGCCATGTGTTCCCAGGTCCAGGCCTCCTCCCGCTGGTAGTGATCGAACGCCTCGAAACTGACCGCCAGCGGCCCTTGCGCGCCTTGCGGGCGCAGGCGGGTATCGACCTCGTACAGCGCGCCCTCTGCCGTCGGCACGCTGAGCGCGGCGGTAACGCGGGTGGCCAGGCGGTTGAAGTAGAGCGTGGTGGACAGCGGACGCGCGCCATCCGATTCCTCACCGATCTCCGCCCCGTCGAACAGGTAGACCACGTCCAGGTCCGAGGCATGGGTCAGCGCCCCGCCACCCAGCCGGCCCAGCCCCAGCGCCACCAGCTCGCTGGTGCCGATCCGGCCGTGCTTTGCGGCAAATTCGTCCAGCGCGGCATCGGCCCCGGTCTGCAGCGCCGCCTCGGCCACCCGGCACAGCCCTTCGGCAATGGCGAGCGGATCGTTGTGCCCTTCCACCAGTTGCACGCCCAGGGCAAAGCGTTCCTCGCCCACCACCTGACGCAGGTGATCCAGCCGCGATTCGTAATCGGTGTCCTCGCAATCGGCCATGCGCGCGGCCAGCGTCGGCACGTCCTCCGGCAGGTCCAGCGCGCTGGTATCGATCAGCGCATCGAGCAGGTCCGTGCGCTGGGCCAACGCATCGGCCAGCGGCGGGGCGAGGGTAATCAGGCGCAGCACCTGGTCCAGCAGGCCGGGGCGCTGTTCGAACAGGCGGAAGAGGTTGATCGCAGTGGGCAAGCGGCCCAGGAGCTTTTCCCAGCGTCGCATCGCCCGTTCCGGATCGCTGGCGCTGCCGAGGGATTCGGCCAGCACCGGCAGGATCGCATCGAGCGCCCTGCGCGCTTCCATGCTTTTCAGCGCGCGGATGGTTTCCTTCCAGTGCTCGACCCGATTGGCGAATTCCTGGTCTAGCGACGGCATGCCTGCGGCCACCGCAACGGGGGCGGGATTGTCGTCCCCCAGCAGCGCATCGTAGCGCGCCGCCACTTCGCCGCACACGCGCTGGAGATCGGCCAGCAGGGCCGCGCCATCGGGCAAGCCATCGAGCCGCGCGACATTATCCAGCGCATCGGCGGTGTGCGGCAGTTCGTGGGTCTGCCGGTCTTCCACCATCTGCAGGCGGTGCTCGACTTCACGCAGCCGGTCATAGCTTTCGCCCAGCACCCGCGCGTCTTGGGCAGCGATGATCCCTTCTGCCGCCAGCGCATCCAGCGCGGCGCGGGTGCCGCGCAGGCGCAGGGAAGGCATGCGTCCGCCGTAGATCAACTGGTGCGTCTGGGCGAAGAACTCCACCTCGCGAATGCCGCCGCGCCCTCGCTTCACATCGAAACCGGGTCCGGGCACCAGCGGGCCGGAATAGGCCTTGCGGATCTTGGCGGTGAGGCGGCGGATCTCCTCGATCGCGGTGAAATCGAGGCTGCGCCGCCACACGAACGGGCGCACCACGTCGAGGAAGCTCTCGCCTGCCGCCAGGTCACCCCCGGCGGCGCGGGCGCGGATGTAGGCGGCGCGTTCCCAGGCCAGAGCCAGGCTTTCGTAATGGATAATCGCCGCCGGGAAGGAGATCGCCAGCGGGCTGACTTCGGACGCCGGACGCAGCCGCAGGTCTACCCGGAAGACGTAGCCATCCCCCGTCTGCCGGGACAGCAGCTCGACCAGCCCGCGGGCATACCGCTGCGCCGCCTCGCCTGGATCCTCGGTGGATCGGCGCGGCAGCGTTTCTGGGTCGAAGAGCAGGATCGGATCGATGTCCGAACTGTAGTTCAGCTCCTGCGCGCCGTGCTTGCCAAGGGCGATGGCGCTGAACCCGCGGGCTTGCGCATCGGGCACGCGGCGGGCGATCTGCGTGGTAATCGCCGTGTCCAGCGCGCGGTCCGCCAGGGCGGACAGTTCGCCCGTCACGCGCAAAAGCGGGAAGTGGCCGGCCAGGTCTCCCACGGCCAGCACCGCCGCCAGCCCCAGCCGTTCCTGCCTGAGCGCCACCGCAACGTCTTCGTTCTGCGGGGCCTTGGCAAGGGCCAGCGCCTCCTCCGCCTTCCCCTCGGCCAGCAGGTCGGCAAGGTGAGGCATCCGCTGCAAGGCCAGCGCCAGGAACGGCGAATGCGCACGGGCGCGGGCGAGGGCGTTGTCCCAGTCGATCGACATCGCCGCCTTCCCTGCCCTTGCCGCCAGCGCATGGCAAGGCTGCCGCTTGCGGGAACCGCCACGCTTTGCCAAAGCGAGGGCATGGCTTTCCTTTCCCCCCGCCTCATCGCCACCTGCGGCGCGCTGATGCTGTCCGCCTGCGCCACTGTGGCCGACCCTGCCGGCACTGCACCGCCGTTGTCCGTACAGACGATGCAGGAGGTGACCCGCACCCTTTCCTCCGATGCCTTCGAAGGCCGTGCGCCCGGCACGCCGGGGGAGGCGCTGACGGTGGAATACATCGCGCGCCAGTTCGCCGCCGCCGGGCTGCAACCGGGCAATGCCGGCAGCTGGTTCCAGCAGGTGCCGCTGGTGGAAATCACCGGCACCGATCACCAGCCGCTCACCATCACCGGCGGGGCCGAGCCGCTGTCGCTGGCCTTCCGTGCCGACTGGGTGGGCGTCACCTACCGGGAAACCCCGCGTATCGACCTGGCGGACAGTGAGCTGGTCTTTGTCGGCTATGGCATCAACGCGCCGGAGAAGGGTTGGAACGACTATGCCGGGGTGGACGTGCGCGGCAAGACCGTGCTGATCCTGGTGAACGATCCGGATTACCAGTCGCCCGGCCTTGAAGGCCCGTTCAACGGCCGCGCGATGACCTATTATGGCCGCTGGACCTACAAGTTCGAGGAAGCCGCCCGGCAGGGGGCAGCCGCGGCGCTGATCGTGCATGACATGGTGCCCGCCGCCTATGGCTGGAACGTGGTGGAATCGAGCTGGACCGGCCCGCAGAGCCGCGCCCGCAGCGCCAACGGGGGAAGCGATCAGACGCTGCTCAACGGCTGGGTGCAGCTGGATGCCGCCCGCGCCATCGCCCGCGCCGCCGGGCAGGATCTCGATGCGCTGAGTCAGGCCGCGCGCCAGCCGGGCTTTCGGGCAGTGCCGCTGGGCCTTGCCGCCAGCACCGGCTTTGCCAACACGATCCGCCAGTTCGAAAGCCGCAACGTGGTGGGCGTGCTGCCGGGCACCAGCCGCGCGGCCGAACACGTGCTGTATACCTCGCACTGGGACCACATCGGCCGCTGCACGCCCAACGCGGATGGAGATGACATCTGCAACGGCGCGATCGACAACGCCACCGGGGTTGCCGGCCTGGTCGCGCTGGCCCAAGCCCATGCCCGCGCCGGGGCCACGGCGCGCAGCCACCTGTTCGTGGCCGTAACGGCGGAGGAGCAGGGCCTGCTGGGCAGCGAATACTACGCCGCCAACCCGGTGGCGCCGCTGAGCCAGACCGTGGGTGGCATCAACATGGATGCCATGTATGTGATGGGCGATGCGCGCGACGTGGTCCGCATCGGCGGCGCCAAGAGCGAGCTGGATGGCGTGCTGGCCGCAGCCCTTGTGCAGAGTGGCCACGCCCTCTCGCCCGATCCCAACCCGGAGGCTGGGCGTTACTACCGCTCGGACCACTTCAGCCTCGCCAAGCGCGGGGTGCCGATGCTCTACCTCAAATCGGGGCATGACCTGGTCGCCGGCGGCACCGCGGCGGGCGATGCCTGGGCCGCGGCCTACAACGCGCGCGCCTATCACGGCCCGGACGACGAGTATGACGAGAACTGGGACTGGGCGGGCGTGATTCGCGACCTGGGCCTTTACTTAACGGTTGGCCGGATGCTGGGCGAAAGCACGGCATGGCCCAACTGGAACCCTGACGACGAGTTCCGCCGCATCCGCGACGAGACCTGCGCCCCTGCCGGAGGATGCTGATTCCCATGACCAAGATTGACTCTGGCGCTTACACGATGCCCGCCGAATGGGCCCCGCAAGACTGGATCTGGATCGGCTTTCCCGCCGCGGCAGACCTGTGGCTGGAAGACCTGGAACCCGCGCAGGAGCAGGTGGCCGCTTTTGCCAATGCCATTGCCGAAACCGGGCAGCAGGTGCGGCTGGTGGTGCGCGATGATGCCAGCGAGGCGGCGGCGCGGGCGCTGTGCAATCCGGCCGTGCTCTACGAACGGCACCCCTACGGCGACATCTGGGTGCGCGACACCGGGCCGCTGACGCTGCTCGATGCCAGCGGCAAGCAGGCCGCGCGCCGCTTTGGCTTCAATGGCTGGGGCGGCAAGTACCTGCTCGACGGCGATCAGGAGACGGGCCTTTCCCTGGTCGAGGCGGGGGGCCTTGCCGACCTTGGGCAGGCCGACTGGGTGCTGGAAGGCGGCGCGGTGGACAGCGATGGCACGGGCCTCGTGGTCACGACCGAGCAGTGCCTGCTCAACCCCAACCGCAACCCGAAGCTGACCAAGGAAGAGATCGCCATGCGCCTTGGCCGCGACCTGGGGTTTGACCGGGTACTGTGGCTGGGCAACGGCCTGCTGGGTGACCATACCGATGGCCACGTGGACAACCTCGCCCGCTTCGTGGCCCCCGGCCACGTGGCGATTCCCGTGGCGCTGGACGATGACGATCCCAATGCCGCAACTTACGAGGATGCCGCCGCGCGGGCCGAAGCCTTCGGGCTGCAAGTCTCCCGCATCCCCTCGCCCGGCCTGATGGGCGAGGACGACGATGTGGAGCCGGCCAGCTACATGAACTTCGTCATCGCCAACAGGGTGGTGGTGGTCCCGCTGTATGGCAGCGTGCATGACGAGGCGGCGATCATGGCGATTGCCGACCTGTTCCCGGGCCGCGACATCGTGGGCCTGATGGCCGACGCGGTGCTGACCGGCGGCGGCAGCTTCCACTGTTGCAGCCAGCACGTGCCGAGCGGGGTTTGAGGGGCCTCACCGCTCTTAACCTTTTGTTAACGATTTGGGCGGAGAAGCGGTGGCATGAGCAAGGCCATCGCCCTGACCCGCACCTTTGTCCTGCCGCGCATCGATGCGGTGGACGCGCTGCGCTCTGCGCTCGTCAGCGGCTGCGCGCTGGCGCTGATCGCCGCCGGAAACGTGCTGCCCTTCTAAGCCGAACCTGACGAAGTTGACATCGTGACGATGGGCCAGTTCGCCCATTTCGTCAGCAATTTCCTGTGCTTGCAGCGGAAAAGCGAAGTTGACACCTGGGCGGGAGAGTTTTCGCTCTCGCTTGGGGGACGGACGGTGGAAAGATCCGGCTCGTGCATTGGCACGGCTGGCAGGCTGTAGGGCAGCGGAACTTCTGCCGTCACGGACTAATTTCCTCTCACATATGAGTCAAAATTGCGCACAGGCGAGGGAATCCGCGGATTCTTTATCTAAAACTCTTTCTTTCGATTGATCGCTGCCGTCATGAAACTATGCATTCGTACCTAATTTGACGCCTTCAGGGATGATGCATGAAAACCGACAGAAGAAGTATCCTGCGCGGCTTTGCGATGACGGCCGTAGGGCTTACCGCCGCATGTGGCGGCAGTCCTGATACTTCGGGCAGCACACCCCCGGCTCCCACTCCCAGTCCGACACCAACGCCTACACCCACTCCGGTGGTGGTTGTACCGGCCAACATCGAACGCCTGCGCAAACTCTACAGGGAAGCGCCGGGCACTCCGCTGGTCGCCGCGGTCGATCCTGTCATCAGCTTTACCAACAACCTCGATGGCGCGGTCAGCCTGACCGCCGGCGGTGTCACTTACGACATGGCCAATCCCTATATCCGCCGACTGGGCGGGTCATGGGTTGCGGCAGGGTCCACCTACCCTTGGGCATACATGATGCAGCAGGAGACCTATCGCCCCAAGGCGGATTTGGCCAAGATGCCCGGCGGCGCGGTGATCGAAGTGCTGATCGATGAGAACACCACCTCGATCGAATGGCGCGGTTCATCCTGCGCCTATGTCGGGGTGATGATCGATGGCCAGTTGAACGCCCCTGACGGGGTAACGCCCACGCCCGGGTTTGCCGGGAAAGGCTAAGGCTATGTGTCGCAGAAAATCGAACTCCGTCCGTCGACAGTTCCGCGCAGGGTCCGCATCTTCTTCATCAAGAACGCGAAAGTCGGGCACATCGTCCTCAATCAGGGAGGAAGGCTGCTTGATCCCACGGTCGCCTCGAAAACTTCGGTGGTCTTTGCAGGCGACAGCATAACCGAAGGGTCCGTTGCCACTCGTCAGTTCCACTACTGGTGTCAGCGGGCAGCACGCGCCATCGGCTTCGACAATGTCGGGAACATGGGTGTCGGTGGTACCGGCTGGATCAGAGGGATCTCCACTGGCGACAAGTTCGCCACGCGAATACCGGATATCCTGCAATTTCAGGAAGGTGGACCGCCCGATTTGTTGGTCATTGCCCTGGGCCTCAACGATGACGGCACGACCGAGGCCTTGCGAAACGAAATCACGCTGGAAGTGGCGACCCAGCTTGCGGCGCTTCGCAAGGCTGCACCGGATATGCCGATCATCGTCTTCGGAAACTTTACCGGTAACAACGCTTACGCCAGCTACCTCAGCAAGCAGGAAGCGATCTTCAAGGGCTGCGAAGGCATCCCCTTAGTTTACACAGTGCCGGTCGACAGTTGGTGGTCTGACAGCGCAGTCTATTCGACCTGGTATGGCGCCCCGGCCAATGGGCCCCACCCGATCGACGCCGGACACGCCGCGATCGGGACGCTCGCCACCAGAGCGATACTCGACGTGCTTGGCAGGCTTTGAAGGCAAAAGGCGCTACTGATCCGACGCCCCTATTGCCCAAAATCCTCCAGTATCGCCTCGAGCTTCGCGTCCGTCTTCCGCTGCCTCGCCGCTCGTGTAAAGGCAGGTCAGCAGAAGTTCGGACCAACATGAATTATCGCCACTCCTTCCATGCGGGCAACAGCGCCGATGTCGTGAAGCACGCCCTGTTGATCGCGCTCGTCCGCGCCTTGCAGTTGAAGGACAGCGCACTGACCCTGATCGACACCCATGCCGGCTGCGGGCTGTACGATCTTTACGGTGACGAAGCGCAGCGCACGGGCGAATCCGCGCAAGGGGTGGTGCGGGCCTTTGCCGACCGGAACCCGCTTCTCGATGATTACCGCACCGCCGTGCAGGCGGTGAACGAAGGGGGCGAACCGCGCCTTTATCCGGGGTCACCACGCTTCCTTGCGCAAGTGCTGCGCCCGCAGGACCTGCTGATCCTCAATGAGAAACACCCCGAGGACGTCCGCTCCTTGCGCGCCGCAATGCGCGGCACACCTGCGGCTGTGCACCAGCGCGATGCGTACGAGTTCTGGCTGGCGATGGTGCCGCCGCGCACTCCGCGTGGGCTTGTGGTGGTCGATCCGCCGTACGAGCAGACGGACGAGCGCGAGCGGATCACCGCCACCCTCGCCGCCGCACAGCGCAAGTGGGGGCACGGGGTGACGGTGATCTGGTATCCGCTGAAGGAGCGTTCCACCCATATGCGGTGGAAAGGGCAGCTGGCGCGGCTGGGCCTGGCCAAGCTGCTGAACGTCGAGCATTGGCTGTACGACGAGGATCAGCCCGGCATCTACAACGGCGCGGGGCTGTTCTTCGTCAACCCGCCCTACGCCTTCACGGAAAGCCTGCCGCCGATGCTGGAAGCCCTGCGTTCAGCCCTGGCGCCGGAGGGACACCGGGGAGAGATTTCCGCCGACTGGATTGGCGGATAACTTCCCCGGCAGCCCTTAGCCGCGCAAATCCGGCGGCGTAGCCTCGCCCTTCAGCAGGGCGATGGCCTCGGCCAGCGGCATCACCTTCTGGTGCTCCGCGCCCAGCGTGCGCAGCGCAATGGTGCCATCCTCGGCCTCGCGCTTGCCGACGACCAGCAGGAACGGGACCTTGGCGAGAGAATGCTCGCGCACCTTGTAGTTGATCTTCTCGTTGCGGGTGTCGGTGTCCACGCGGATGCCGGCGGCGGCAAGCTGGGCGGCAACCTCGGCGGCGTAGCCATCCGCGTCTGACACGATGGTGGCGACCACGGCCTGCGTGGGGGCAAGCCATGCGGGCAGGCGGCCGGCGAAGTGTTCGATCAGGATGCCGATGAAGCGTTCATAGGAGCCGAAGATCGCGCGGTGGAGCATCACCGGGCGGTGCTTTTCGCCGTCTTCACCAATGTAGACCGCGTCGAGCCGTTCGGGCAGCACGCGGTCGGACTGGATCGTGCCCACCTGCCAGGTGCGGCCGATGGCGTCGGTCAGGTGCCATTCCAGCTTGGGCGCATAGAACGCGCCTTCGCCCGGCAGTTCTTCCCAGCCGTATTCTTCGGTGGCGAGACCGGCTTCGATCACCGCGTTGCGCAGTTCATCTTCGGCCTGGTCCCACATCTCGTCAGTGCCGAAACGCTGCTCAGGCCGCAGGGCCAGCTTGATCGAGTAGGTGAAGCCGAAATCGCGATAGATCCGGTCCGCCAGTTCGCAGAAGGCGCGCACTTCGGACACGATCTGGTCCTCGCGGCAGAAGATGTGCGCATCGTCCTGCGTGAACTGGCGCACGCGCATCAGCCCGTGCAGCGCGCCGTGCGGTTCGTTGCGGTGGCAGCAGCCGTTTTCGTAAATCCGCAGTGGCAAGTCGCGGTAGCTGGTGATGCCCTGCTTGAAGATGAGGACGTGCGCCGGGCAGTTCATCGGCTTCAGCGCCATCCAGTCCGCCTCGCCCGAAATGACCGGGCCGTCATCCTCGGTATTGGGCACTTCGTCGGGGATGACGAACATGTTGGCGCGGTACTTGCCCCAGTGGCCGGACTGTTCCCACTGGCGCGCGTCCATCACCTGCGGGGTCTTCACCTCGCGGTAGCCGGCATCGTCGATCGCGCGGCGCATGTAGGCTTCCAGCGCCCGCCAGATGCGGAAGCCGTTGGGGTGCCAGAAGACCGAACCGTGGGCTTCTTCCTGCAAATGGAACAGGTCCATCTCGCGGCCCAGCCGGCGATGGTCGCGCTTGGCGGCTTCCTCCAGCCGGGTGAGATGCGCGTCGAGCTGCTTCTTCGTCAGCCAGCCGGTGCCGTAGATGCGGGTGAGCTGGGCGTTCTTCTGGTCGCCGCGCCAGTAGGCCCCGGCCACGCGCATCAGCTTGAAGGCCTGCGGGTCCAGCTTGCCGGTGCTGGGCAGGTGGGGGCCGCGGCACATGTCCAGCCAGTCGGTCCCGCTGCGGTAAACCGTCAGCTCCTCGCCCTCAGGCAGTTCGGCCGCCCATTCGGCCTTGAAGGTCTCGCCATCGGCCTGCCACTTGTCGATCAGCTGCTGCCGGCTCCACACCTCGCGCGTCAACGGCTTGTCGGCGCGGATGATCTCGCGCATCTTTTCCTCGATCGCGGGCAGGTCTTCCATGGAGAAGGGCGCGCGACTGGCAGGCGCCATCACGTCATAATAGAAGCCATCGTCCGTGGCCGGGCCAAAGGTGATCTGCGTTCCGGGCCACAGCGCCTGCACCGCTTCGGCCAGCACGTGGGCGTAATCGTGCCGCGCCAGTTCCAGCGCATCGGCCTCGTCCCGCGCGGTGACGAGGGCGAGCTGGCAATCCCCGTCCAGCGGGCGGGTGAGATCGCGCAGTTCCCCGTTCACGCGTGCTGCAAGTGCGGCCTTGGCAAGGCCCGGGCCGATGGCGGCGGCGACATCCGCAGGGGTACTGCCGCGGGGCATCTCGCGCTGGGAACCATCGGGAAGGCTAACCATTACATGCTGGGTCATGGGCGATTTTCTGGACGTTTCAGGTTGATCGCGCGCCATGGCATATGCCTCGCGCGGGGGGAAGGCCCTTGCGCAAGGCGGGCCGAACTGCCGCACCTTTCAGCCAGAGTGTTTGCTGCGAGTGCGAAAAAGACCTTGATCCAACGGCTGGGCCGATGTTAGGCAAAAATACGTAAGAGAGTGCTGTTCGATTCTCGGGCTGTCTCAACAAGGAGCATTTCACATGCGCGTGACTGGAAAACTTCTTGCTGCCATGGCTGTTTCCAGCCTGGTGCTGGCACAGCCGGTAATCGCAGCAACCCGCTCGGCCGATTCGCTGCCGGTCGCTTCGGTTGAACTCGGCAACCGCGTTGCCGCGCCGGTCGTGGCTTCGGAAGAAGCCGGCACCAAGGTTCCCGTCGCCCTGCTGTTCGTCGTTTTCGGCGCGCTGGCTGTCGGCATCATCGCCGCGCTGGACAAGGATAACGATGGTTTCGTGGACAGCTTCGGCTGATCAGGCCTTCGCTTTCGAACGCATCAAGGGCTCCTTCGGGGGCCCTTTTTGTTTGCCCGTCTCCGGCATCGGCAACTCGCGGATTGCCATTTAACCGAGGCTTGAAAGCCACCCGCCAACAGTCCACCTGTTGGGGATGACTGTGCCAGCCACCCAGCACCACCAGATCGACGGCAGGAGGATCGCCTTCCGGCACGCATCGGGCAAGGGGCCGGCCGTGGTCTTCCTGCCCGGCTACATGTCCGACATGGCCGGCGGCAAGGCGACCGCGGTGCTGGACTGGGCCGTGGCACGCGGGCAGGAATGCCTCCTGCTCGATTATTCGGGCTGCGGGGAAAGCGAAGGTAACTTCGCCGATGGCAGCCTGTCGCGCTGGCGGCAGGAGGTGGTGCCGCTGGTCGAATCGCAGGTGGCGGCCCGGCAGGTGATCCTTGTCGGATCGTCGATGGGCGGCTGGCTGATGCTGCTGGCGGCGCAGGCGATGCCGGACCGGGTGGCCGCGCTGGTGGGCATCGCCGCCGCGCCCGATTTCACCCGCTGGGGCTATGACGCCGGCCAGAAAGCGCGTCTGGCGGCAGGCGAAACCGTGCTGGAAGACAATCCCTACGGCCCGGAACCCACGCCCACCCACGCCGCCTTCTGGGCCGATGGCGAAGCGCAGTTGCAGCTGGAAGGCGAGGTGCCGCTGGATTGTCCGGTGCGCCTGCTGCACGGCGAGCTGGATGCCGATGTTCCGTCCGACATTTCCTTCCTCCTTGCCCGGGCGCTGCGTTCACAGGATGTGCAGGTAACGATCGTCAAGGGCGGGGATCACCGCCTGTCGCGCGCGGGGGACATTGCCCTGTTGCTGCGCACGCTGGCCGGCCTTGCGGAGGACCTTGCCTGATGCCGCCCCTTCTCGCCCTGTCGCTGCTCGTCGCTGCCCAGCAGGGCGCTGCCGCCACACCGCCCACGCTGGAAGAGGATCGCCTGCGCGCCTGCATGATGGAGGCCCGTGCCGATCCCGCGCAGGCGATCACCACGGCCTCGCAATGGCTGGAAGGCACCGCTGGCGTGGCGCGGGCGGCCCCGCAGCAATGCCTCGGTTTTGCCTACATGGGCCTGTCCCGCTGGGATGCGGCGATGGTGGCCTTCACCGCCGCGCGTGATGCCCGCCCACAGGATGACCGCCGCACCCGCGCGCGACTGGGCGCGATGGCAGGCAATGCCGCGCTTGCTGCCGGGCAGTACCTGGTGGCCGAAGGCGTGCTGTCGCTGGCGGCGGAAGATGCGCTGGCGGGCGGGGATGCGCCGCTGGCCGGACAGGCGCAGGCAGACCGCGCCCGCGCGCTAGTCGCACTGGCCGACATGCCCGCCGCCGCCGCCGCGCTGGAACATGCCCGCACCCATGCCCCGCAGGATGCCGCCGTCTGGCTGCTGTCCGCCACGCTGGCCCGGCGGATGGAGGACATCGCCAATGCCCGCGCCTTCATCGCCACTGCCGGCCTGATCGCGCCGCGCGATGCAGCCATTGCCCTTGAGGCGGGCCTGATCGCCGCGCTGGCGGGGGACGATGCCGCCGCGCGCGCCAACTGGCAGGCGGTGATCGGCCTTGATGGCGGCGCGCCTGAAGCCGCCGCCGCCCGCCAGTATCTTGCCCAGCTGGCAGAGGCCCCGCCCCAGGAACCGACCACGCCATGATCCCATTGTCCGTCCTCGATCTCGTTCCCGTCCGCCAAGGGGCCACCGCCGCCGATGCCCTGCGCGAAGCGGGCGAACTGGCGCAGGTGGCAGAGGCGGCGGGTTACCGGCGGTTCTGGGTGGCAGAGCATCACGCCAGCCCCGGCATTGCCGGCGGCGCGGTGTCGGTGGTGCTGGCCCACATCGGCCACGTCACCAGCACCATCCGCATCGGTTCCGGCGGGATCATGCTGCCCAACCACAACCCGTTCGTGATTGCCGAACAGTTCGGCACGCTGGACGCGCTGTTTCCCGGCCGGGTGGACCTGGGCCTGGGCCGCGCGCCGGGGGCCGCGCCCATCCTGGGGCAGGCGCTGCGGAAAGACCTCAATCGCGCCGCGGAATACTTCCCGCAGGACGTGGTGGAGCTGCGCGCCATGCTGACGGGCGACATCGACCTGCCGATTGCCGCCACCCCCGGCCTTGGCGCCAAGGTGGAAATGTGGATGCTGGGGTCCAGCCTGTTCGGCGCGCAGCTGGCCGCGCGGTTGGGCATGCCTTATGCCTTTGCCAGCCATTTCGCGCCCGATCATCTGGATGGGGCGCTCGCCACCTACCGCGAACAGTTCCGCCCGTCCCCCTACCTCGACCGCCCGCACGCCATGGCGGCGATGAGCGTGCTGTGCGCCGATACGGATGAAGAAGCCGAACTGCTCGGCTCCTCGCAGGACCAGGCCTTCGTGGCGCTGCGCACCGGCGATCCCGGCCCGCTGCCGCCGCCCGTGCCCGGCTATCGCGCCAGCCTGCCCGAAAGCGCCCGCGCCATGCTGGAACACCTTGGTGCGGCGCGCGCGGTCGGCTCCCCCGCCACGGTGCGGGACCGCATCGGCCGCTTCGTGAAGCGCACGCGGGCGGATGAAATCATCGTCTCTGGCGCAACTTTCGATCCTTTGGCCCGCCAGCAATCGCTGCGCCTGACAATGGAAGCCCTCGCCGGTTGAACGAAAATATTTAGTTGCATGTAAAACCGGTTTGGGGGTGAACGCCCTCGGCATTTGCGCTATCCTTCTGAACGAATGCCGAATGCGGCACGGACAGTGGAGAGATTCCCGATGGCCAACCCCAGCCCCGCCACCGACGCAGCAACCTGGCACGCCGTCTTGCGCGAAAGGGTGGCCGCCTCGATCCTGCCGGGCGAAGCCTCCCTGGGTGGCAAGGCGCTGGACCAGGCCACCGCCTTCCTGCTGGAAGCCGCCGCCATGCGGGATGACGGCAAGCCCGCCATCCTGATCCGCACCGCCAGCGATGAAGGGGCGGACGATGCCGCCGCCGGCCAGCGCCGCATCACCCGCGTCGCGGTGATCAACCGCGATATGCCGTTCCTGGTGGATTCGGTCAGCCACACCATGGCTGCCCACGGGCTGACGGTGGACCTGCTAGTGCACCCGATCGTCCCCGTACGCCGCAATGCCGATCACACGCTGGCCGCCATCCCCGACAAGGATAGCGCGGGCGAAAAGCTGGAAAGCTTCATCTACCTCGAAACCGACCGGATCGACGCGCGCCAGCGCCGCGCGCTCGAAACCGGACTGGCCAGCACCATGGCCGACGTGCGCGCCGCGGTGGAGGACTGGCCGAAGATGCGCGCCCGCATTGCCGAGGACGCGGACCTTGTCGCCGATGCGGAAGGCGCGGCGCTGCTGCGCTGGCTGGGCGCGGGCATGATGACCCAGCTGGGCCACCTTGTGCGCCGTCGTGACGGGTCGCAAACGCAGGTGCTGGGCATCTGCCGCAAGGGCGCGGCCGAACTGCTGTCGGACACCGCCTGGGAACGCGCCTTCGCCTGGTTTGATGGCACCGCCACCGGCACGCCGGGCCGCGAGCCGCTGATCGTCAAGGCCAACCGCCTTTCCCAGGTCCACCGCCGGGTGCCGCTGGACCTGTTCATCGTCCCCGTGATGGAGGATGGGCGCGTGGCCGCGCTGGCGGCCCATGCCGGCATCTGGACCAGCGCCGCGCTGACCACGCCGCCGCACCTCGTCCCCGTGCTGCGCCAGAAGCTCGCCAACCTGTCCCAGCAACTGGCCTTCGTGGAAGGGAGCCACGATCACAGGGCGCTGGTCCACGCCCTGACCGTGTTGCCGCATGACCTGATCGTCAGCTTTGCCGATGATGACGTGCTGCGCGTGGCCACCGCGATGATGGCCCTGGTGGACCGGCCGCGCCCCCGCGCCACGCTGGTCACCGCGCCGCTAGAACGGCACGTGTTCGGCTTTGTGTGGCTGCCGCGCGACATGCTGTCCACCGGCACGCGGCTGAACGTGCAGGCGCTGCTGGAACAGGGCACCGGGGCCACCACGCTGGACTGGAGCCTTTCAGTCGAAGGCGGCAGCCTTGCCGTGCTGCGCTACGTGCTGGATGCCCGCGGGATCCAGCCGGCCTATTCCAGCGATGCAATCGACGCGCGCCTGCAGGACATGCTGCGCGGCTGGAGCGATGCGGTGGAAGCGGCCCTTGCCGCCGATGGCAACGATGCCAGCCGCGCCGCCGCGCTGGCCCTGCGCCATGCGGGCAGCTTCCCGCAGGCCTACCGCGCGGCCTATGGCCCGGCTGAAGCCGCGCGCGACATTGCCCGCCTGCGTCACCTGGCCGCCGGGGACGAAGCCCGTCCGCTGGGCCGGGATGCCCGGCTCTATCGGCTGGATGGCGATGCGCCGCAGCAGCTGCGCCTCAAGGTCTACCAGTTGCAGGGCGCGCTGCCGCTGTCCGATGCCGTGCCGGCGCTGGAGAACTTCGGCTTCTGCGTGCTGTCCGAACAGCCGACGGCCCTGAACGGCGATGGGGCCGCCGATCACGGCACGATCCACGATTTCCTGCTGGCGCTCCCCGCCGTGGGCGAAGCCGGCGCGCTGCTGAACAGGGCAGGTGTGATCGAGGCCGCGATTTGCGCCGTGCTGAACGGCAAGGCCGATGATGACGTGTTCAACAAGCTGGTCGTGTCCACCGGGCTGGATGCGACGGAGGCCGAATGGCTGCGCGCGCTCTACCGCTACCTGCGGCAGGCGAGCGTCGCCTTCACCATCTATACCGTGGTGGATGCGCTGGCGGGCGCACCTGCCGTGACCCGCGCCCTCGTCTCGCTGCTGCGCACGCGCCACGACCCGGCCTTCAAGGGGGACCGGGAAAAGGCCAGCGCGGCTCTCGCGGACGAGATCAAGGCCGGTCTTGCCACCGTTACCGCCATCAACGATGACCGGATCCTGCGGCTTTACTGGCAGACCATCAACGCGGTGCTGCGCACCAACCTGTTCGCCCCCGCCCCCGCCCCCGCACGCCAGGCGCTGGCCTTCAAGCTGGATTCCTCTCTCGTCCCCGGCCTGCCCAAGCCCGTGCCGTGGCGCGAGATCTTCGTCTATTCGCGCCGGGTGGAAGGCATACACCTGCGCGCCGGGCCGGTGGCGCGCGGCGGCCTGCGCTGGTCTGACCGGCGGGATGACTTCCGCACCGAAATCCTCGGCCTGATGAAGGCGCAGCGGGTCAAGAACGCAGTGATCGTGCCCACCGGGGCAAAGGGCGGCTTCTATCCCAAGCAACTCCCCAACCCTGCCGTGGACCGCGATGGCTGGGCGGCCGAGGGGAAGGAAAGCTACAAGCTGTTCATCCGCACGCTGCTGTCCATCACCGACAACATCGTGGATGGCAAAGTGGTCCACCCGGCGGGCGTGGTAGTGCACGACGGGGACGATCCCTATTTCGTGGTCGCGGCGGACAAGGGCACGGCCACCTTCAGCGACACCGCCAATGCGATCGCACAGGACCACGGTTTCTGGCTGGGCGATGCCTTCGCCAGCGGCGGCTCGGTCGGTTATGACCACAAGGCCATGGGCATCACCGCGCGCGGAGCATGGCTGTCCGTGCAGCGGCACTTCCTGGAAATGGGCGTGGATGTGCAGCAGGACCCGGTGCGCGTGGCCGGTTGCGGCGACATGTCGGGTGACGTGTTCGGCAACGGCATGTTGCTGTCCCGCGCCATCAAGCTGGTGGCCGCGTTCGATCACCGGCACATCTTCATCGATCCCGATCCCGATCCGGCAGCCAGCTGGAAGGAACGCAAGCGCCTGTTCGGCCTGCCCCGCTCAAGCTGGGCGGATTATAACGCGGAGCTGATCTCCAAAGGCGGCGGGGTGTTCCCGCGCAGCCTCAAGACCGTGCAGCTGTCGAAGGAGGTCCGCGCCGCGCTGGGCATCGAGGCGAACGAGCTGGACCCGGAAAGCCTGATTTCCGCCATCCTGAAAAGCCCGGTGGACCTGCTGTGGTTCGGCGGCATCGGCACTTACATCAAGGCCTCTGCCGAAACCAACGCCGCCGTGGGCGACCCTGCCAACGATGCCCTGCGCGTGGATGCGCGGGACGTGCGCGCCAAGGTGATCGGCGAAGGCGCGAACCTGGGCATGACGCAAGGAGCCCGCATCGAATTCGGCCTGAAGGGCGGGCGCGGCAACGCCGATTTCATCGACAATTCGGCGGGCGTGGACTGTTCCGACAACGAGGTGAACATCAAGATCGCGCTGGCCGCCGCGCAGGCCGCTGGCAAGCTGCCGGAAGATGAGCGGCGCGCGCTGCTGGCCGCGATGACCGACGAAGTGGCCGAGCTGGTGCTGGAGGACAACCGTCTCCAGGCGCTTGCCCTGTCCATCGCGCAGAGCGGCGGGGCCGCGGCCATGGGCGCGCAGGTGCGCCTGATCGAAATGCTGGAGGAAAGCGGCGATCTTGACCGCAAGACGGAAGGTCTGGCCCCCAGCGACGTGCTGCTGCGCCGCGCGGCCGACGGGCAGGGGCTGACCCGGCCCGAACTCGCCGTGCTCCTCTCCAGTGCCAAACTGCTGCTGCAGGCGCAGGTGGAAAAGGGCACGCTGGCCGATGATCCCGCCGCACAGACCCTGCTGCTGGCCGATTTCCCGCCGCAGATGCAGCAGCGGTTTGCGCCCTATCTCCTGGGTCACCGGCTGCGGCGCGAGATCGTGGCCACCGCTGTCGCCAACCGCATGGTCAACCGCATGGGGCCGGTCCACCCGTTCGAACTGGCTGAGGAGGAAAGCGCCTCGCTGGACCAGGTGGCCCATGCTTTCGTCGCCGCCTGCAACCTTTTGGGCATGGAGGGGCTGTGGACTGCGATCGACGAAGCGAAGATGCCGGAAACCGCGCGCCTGATGCTGTTCGACCAGGCGGCGCTGGCCCTGCGCGGCCACATGGCGGACCTGCTGCGGACGGGCCACACCCAGGGGCCGGACGCCTTGGTGCGCGCCATCGGCGACGAAGTGACGACGCTGGTGGGCCAGGTGGAAGGCAAGCTGGGCGCCGAAGCGCGCCAGCAGGCCGGCGGCATCGAGGCCCGGCTGGCAGAAGCAGGCGCGCCCGCCAAGCTGACCGAGCGGGTGGCGCGGCTGTTCGCGCTGGATGGTTCCATTGGCCTCGCCGTGCTTTCCAACGAGAGCGGCGTGGCGGCCGTGGACCTGCTGGCCGCCTTCGTGCGCACCGGGGCCATGCTGGGCATCGACTGGGCGCAATCGCGCGCCGCGCTGATGAGCCCGCAGGATCCGTGGGAACGGCTGCTGGTCGCCGGCCTTGCCCGCGATTTCCAGCAGATGCGCGCCGATTTCCTGCGGCGCCTGGCAGCGGGGGGTGGCCGCAAGCCGGATATCGCCGCACTGGTTGATGGCTGGGCCGCCACCCATGCCGAAGAAGTGCGCCGCTTCCGCGTGATGGTGGCGCGCGCGCAGGCCAGCACGGGCATTTCCCCCGCCGTGCTGGCGCAGATCGCCAGCCAGGCGCGCGGGCTGCTGCAACGGTGATGGCTTGACGCGCGGGGCCCAAGCGGCGATTTCCGCCGCATGGACAACGCGGACGTGGTCATCGTGGGGGCAGGGCACGGCGGCGCACAGGTCGCCATTGCCCTGCGCCAGAACGGTTTTGCCGGCTCGATCATGCTGGTGGGGCGCGAAGGCGTCCCCCCGTACGAGCGGCCGCCGCTATCGAAGGATTACCTCGCGCGGGAAAAGCCGTTCGAACGCATCCTGATCCGGCCGGAAGCCTTCTGGGCGGAAAAAGGCGTGACCCTGCGCCTTGGCACCACGGTCACCCGCGTGGACCCGCAGGCCCGCCAGCTCACCGCCAACAATGGTGGCCCCATCGGATATGGCCAGCTCATCTGGGCCGCCGGCGGCGATCCGCGCCGCCTGTCCTGCCCCGGCGCGCAACTGGCCGGCGTCCATGCCGTGCGCGACAAGGCCGATGCCGATGCGCTGATGGCCGCGCTGGATGGTGGAGCACGCCGTGTGGTGGTGATCGGCGGGGGCTACATCGGCCTGGAAGCCGCCGCCGTGCTGACCAAGCTGGGTTGCCAGGTCACCCTGCTGGAGGCCCTGCCCCGCGTGCTGGCGCGGGTGGCGGGGGAAGACCTGTCACGCTTTTTCGAGGCGGAACATCGCGCCCATGGGGTGGACCTGCGCCTCTCCGCCACGGTGGAATGTCTGCTGGATGACGGCAACGGCCACGTGCGCGGCGTGGCTTTGGCCGGTGGCGAGGAAATTGCCGCCGATCTCGTCATCGTGGGCATCGGTATCGTGTCGGCCGTCCACCCGCTGATCACCGCCGGAGCGACCGGGGCCAACGGGGTGGACGTGGACCAATTCTGCCACACCAGCCTGCCGCACATCTACGCCATCGGTGACTGCGCGGCCCACGCCAATCCTTATGCCAATGGCGCGGTGATCCGGCTGGAAAGCGTGCAGAACGCGCACGACATGGCGGCTGTCGTCGCCCGTGCCATCTGCGGCGACAAGCAGCCCTATGACGCGCTGCCGTGGTTCTGGTCCAACCAGTATGACCTGAAGTTGCAGACCGCCGGCCTTTCCATGGACCATGACCGAGCCATCACCCGCGGCAACCTGGCGGAACGCAGCTTCTCGGTCGTCTACCTCAAGGAAGGTCGGGTCATCGCGGTGGATGCGGTCAACCGCACGAAGGATTACGTGCAGGGCCAGAAGCTGATCAAGGCGCGCACCAGCGTGGACCCGGACCAGGTGGCTGATCCCGAGGTGGCCCTCAAGGACCTGATGTAAGGCGATCTTCTTTAAGCTGGGCCAGCGCCCAGCGCGCGGCATCGGCCACCACCGGATCGGGATCGTCCGCCAGCGCCCGAACCTGCGGCACCAGCGCCGGGTTGCCGGAATTGCCCGCTGCATAGAGGCAGTTGCGTACGAATCTGCCCCGGCCGATGCGCTTGATCGGGCTGCCGGAAAACTTCGCGCGGAAAGCGCAATCGTCCAGCGCCAGCAGCTCATCCAGCCGGGGGGCCACCAGGTCCTCCCGCGCGGCAAAGGCCATGTGGCGATGGGCGGATTGCGCAAACTTGTTCCACGGGCACACCGCCAGGCAGTCGTCGCAGCCATAGATGCGGTTACCCAGCATGGGCCGCAGCTCCTCTGCCACCGGCCCCTTGTGCTCGATGGTGAGGTAGGAAATGCACCGCCGCGCATCGAGCCGGTATGGCGCGGGGAAGGCATCGGTGGGGCAGGCCCGCTGGCACTCATCGCACGATCCGCACCGGTCCCGCCCCGGCTGATCGGGCACGAAGGGCACGGTGGTGGAAATCGCGCCCAGAAACAGCCACGAGCCGTGGTCTCGGCTGACCATATTGGTGTGCTTGCCCTGCCAGCCGAGGCCCGCCGCCGCGCCCAGCGGCTTTTCCATGACCGGCGCGGTATCGACGAAGACCTTGAGCTGCACCTCCAGCCCGGCCTTTTCCCCCTCCTCCACCAGCCAGCGGGCCAGCGCCTTGGCCGCCTTTTTCAGCACGTCATGATAGTCGCGCCCCTGCGCGTAGACCGAGATGCGCGCCGCTTCCGCATCGCCTTCCAGCGCCAGCGGATCGCCATCCGGGCAATAGGACATGGCGAGCGCGATTACGCTCTGCGCTTCGGGCCACATGCTTTGCGGGCCTTGCCGCACGTCAGCCCTGTCCGCCATCCATTCCATGCTGCCGTGGTGGCCCGCCGCCAGCCACTCTTGCAGTCGCGCGGCGCGCAGGGGATCGTCCGTCGCGGGGGCAAATCCCACGGCGGCAAAGCCCAGCTCCGCCGCCCTGGCCCGCAGCGCAGCCTGCAAATCAGCGATGACCGCTTCGTTAACCACAATCGCACTTGTCCGTGTTCATGGTTGGCCTGTACCCCGAAGCCATGGACAATGCGACAGCTAGCCCCGATCTGGCGATAGAGGCGCGCGGCCTCGTCAAGCGGTTTGACGATACGCTGGCGGTGGACGGGGTGGACCTTGCCGTGCCGCGCGGATCGATCACCGGCATCCTTGGCCCCAACGGCGCGGGCAAGACCACGACGCTGCGCATGCTTCTGGGCATCATCGATCCGGACGAAGGCGTCCGCCGCGTGCTGGGGCACGACAACCCGCGCGATGTGGCCCGGCTGATCGGCTACCTGCCCGAAGAGCGCGGGCTTTATCCTTCGATGAAGGCGTACGATGCCATCGCTTTCATGGGCGCGCTGCGCGGGCTGCCGCTGGGACAGGGGCGCGAGAAAGGCCGCGCCCTGCTGGAAGCGCATGGCCTGGGCCACGCGGCGGACCGGCAGATCCGCCAGCTTTCCAAGGGCATGGCGCAGATCGTGCAATTGCTCGGCACCCTGGTGCATGATCCGCAACTGGTGATCCTGGACGAACCGTTCTCCGGCCTCGACGCGATCAACCAGGGCAAGCTGGAAGTGCTGATCCGGGGGTTGGCGGACAAGGGGGTAACGGTGATCTTCTCCACCCACGTCATCGCCCATGCGGAGCGATTGTGCGAAGGCATCGCCATCATTGCCGGGGGCAAGGTGCCCTTCGCTGGCCGGGTGGACGAGGCGCGGGACCGGATCCCCGCACAGGTGCGGCTGGAAACCAGCGCCGAGGACGGACCTTGGCGCGCCGCGCTGCCTGCCACCACGCGCCGGGTGGGCCAGTTCTGGTATTTCCCGCTGCCGGACAGCGGCATCGAACCGCTGCTCAAGGCACTGATCGATGGCAATGCCGGCATCCGTTCACTGTCTATCGAGCGCGCCGGCCTGCACGATGCCTTCGTCGCCATTGCGGGGGAGGCGGCGGCCGCCAGCCTTGTCACCGCGCCCGAAGGGGAAGACGCATGAGCGCCGCCTCCGCCGCCGGTCGCCTGCCGCTGTGGCGCGCCGCCTGGGTGATCGCCCGGCGCGACTTCGTGGCGATCCTGTTTTCCCGCGCATTCATCTTCTTCCTGCTGGGGCCGCTGTTCCCCATCGTGGTGGGGCTGCTGGCCGTGGGCGTGGGTTCGCAGGGACAAAGCACCATGCTGGCCGCCGAAGTGGGGCTGGCGATGAGCGCCGAGGATACACAGGCGATGATCGCCGCGCGGGACCGGCTGGCTGAAAAGCTGGGGCCGGCCGTGCCGCCGTTCTCCGTACTGACCGGCACGGCGCAGGACCCGGACTTCGACCCCGTGGCCACGCTGGAAGGCGGGCACGGGCGGCTGGCGGCCATCGTTTCCGGCACGCCGGAGGCACCCGTGCTTACCGCGCCCGAAGGCAATCTCGCCCGCTGGACAGGGGCCATATCGCTGATCGCCGCCGATGCCGCCCGGGCAGAACCAACCGCCTATCCCACGGTGGAAACGCGCAAGGTCGCCACCAGCGGGGCCAGCGTCAACCGCGGCCGGTATGAAACCGCCAAGGGGGGGCAGGTGCTGTTGTTCCTGCTCATCATGCTGCTGGCGGGCATGGTCCTGTCCAACCTGGTGGAGGAGAAGGGCAACAAGATCATCGAGATCCTGGCCGCCGCCGTGCCGATGGACGCGGTGTTCGTGGGCAAGCTGTTCGCCATGCTGGGCGTGTCCGTGGTCGGCATCGCGGTATGGGGCACCGCCGGGGCCACGCTGCTGGCGCTGGGGGGCCGGTCGCTGTCCGAACTCGCCAATCCGGGGGTGGGCTGGCCGCTGTTCTTCGCGCTGGGGGCGATCTACTTCGCCATGGGCTACCTGCTGCTGGGTTCCATTTTCCTGGCCGTGGGATCGATGGCCACCACCGTGCGCGAGGTGCAGACCCTGTCCATGCCGGTGACGATGAGCCAGGTGCTGGTGTTCTTCTTCGCCAGCCTGGCGCTCAGCCACACGGGCGAGCCGCTGGAATTTGCCGCCATCGCCTTTCCGCTCAGTTCCCCCTTCGCCATGCTGGGCCGCGCCGCGATGGACGAGGCGCTGTGGCCGCACGTTCTGGCGCTGGCTTGGCAGGCGGTTTGCGTGGCGGTATTCGTGCACTTGGGCGCAGGCCTGTTCCGCCGCCGGGTGATGAAATCCGGCCCGCAGGGTGTGCGGAAAAAGGGTCTGCTGCGCGGCCTGTTCAGCAAGGGTTGAGGAAGGCGGTGGCACACCTTCGCCAGGAGAGACGGTCATGACGAACACTCATCCCACCCGCCGCGCGATGCTGGCCTGGCTGGGCGCGGGCGTGGCCCTGCCCGTGCTGGCAGCCTGCGGCACCGAGGAAGCCCAGGCCCAGGCCCGCTTCCCCGTGCAGCGCACCGATGCCGAATGGCGCCGCCTGCTCTCCCCGCAAGCCTACCACGTGCTGCGCGAGGAAGGGACGGAGCGCGCCTTCACCTCCCCGCTGAATGACGAGCACCGCCGCGGCATGTTCCACTGCGCGGGGTGCAACAACGCGGTCTATTCCAGCGCCCACAAGTTCGACAGCGGGACCGGTTGGCCCAGCTTCTGGCAGGAACAGCCGCGCTCGGTCGGCTACACCACCGACTATCACCTCGGCTACCCGCGCCGCGCCATCCATTGCGCCGATTGCGGCGGGCACCTGGGCCACGTGTTCGACGATGGCCCCCGCCCCACGGGCAAGCGGCACTGCATCAACGGCGTAGCGCTGCGCTTCCGCCCGGCGTGAGGGGATCAGGCCAGGCGTGAGACTAGCGCATTAAGGCGAGAGCCGCCCGGCCGAGTCTGTGAGGGCGGAAACGAACCCGCAGGGTTCGCAAGCGCGACTGCGCGCCCGCAGCGAAGGGAGGCGAATGCCGACCGATAGCGAGGAAATCGCAGGCCCGGATGGGCCTGCGCAAAGCAAGTGGTACGGGCGGCGGGACTCGAACCCGCACGAGCAAAGCTCAGGGGATTTTAAGTCCCCGGCGTCTACCATTCCGCCACGCCCGCAATGAATCCCCGCTAGCGGGGTTGCAGGCCGCTTACCAGTACCGCCGCGATGCGATCTCGGCGCCCTGCGCCAGCGCCGCCAGCTTGGCCCACACTACTGCGGGATCAAGGTTGTTGCTGCCTGCGTGGACGGAAAAGCCGCAATCCACACCCGCCATCACCCGCTCGCGCCCGAGAATATCGGCATAACGGCCGATGCGCTGGGCGATCAGTTCCGGATGCTCGATATAGGTGCTCTGCGGCTCGATCATGCCGGGACACAGCACCTTGCCTTCGGGTAGCGGGTTTTCCTCGAAGAAAGCGAATTCGTGGTTGTGGCGCGGGTTGGCCCCTTCCAGCAGCACGGCGTGGGGCTTGGCCTGCCACACGATGTCGGCAATGTCGGCCAGCGGCACGTCGCAATGGTGCGGGCCGGGGTAATTGCCCCAGCACAGGTGCATCCGGCACTGCTCCGCCGGGATGTTGCGCAGGGCATGGTTGAGCGCGGCGACATTCATGCCGATGCGCTTGCGGAAATCCTCCAGCGATAAATGCGTGAACTGCACGTGGCGGCCCATGGCCAGGTCCGGGCAATCCACCTGCAGGGTGATGCCTGCGCCTGCGATCGTCTCGTATTCGTGGCGCAGCCCTTCGGCCAGGGCGAAGACGTATTCCTCGTCAGTCGCGTAATACTGGTTGGGGAAGAACAGCGCGGTCACGCCGGGGCTGGCGGCGGACATGAAGGTCTCGTGCCCTTTTGCCAGCCGGTTCAGCCGCTCCGCATCCTCGCGCGGGGCATCCATGTCGATGACGGTGATCGGCGCGGTGCAGGCAGGGGCGCTGCGCTTGGCGCGGCCCTTGTTGCCGAACACCTGCGCCTTGGCGCCGGGAAATTCCTCCAGGTCCTGGAACTCGTACTGCCCGGCCTCGCCCCCGAAGCCGGACAGGCGGTGCTTGATGTAGGTGGCGTAGGAGGGCTTGGACATTTCCCCGTCGCCCACCACGGTGATGCCGGCTTCGGCCTGGCGGGCGATGACGTCCGCCGTCGCCCGGTCAATCGCCTCGGCCAACCGGCCTTCGTCGACCGCCTCCCCGCCTTCGCGGGCGAACATCAAGTCCAGCAGGTAATCCGGCCGGGGCAGGCTGCCGGTGTGGGTGGTCTTGAAACCGCTCATGCCAGGATCCCCTTCACGCCAGTTCCGCCCGCACGATGGCCGCGCCGTCCACCATCGCCTTCATCTTGCCGAAGGCCACTTCGCGGGGCAGGTATTTGAGGCCGCAGTCCGGCGCCACGATCACCTTCTCCGCCGCGATGTGCGGCAAGGCCCGGCGGATGCGCGCGGCCACGGTTTCCGGCTCCTCCACCGCATGGGTGGACAGGTCCAGCACGCCCAGGATGATGGTCTTGCCCGGCAGCGTTTCCAGCACTTTCGTATCAAGGTTGCTCTGCGCGGTTTCGATAGAGATCTGCTGCACGTGGCTGGCCGCCAGTTCGGGCAGGAAGGAATATCCCTCCGGCCGTTCGTGGATCAGGTGGGCATAGCCAAAGCAGATGTGCAGCGCCGTGGTGCCGGTGACGCCTTGCAGCGCGCGCTCCAGCGCCTTCAGGCCATAGGCGCGGGCCTTGTCCGGGCGGGCCTGCATGTATGGCTCGTCCAGCTGGACCACGTCGGCCCCGGCGGCGAACAGGTCCTTGATCTCCTCGTTCACGGCGGCGGCATAGGCCACGGCCAGCGCTTCAGGATCGTCGTAGTAATCGTCCTGCGCCTGCTGGCTCATGGTGAAGGGGCCGGGCACGGTGATCTTGATCGCCTTGTCGGTATGCTGGCGCATGAACTGCACGTCGCGCACCTGCACCGCGTGGCGGCGGCTGATCGGGCCGATCACGCGCGGGACCGGCACCGGCTCGCCCGAACGGTCAAGCGCGGTGCCGTGGTTGTCCATGTCCACCCCGTCCAGCGCGGTGGCGAAGCGGTTGGAATAGCTTTCCCGCCGCATCTCGCCATCGGTGATGATGTCGAGGCCGGCCCGCTCCTGTTCGTGGATGGCGTAGATCGTGGCATCGTCCCACGCTTCCTCGAGGAACTCCTCGGGAATACGCCACAGCTCCTTCTGCCGCGTGCGCGGCGGGAAACGCCCGGCCAGCTTCGCGCGGTCGATCAGCCATTCCGGCTGGGCGTAGGAACCGACGAGCGAAGTCGGCAGCAGGGGCAGGCTTGGGGGCAGGGTCATGGTCTCTCCCGTAAATGAGCGTGGCCGTTGCCCCGTCATGCCGCCCTTGCGGTCATGACTGGCGGGCAGTTTGCCGATGTGCGGCGATCAGGCGATGATCTTGTCGCCGCCGGTGCCACCGCCGGCGGCTTCCACCGCATCGGCACGGAAGGTGTTGTTGGAGGTGTGATCACCCGCCAGCCAGCGCTTCAGCTCGGCATGGGCATTGGCGCGGCGTTCAGCCTCACCGGCAGGAGCGCGCGGATCGTCCAGGGTGAATTCCACCGTCATGCCATTGGGATCGACCACGTAGACCGAGCGGCAATAGCCATGTTCCAGCACGTAGTTCGCCTTGACGCCGTGCTGCTTGATGCGTTCTTCGAGGCCCTTCTGGAACTCCTCGTCCACGTTCAGCGCCAGGTGCACGAACGGGGTCTGCGGCATGTCGGGCACGAACAGCTCTTCGTCTTCCTTGCTGGCGAACTGGAAGAAGGCCAGCGCCCCGCCATCGGCGATGCCGAAGAAGCAGTGGCAATAGGTGCGCACCTTACCCCACAGCTCGTCGCTCTCGCACCAGGTGGCGATCAGCGGCAGGCCGAGGATGTCCTCGTAGAAGTGGCGCGTCGCCTCCATGTCCTTGGTGACATAGGCGGTGTGGTGCAGCCGGCTGGGCAGGTTCCTGGGCAGTTCGGTCATTTCACTCTCTCCCGTGGGCCGACTCCGCGGCCTTATCCGGTTTGACAATAGCAAGCGGGCGCGCAGGCGCAATCAGCGGCCGAGGATCTCGGCATTATCCGCGCCCAGTTCCGGCGGCGGGGTGACGCTCTGCTGCACTTCGCCATCGAAGCGGATGGGGCTGCGAATGGTGCGGAAGGTGCCGCGCGGCCCTTCGCCTTCCACCACCAGGCCATGATGCGCGGCCAATTCGCCCTCCACCACTTCCTTGCTGGTGTAGACCGCGCTGTGCGGCACTTCCAGCCGGGTGAGCACCTCTTCCCAGTGGGCGCGCGGCTGCGTGGCGAAGATGGGGGCGAGGAAATCCACCACCTTCTCGTAATTGGCGATCCGCGCCGGGCGGCTTTCGAATTCCGGGCGCTGGAGCATGTCCGGCTGGCCCACGGCGATCGCCAGGTTCTCCCAGAACTTGGGCGGCGATGACATGTGCAGCGCGATCCAGCCGCCATCGGCGCACTGGAACACGTAGCTTTGCGACACGTGCGGGCGGCTCCACGGCCCCATGACTTCATCGACGCTGAGATAGTGCGTGAAATCGTCGAGGTTAAAGTGGCTCATCGCCTCGAACATCGAGGTTTCGACCTTGCGGCCCTTGCCGGTCTTCTCCCGCTCGTACAGCGCAGCCAGCACGCCATAGGCGGTGTAGAACCCCGTCACCGCATCGCCGATGGCAGGCCCCACCACGCGCGGGTTGGCGGGGTTGACCAGCAGGCGCAGGAAGCCGGTGCAGGCCTGCGATACGGTGTCGAAAGCCGGCCGGTCCTTCCACGGGCCATCGCTGCCAAAGCCGGTGATGGTGGCATAGATCAGGCGCGGGTTGATGGCCTGCAACCGCTCCGCCCCCACGCCCAGCCGCTCGGCCACGCCGGGGCGGAAGTTCTCGATGAACACGTCCGCCGTCTTCACCAGCTCGTCCAGCGCGGCGAGGTCTTCGGGGTTCGCCTTGGTGTTGAGCGTGATGGACTTCTTGTTCCGGTTGTAGGTCTGGAAATGCGGCGAATAGAGATCGCCCTTGAAAGCGCGGAAGGGATCGCCCGTTTCGGGCATTTCCACCTTGATGACCTCTGCCCCCAGGTCCGCCAGCAACATGCCGCAGGCAGGCCCGGTGATGAATGTTCCCATGTCCAGCACGCGAATGCCGGCGAGTGGTCTTGCCATTTCTCTCTCCCTGTTCGAAGCACTGGCTAAAGCCGCAATCGGGAGAGAGCAATGCGCATCGGCAAGCAGGACCAGCCTTTTTCAGCCATCTGCACCAGCGATGCCGACAGCATCACCGTGCGCGGGCTGGACCTGTGCGGAGACATTATCGGCAAGTTCGATTTCTCGTCCTACTTCTGGTTCCTCGTCACCGGCCAGCAACCCAATGAACAGCAGAGCTTCTTCCTCAACGCCGTGCTGTGTGCGCTGGCCGAACATGGCCTGGTGCCAAGCGTGGTCGCCGCGCGCATGACGCTGGCCGCCGCGCCGGAAGCGGTGCAGGGCGCGGTGGCGGCGGGCCTGCTGGGCTGCGGCAGCGTGGTGCTGGGCAGCGCGGAAGTGGCCGGGCGGTTCTACGCCAATTGCGTGGCGGACCAGCGCGAGACTGGTGATGACCTCAACACGGTCGCCGTGCGCCAGATCACCGAACTCAGGCAGACAACCAAGGCCGTCCCCGGCTTTGGCCATCCGCAACACTCCGAAGGCGACCCGCGCGCCAACCTGCTGCTGCGGCTCGCTGACGAGCGCGGGGTGAGCGGCGAACACGTGGCCATGATGCGCGCCCTGCAAGCCGCGCTGCCCGAAACCATCGGTCGCCACCTGCCCATCAACGTTAACGCCTCCATCCCCGCGATCATGCTGGATCTCGGCTGGCCCGTGGCCGCATTGAAGGGCATCGGCCTGCTGTGCCGCACGGCAGGCCTGATCGGCCACCTGACCGAGGAGGCCGAACGACCCATCGGCTTCGTGATGAGCGGGGCGGCGGCCGGGGTGATCGAGTATGATGGGGAGTAAGCAGCAGCCATGACATCATCCGTTAGCCAGGGCCCCGCTCCCATCGCCCGCCGACACGGTTTGTTTCGCCTGTCCCCGCTGGCGATGCTGGCGCTGGCTGCCTGTCAGAGTGTGCCGAACGGTCCCCCCTTTGAACCCGATCCGTCTATCGGGATGCTGATCGCACGCGATTCATGTTCCGGCTGTCACAGCACGGGACCGAACGGCGAATCGCCCAATTCGCGGGCCTTGCCGTTCCGCGAGATCGTGGACCGGCCCGGCCTGACGCCGGAAGCCCTGGCCGCATGGCTCAAGGACGGACACGACTATCCGGTTGAAATGGGGTTCGTCCTGGCTCCGCACCAGGTCGATTCACTGGTCGCCTACATGATGCGGCAGCGGTTGGCCGAGACTGCGCCCCAACCCTAACGCCCGATACAATCCCCCTTGCCAAGCCTCCCGCCCCTCCGCACAAAGTGCAGCGGGAGAGAGACAACAATGGTTGCAGGCGAATTCGATTACGTGGTCATCGGCGCAGGGTCCGCCGGGGCCTGTGTGGCGGCGCGGCTGGGGGAGGACGAGACGAAGACCGTCTGCGTGCTGGAAGCCGGCGGGCACGATACCCATCCGTTCATCCACGTGCCCAGCTTCGTGGCTGCCGCCATCGGGCGCAAGGAAACCAACTGGCGCTTTGCCACGGTCCCGCAGGCGGGCATGGCGGGGCGGCAGATCCCGGTGCCGCGCGGCAAGGTGCTGGGCGGCAGCGGCTCCATCAATGGCATGGTCTATTTCCGTGGCCACCCGACCGATTACGACGACTGGTCGGACTCCGGCGCCAAGGGCTGGTCCTATGCCGAAGTGCTGCCCTACTTCACCCGGACCGAGCATAACGAGGATTACCCGGAGAGCGTCTTTCACGGGAAGCATGGCCCCATCAACGCCAAGATGGTGGAAGGGCCGAACCAGCTCAATTACGATTTCATGGACGCGCTTGCCTCGCTCCAGTTCAAGGCCTGCCCCGATTTCAACGGGCCGGACCCGGAAGGCTATGGCCGGCGGCAGGGCCTGCTGAGAGATGGCCAGCGCGAAAGCACCGCCAAGAACATGCTGCGCCCGGCCATGGCGCGCGGCAACGTGCACGTGCAGACCAATGCGCAGGTCGCCCGCATCGTCGTCGAGAATGGCCGCGCCGTGGCGGTGGAACTTACCGATGGCCGCCTGGTGCGCGCCCGCCACGAAATTGTCCTTTCCGCCGGTACGGTGCAGACCCCGCAGATCCTGATGCTGTCCGGCATCGGCCCGGCGGAGCACCTGAAGGAGCACGGCATTGCCGTGGTGGCGGACCTGCCGGGGGTGGGCGGCAATTACCAGGACCATGTCGCCAGCCCCATGCACATGGAGACGGATGACATCACCAGCTACGGCATCAGCCCGCTGGCCATGCCGCGCAACGTGTTCTGGTTCTTCTACTACCTCGCCACGCGGAAAGGCCCGCTGGCGGGCAACGTGTTCGAGAGCGTGGCCTTCCTGCGCACCGATCCTTCGCTGGCCAAGCCGGACGTGCAGTTCGTGTTCCAGCCGGCCAAGCGCCTCACCAACCCGAAGGTCCCGTTCCCCATCGGCCACGGCTACGGCATCAGCCCGGTGGCCCTCTATCCCAAGAGCCGGGGCACGGTGCGCCTCGCCAATGCGGACCCCACCGCCGCCCCGCTGATCGACCCGAACCTGCTGAAGGAGCCGGAGGACATCCTGCCGCTGATCCGCGCGCTGAAGATCGCCCGCGCCGCCTTCGCCGCGCCGTCCTTCGCGAAATACAATGCCACCGAAGCCGCGCCGGGGCCGCAGTGCCAGACCGATGCGGAGTGGGATGCCTATATCCGCGAAACCGGCTACACCGTGCACCATCCCGTAGGCACCGCACGCATGGGCGATCCCAAGGACGCGCTGACCGTGGTCGATCCGCAATTGCGGGTGAAGGGCATCGCCGGCCTGCGGGTGGCCGATGCCAGCGTGATGCCCACCGTCATCGGCGGCAACACCAATGCGCCCTGCGTGATGATCGGCGAACGCTGCGCCGATTTCATCCTTGGCAAGGCCCCCCTGCCCGCGGCCGTGCTGCCGCCGGAAAGCGTGGCCCGCTACAAACCCAAGCCAAAGCGAGCGGCAAAAGCCGCCTGAACCGGGAGAGAAATAGCCAAATGGCACGTGAAACCATGATGAGCTGGCAAGTGGGGGACGTGACCGTCACCCGCATCGTGGAAGTCTATGATTTCCGCGACAACATGAACATGACCATGCCCGATGCGACGCCGGAAGAGGTCATCGCGCTCAAGTGGCTGCACCCGCATTATGCCACGCCCGAAGGCCAGCAGCGGATGAACTTCCAGGGCTTCGTGGTGCAGGCTCCGGGGCGGGTCATCGTGGTCGACAGCTGCATCGGCGCGGGGCGAAACCGCGATTTCGACGTGTTCTGCAACCTGCCCGAAGGATTCCTGGAGGATATCGAATCCCTCGGCCTCACGCGCGAGCAGGTGGACACGGTGATGTGCACCCACCTGCACTTCGACCACGTGGGCTGGAACACCTACAAGGATCCGGCCACCGGCCAGTTCAGGCCGACCTTCCCCAATGCCCGTTACCTGTTCGGCAGGACCGAATACGATGCCTGGCAGAACGTCATCCGGCACGATGGCCACCATACAGATACCCACCTGGTGGAATGCGTGGACCCGATCGTGGAACTGGGCCTGGCTGACTTCATCGAAGCCGATCACGTGATTGCCGAAGGGCAGGGGTGGCGCATCGTTACCGAGCCCAGCCACGGCCACACGCCGGGCCACGTGCACGTGTGCATCGAAAGCAACGGCCAGCGCGCCGTCATCACCGGGGACCTGATGCACCATCCCATGCAATGCGCCATGCCGCACCGCGATGCGACTTTCGACATGGACAAGGACGGTGGCCGCGCCAGCCGTATGCGGTTCGTCGACAAGTACCGTGACAGCGGCGTGGTGGTGATCGGCGCGCACTTCTTCGATCCCACCGCCGGGCACATCGAAACCGGGGCCGACGGGGAAACCTGGTTCCACGGGCTGGGCCTGTAGCAAGGAGGGCCGGGCGATGAAGGAAATCCCCCTTTTCCCCTATGACATCTTCACCCCCGATGCGGTGCGCAATGCCCGCGCCGTGGATGACGAGGTGCGCGAGTTCGCCCCCGCCGTGCGCCTGCACGATGGCACGGTGATGATTGCCCGGCACGAACACGTGACCAGCGGCCTGCTTGACTGGAAGAGCTTTTCCTCCCGTTCGCGCCCGTGGCACGATCCCAACTCGCCCCGCCCGGAAATCCTGCTGACGGACGATCCGCCCCGCCACACCCAGGTGCGCAAGGTGGTGCAGGATGCCCTGTCCCCCCGCGCGCTGGAGCGGACCAAGGCGGTGTTCCAGGCCTCTGCCGAAGATTTCGTGGGCAAGCTGCGCGCCCGCGCTGGCGAGCCGATCGATGCCGTGGGCGAGATCACGCAGGCGTGGATCTTCGATATCCTGCCCGAAGTGCTGGGCCTGCCCAGGGAAGGCCGCCACCACATGCACGGTTTCAGCCAGATGGTCTGGGCCACCATGGGCCCGCCGGGCGAACTGTTCGACGAGGCGATGGACTGCGATTTTTCCGCCGTGATCGAATGGCTGGGCACCGCGTGCGACCGCGATGCGCTGGACCCGGAAGGCATCGGCGCCTCCATCTTTGCCGCCGCGGATCAGGGCCAGGTGACCATGGAGGAGGCCAAGCTGCTGCTGCAGACGATCCTCTCCGCCGGGGCTGATACCACCTACCTCACCATGGCCAACGCCATCCGCGCCTGGGCCATGTTCCCTGACCAGTACGCCAGGCTGCGCGCCAACCCCAAGCTGCTGCGCAACGCCTTTGATGAAAGCCTGCGCTGGGATTCGCCGAGCCGTATGGCAGGCCGCATCACCACCTGCGAGGTGGCGGTGGACGATCTCGTCATCCCCGCCGGCACCCGCTGCGGGCTGATGTTTGCCGCCGCCAACCGCGATCCGCGCTATTGGTCCGATCCGGAGGCTTACGACATCGAGCGCGACACCCGCCACTCGCTGGGCTGGGGTTACGGCGTTCACGGCTGCGTGGGCCGGATGCTGGCGCAGACCGAGGCGCAGGCCTTCCTCGGCACCCTGGTGCGCGAGGTCGAAAGCTTCGCCATTGCGGGCGAATACGAACCGTGGATGACCACCGTGGGCCACGGACCCATCAGGCAGCCCGTGACGTTATCCTTTGCATGACCACTAACGCCCCCGTCACCCGCATCGATGCGATCCGCTATGCCCGGCACGAACGGACGGCGGAGGCGAATTTCGCCATGCCGGTGGACGATCATGACCTGCCCATGCCGCTCGACTATTTCGTGTGGGCGATCCACCGTGATGGCCATGCGCCGGTCATCGTCGATACCGGCTTTGGCGAGCAAGCCGCCGTGGCCCGGGGCCGGATCATCACCCGCAGCGTGACCGAAGGGCTACGCGCAGCCGGCATCGATCACTTGTCGGTCGAGGACGTCATCCTCACTCACCTGCATTACGACCATGCCGGTTCGCTGTCCGCCTTTCCCAATGCGAAGTTCCATGTGCAGGACGCCGAGATGGCGTTCGCCACCAGTCGCCACGTGTGCGACAGTCCCACCCGCGCCCCGTTTGACGGGGAGCCGGTGGCCCAGCTGGTGAAGAAGCTCTACGCCGATCACGTGGTGTTCCATGACGGGGACGAGCAATTCGCCCCCGGCATCGGCCTGCACCTGGTGCCCGGCCACACGGCGGGGCTGATGGCGGTGAGCTGCGAAACGGCGCGCGGGCGCGTGGTGCTGGCAAGCGATGCGGCGCACCTTTACGCCAACATCACCCGCGCCATCCCCTTCCCCATCTTCGTGGACGTGGAAGGCTACAAGGCGGCGCAGGCCAGGGTGATGGCGCTGGCGGGCGGCTCGCTCGACCATGTGATTCCGGGCCACGATCCGCTGGTTCTGGCCTGCTTCCCGACTGATAACGATATTGCACGGGTGGACCTGGCTCCGCACAAGTCCGTGCTGGAGATGCTATGACGACCATTGGTTTTCTGGGCCTTGGCCGCATGGGTGCGCCAATGGCCGCCAACCTGCTGAAGGCCGGGCACGATGTGCTGGTGCACGACGTTTCGGCCGAAGCCGTGGCCGCCTTGGTGGCGCAAGGGGCAAAGGCCGCCGGTTCTGCCGCCGCCCTGGGCGAGGCCTGCGACGTGGTGTTCACCAGCCTGCCCACCCCCGCCATCGTGCGCGAGGCGGTGCTGGGTGCGGACGGCATCGTTGCAAAGGGAAAGCCGCGAATCCTTTGCGACCTGTCCACTTCCGGCCCCAAGCTGGCGCAGGAACTGGCCGAAGCACTCGCCCCCAAGGGCGTTGCCAGCTTCGATGCGCCGGTTTCCGGCGGCATCAAGGGCGCGGTGGAGGCGACCATCTCCATCATGGTCGGCGGCGGGCCGCTGGCGCTGTACGAGGCGGAGCTGGAACCGCTGCTGAAGGCCATCGGCAAGCCCACCCACATGGGCGAAACGCCCGGCGCCGGGCAGACGATGAAGCTGGTCAACAACCTGCTGGGCGCGGTGGCCATCGGGGTCACGGCGGAAGGCATGGCCTTCGGCATCAAGCAGGGGCTGGACCCGGCGCGGATGATCGACGTGCTCAACCAATCCACCGGCATCAATTCGGCCACGCGGGACAAGTGGCCCAAAAGCGTGCTGCCGCGCACCTTCGATTTCGGTTTTGCCGCCGCGCTCAGCCTGAAGGACACGCGGCTGCTGATGGACGAGGCGGAAGCGGCCGGGGTGCCCCTGCCGCTGGGCCGCATCGTTCAGGAGTACCTGGAACGCACGCTGGAGCGGGAGGGGCCGGCGGCCGACTTTACCGCCATCGCCAAGGTGGTGGAAGAAGCCGCCGGGCTGGATCCGGAACGCTGACCGGTCAGGCCGCCGCAGCTGCCGTTCCGGCATTGCCGCGCGCAGCCTTGCGGGCCTGGACCGCATTTTCAGTGGCAACCTTGCGGCTCAGGGCGGCGGTGTCCTGCTTTTGGGCATTGCGCCTGTCGAAGTACTTCTTCGCGAAGTAGCCGCCCACACCAAGCGCCACCATGCCGGGGATGGACAGGCGGCGCACCAGCGGGGTGGCCAGCACACCCAGCACGGCCCCGGTCGGCCCGCCCATGCTGGTGGTGAACTTCGATGCTTCCGCGCCCAGCGCGGCGCCGATCACTTTGCCGATCATCACAATTCTCCTTTGTTTGCAGGAGAAACTAGCCGACAACGGCATCGGTTCCAGAAAGCCAGCCGGGGTGCTGCCATGTTTGTCCTTCTCGCCACCTCCCTTGCCATCCAGCTGGCAGCCTTTCCCGGCCAGGGGGCCGACGGTGAGGTGCTGCGGGCGGAGGGACGCTGCCTCTATTCCCCGGAGATCGAGCGGCAAGCGGAGGGCGCGGTGTTGATTGGCTGCGGCGAGGTGTCCCTTGCGGAAAACAGTGTGGCCTTCGCCCAGCGCGGCTTTGCCGAAGCGGCCCGCTTCGAAGGGGTGTGGGACGGCGATGAGTTCACCATCGACCACGTCACCATGCGCGGTATCGAAGGGGCAAGGCCTGCGCGCGGCTCTTGCCAGGTCGTGCTGCGCGATGCGCGGGTGGTGCGGGTGCAATGCACCGCCACGTCCGGCCCGCGCGGCTATGTCGCCAATTTCGTGGTGCCGCTGCTGTAGGCCGCCCTACCTGAGCTGGCTGTCCTTGCTGCCACGCCGGTTGATGCCCGCCACCTGCCGCTTCGCATCGCGCGCCTGCTGGCACGGCACGCAGGTTCGCGCATGGGGCAGGGCCTTGCGCCGGGCGGCGGGGATGGGATCGCCGCACTCGTCACAATGAGTCGCCCCCTTGCCTCCCTCCAGCCGAGCGCGTGCGGCGGCAGCGGCATCCTTCACCGTATCGTCGATCTGGTCCTGCACCGCGCCATCGCGCGTCCACCCGCCAGCCATCGCCTTCGCTCCTTCGACGGGACGACGGCCCGCGTCAGATATCGTTCCGAATGGTGGCCAGCGCGCCGCCGTCGATCTCCCACTTGGCGCCGTTGACGTAGCTGGCCTCGTCGCTAAGCAGGAAGGAGACAACATCGCCCACCTCGCGCGGCTGGCCCACGCGGTTGAGGGTGGCGACCTGGCCCAGCTTGGCCATGCCTTCCTCCACGCTGTCGAACATCTGCTCCAGCATGCCGACCAGCAGCGGAGTCTCGATCACGCCGGGCATCACGCAGTTCACCCGCACGCCCTTCTGCGCCACTTCGCTCGCCGCTGTGCGGGTCAGGCCCACCGCGCCGTGCTTGGCCGCGTTGTAGGCGCAGGCCCCCGCCAGCCCGCGTTCGGAGCCGATGGAGGCAGTGTTGACCACCGCGCCCTTGCCCGCTGCCACCATGTAAGGGAGCACGAAGCGCAGCCCCAGGAACATGCCGCGCAGGTTGACGTGCAGCACCTTGTCGAACCAGCCGATGTCGTATTCGTGCGTGGGGGCGAGCTCCCCTTCGATCCCGGCGTTGTTGAAGAACCCGTCGATCCTGCCGAAGGCCTCAAACGCGGCCTTGGCATAGGCTTCCACTGCCACCTCATCAGCGCAATCGGCCACGTGGGCGACCACGCGGTAGCCCTTGGCGGTCAGGTCAGCGGCGCATTCCTGCAATCGGTCAGCAGCGATATCGACCATGAACACCTCGGCCCCTTCGCGGGCGAGGATTTCGCAGGTGGCAAAGCCGATGGCGCCCGCCGCGCCGGTGACGATGTGGGACTTGTCCTTGTGGCGCATGACGTCAGCCTTTCGATTTGCGGAATGGCAGGGTGATGATGAACCAGGCGAGCGCCGGGGTCAGCAGCTTGAGGAAGTTCTTCGCTTCCTCCGGCGTCAGGGTGGCCGTCATCGGCATGGTGCCATAGACCTTGCCCTTCAGCACCAGGTCGTTGCCCTTGCGCTCGATCTTGCTGACCTGCATCAGCTCGCTCTTGTCGGCGGCGCGGATTTTCATGCGGAAATCTCGTCGAAATCGATGCCAAGGTCGTCGGCCATTACCATGGCAGTGGCGCGCCCGGCACCGAACACCCCACCGCCCGGGTGCTGGAACGGGCCGACGAGGTAGAGACGATCCACCCCCGGCACACGGTACTGGCCCAGCTCCGGCGTGGGCCGGTGGCTGCCGGACTGGTAAGGCGTGGTGGCAATGCCGTGCAGGTCCCCCCGCAGGAAGCTGGGGCTGGTTCGCTCCATGTCCACCGGGCTGTCGCAGTGGTAGGCCAGCACCGCATCGGGCAGGTTGTCGATGTAATTGCCCATGCGCGCGATCATGTTTTGCGCGAACTCGTCCTTGCTTTCATCCCAGGAACGGCCGTCCTTGCGCTGGTAGGGCACATAGTCCCACGCGTGGAAGATGGCCTTGCCCTCAGGCGCGCGGCTGGGATCGTGCTGAGTGAGCTGGCCCACGCCCACCAGCGGTGTGGGGCTGAAGTTGCCATAGCGCAGCTCGTCAAACGCGCGGCGCATGTCCTCGTATTCGGCGGGCATCAGCTCGTACATTACGGCAGACAGCGGGCTGCCATCGGCGCGGCGCGCCTTGAACTGCAGCGGCGCATCCAGCGCGGCGTGGACCGTGAAACAGGCCGCAGGCGTAATGTGCGTGCGCTTCGCGTTGTGCGCCACGTTGGCCGGCAAGCTGGGCACCACGTCGGGCAACACGTGCGGGTGCAGCGCGCCAATCACGCCGTCGGCGCAGGTCAGCCGCTCGCCATTGTCGAGCACCACGCCGGCGGCCTTGCTGCCATCGGTGAACACCTCGCGCACGTGGCTTGCCGAACGCACGGTGCCGCCGTGATCCTCGATACAGGCGATCAGCGCATTGGTGAGGCTGCCCGATCCGCCCACCGGCACGCCGAAGCCGAACTTTTCCAGGAAGCCCAGGAACACGTAGGCGCCGATGCCGGTGGCCTTTTCGTCCGGGCTGACGAGGTTCTCCCCCGCCACGCGGCCGAAGTGGGCCTTCACCTTGTCGTGCTCGAACAGCTCTTCCATCAGGTCGAAGGTGGAGACGCCCATCGTGCGCATGATCTCGCGCCCCTCGGCGCTCTGGTCCATCATCGCGGTCTGCGCGCCGAGAGGCATGGGCGGGGAATAGAGGCCCGCCTGGATCATCGGCAGCCACTGCGCGGCCTGTTCGCTCATCTTGAGGAAGGTGGCGGCGTCCTTCTGGCTGAACCTTGCGATAGCCTCGGCGCTCTTTGCCGGATCGCGGTGCAGCGGAAGGGTGGAGCCGTCTTCCCACACGCTCATCATCGGCACGTCCGGGAACACGTAGCGCAGGCCGTACTTGCTCTTGAGGCCAAGGTCATCGTTCAGCAGCAGCGGATTGCCCTGGATGAAGATGTGGCTCATCGAATGCTGGTCGTGGCGGAAGCCGGGGAGGGTCAGTTCGCGCGAAACGACCCCGCCGCCGTGCCATTCGTTACGCTCCAGCACCAGCACGCGCTTGCCTGCGCAGGCGAGGTAGGCGGCGGCGACGAGGCCGTTGTGGCCGGAGCCGATGACGATGATATCTGCGTCAGCCATTGCAGCGGTATACCTTTACAAACACGCGGAAAGGGCAATGTCGGACAGCTTGCCGCACCGTTCGATATTGGCGGCTTGCGTCATCACGCCTGCGCTGAGGAACGAGAAGGACACGTCCGCTTCCGGGTCCACCCAGAACATCGTCGATCCCGCACCGTAATTGCCGAAGGTTTCGGGGCTGGAAAGCTGGCCGAACAGGTGCTGGAACACGCCGGTTCCGCGCACCTGGAAGCCGAGGCCCTGGTTGGCCGGCGGCACGATCCACCCGGCGCGCAGGGCCACGCCCTTGTACAGTTCGTTGGGCTTGTCGCCCGTGTGGACCTTGCGGGCGAGGCGGATCATCCGCGGGGACAGGATGCGGTGGCCATCCAGTTCCCCTTCCCGCCGCAGCATTTCGGCAAAGCGCCACAAGTCCCCGCAGGTGCTGGCGCAGCCGACGTGCGGGGCCTCCACCTGCGGATCCTCGAACAAGGCGTGGTCGCCTTCGATATTGCGCGACAGGTGCTTGATCGGCACCGTGCCGCGCATGTCCGGGCGCACGTGGCGATCGTTCAGGTCCGCGCGCAGGCCCATGGAGGTGCTGTCCATCTTCAGCGGCGCGAACAGGTCTTCGTGCAGCAGGGTCTGGTAATTACGGCCCTTGGGATCGGTGCGGACCAGCGCCATGCCCAACAGCACGTGGTTGACCAGCGGGGAATAATCGCTCTTTTCCCCCGGCTGGCTGGTGCCGTGCACGTGGGCGATGGACTCGTCGAACAGCTCCTGCAGCCGGTCAAGGAACATGCCGGGCTTCGGGCTCCACACGCCGGGCATGCCGGCCTGGTGGGTGATGAGGTGGAAGAAGGTCGCATCCTCCCGCGGTTTGCCGGTGAATTCGGGCAGGACATCCTTCACCTTGGTGGTGAGCTGGAAGCGCCCTTCCTCGATCGCGCGCATGATAAGGACATTGGTGAAAGCCTTGGTGACCGAAAACAGGCTGAACACGTCATCCTTCTTCAGCGGCCGCTCACCCCTGGCATAGGCGTGGCCGATGGCTTCATCGAACACCAGCACCCCGCCGCGCCCCACTTTCAGCACCGCGCCGTAGTAATCGCCCTTGGCGATGTCCGCCTCGATCACGGCCTTCAGCGTATCGAGCCGTTCCTGCCAGACTGCACCCATGATCCCCGTATTCCCTTACCCTGCGGCGATGATGCCGCCGTCGATGGCCAGCATGGCCCCGTTGATGAAGCTCGCCTCCTCGCTCAGCAGGAAGGCCACGGCGTTCGCCACATCCTGCGGCGTGCCGTTGCGGCGCAGGGGGATGCCCTTGGCGCGCTGCTCGTACTGCTCTGCGGTCACGAAGCCTTCGGTGGCGGGCGTGGGCACGCTGCCGGGCGCAATGGCGTTGACGCGGATACCGCGCGGCCCCAGCTCGCCCGCCAGCACCTTGGTCAGCCCCGCGATCCCTGCCTTGATGGTGGTATAAGCCCCGGTATTTGGCCGCCCGCGATAGGCCACCGGGCTGGAGTAATTGATGATGTTGCCCGGCTGGGACTGGTCGCGGTGGGCAAGGAAGGCTTGCACGCCCCAGAACACGCTTTTCAGCCCGGCGGACAGCATCCGGTCCAGCGTTTCCTCGGTCACCGCCTCGATCGGCTCGTAAACCAGCACGCTCGCGTTGTTGATCACGGCACGCAGAGGTCCGGCATCGGCGGCGAAGTCCTCGGCCAGCTGGAAAAAGGCCTCCCGGCTGCCGCAGTCGGCGCCGTAACTGAACGCCCGGCCACCTTCGGCGATGATGCTTTCGGCAACCGCCAGGGCGCTGGCCCCGTTGATGTCCGCCACGCCCACGATGGCCCCCTGCGCCGCGAGATGGCGGGCGATGCCTTCACCCAGCCCGCGCCCCGCGCCGGAGATCAGGATCGGCTGTCCGTCAAACTTGCCCATCAGTCCATCCCGAACAGCTTGGCGGTATAATGGCTGTCCATATACTCGCGCATCTTGTCGATCTTGCCGTTCGACACCTCGAACACCCAGCAATAATCGTTGTCGTACACCTTGCCGTCGGGCAGGCCTCCGGTGCTGTTGCTTTCCACGCAGACCCAGCCGTCACGGCTGAAGATGTTGTGCACGTGGACCTTGGGATCGCCGGGGTTGAACATGCCGCGCACGGGCGCGAGGAACTTGTCGATGATGTCCATGCCCACGTGGCGGCCGGCCCCGGCGATGTCCTTCACCTTGGGCTCCCACACGCTTTCATCGTGGTAGAAACTGCGCAGTTTTTCGAGATCGCCCGAAGAGAGCACCTCGAAGAAATCCAGCACCAGTTGTTCGTCTGCGTTCGCGGCCTTTACCGTCATTTTAGTCCTCTCCCGTGGATCCTCAGGCGTCTTCGTCCGGCGTGATCCCGCGCGCCTCGTCAGTGGGCGGGGGGATGTTCGGCATTGGCCCGCCAGAATGCAGGACCACGCGGCCGTGGCGGCTCATGAAGCGCCACTTGCCTTCGCTTTTGACGTAATGGTCCTCGAACCCGCCAACGTAGATCGCGCCTGATGGCTGCGGCGGCTCGGTCGCGCCGTGGCTGGACAGCATGGTCAGGTAATTGGTGCCGCGCGCCTCGGTTTCCGAAATCACCTCCACCAGAACGTTGGTGACGATGTGGCGCACCAGGATCGGCGGACGGTCGCGGAAGATCGCCTGCACCTTGTCACGCCCGTAATAGGGGTGATCCGGCTGGAACGGGCGGGCCAGTTCGCAATCCTCGGTGAACAGGTCCGCCAGGGCTTCGTGGTCGCCGTTGTCGGCATAATGCGCGAACAGCAGCGGCAGCTTGGCCACCTCCGCCTCGATGCGCAGACGCTTCTTGTCCTTCATTCGGCATTCTCCCCGAAATCGGGATCGGCGGCCGCTTTCTCGGCGTCGATCTCGGCAAAGGCTTCGTTCGCCAGGCGGAAGCTGTCCACCGCCGCCGGGATGCCGCCGTAGATGCCCACCTGCAGCAGCACTTCGCGGATTTCCTCGCGGGTCAGGCCGTTGTTCAGCGCGCCGCGAATGTGGATCTTGAGTTCATGGCTGCGATTGAGGATCGCGATCATGGCGATGTTGATGAGGCTGCGGTCCCGCAGGGGCAGCCCTTCGCGGCCCCAATTCCAGCCCCAGCAATAGGTCGTCACCAGTTCCTGCAACGGATCGTTGAAGGCGTTGGACTTGGCCAGCGCGCGATCGACATAGGCATCGCCCAGCACCTTGCGGCGGATGCCCATGCCCTTGTCGAACATTTCCTGGCCGGTCATTTCGGGTGCAGGCTTGCTGTCACTCATCACCAATTCCACTTCATCGTCATTGCGAGCGGAGCGAAGCAATCCGGGGCGGATTGCCGGGACGCTCTGGATTGCTTCGTCACTGCGCTCCTCGCAATGACGAAGCGGCAAACTTAAACCACCGTGTACACCGCATCGATCAGGCGGCGCGCGCGGGGGCCGTTGTCACCCACCGCGTGCATCTGGTTGCAGCAGTAGGAGAAGCCGAGGCGCGCGTCGGGATCGCCAAAGCCGATCGATCCGCCAAGGCCGTGGTGGCCAAAGCTGCGCGGGTTAGGCCCCATCCACACCGCTTCGGGCGTGTTGAGCAAGACGCCGAGCGCCTGGTGGTAGGGCCGGTCCTGCAGCAGTTCGATCTGGTTGTGCTGCTCGGTAATCATGGCTTCCAGCGCATCCTTGCCGAGAAGGGAAACGCCATCGACCGCCCCCACCGTCGCGCCATAAATCCGCGCCACGCCGCGCGCGTTGCCGTGGCCGGAGCCGCTGGCGATCTCGCATTCCCGCCACTTGGGGCTGTTCATCGTGGTGTGCCACGGTTCGTCCGGGTTCTGCAGGAAGGCGAACTTGCGCAGCACCGCGCCATCCTGCCAGCCTTCCGGCGTGGTGGGCTTTTCGGGCATGGCGGTGTCCTTGGCCGCGAACAGCCGCGCCTTGGTGTTGGGCAGCACCTCAGCCACGTGGCTCTGCTCCTCGGCGTCCATACCGCCGATGGCATATTCGGCGTGAAGCGGGCCGGTGACATTCTGGCGCAGGAACGGGCCAACGGTCATCCCCGTCACCCGGCGCATGATCTCACCCAGCAGGAAGCCCTGGTTGTGCACGTGGTAGGCGGCGCGCACGCCGGGCTGCCACAGCGGCTCCTGCACTTCGAGCGCCTTGATATAGGGTTCGTATTCCAGGAAAGCGCCGGGCCACAGCACATCGGTGGTCAACACCGGAATGGCGGCCAGGTGATCGAGGCACCAGCGCACCAGGATGCCTTCCTTGCCGTTCTGGGCGAATTCGGGCCAGTAATGCGCCACCGGCTTGTCGATATCGACGAGGCCCTGTTCCACCAGCATGTTGAAGGCAATACCGGTGACGCCCTTGGCGACGCTCATCATGCAGACGGTGGAGTGTTCGTCCCACGGCTGGCTGCGGTCAGCCCGCGCCCAGCCGCCCCACAGGTCCACCACCGTTTCCCCGTCGATCACGACGGAGCAGCCCGCGCCCAGCTCTTCCTCCTCGCGGAAGTTGGTGATGAAGGCATCCACCACCGGGCGGAAGCGTTCGTCATAGCGGCCGCGCAGCGGGTATTCGCCGCCGCGCGCAACAATCGTCTCGTTCAGTTCGGCCAATGCCAAGGCGCTCTCTCCCCAAAGCCCTGCGGTGGTCGTTACCACTCTAACATTCGTTATGACTAGGGGACGTTTGCGGCCAGCGGAAGGCCCAGAATCGCCTTTGGCGGGGTTTATTCGAGAAAGGCGATGGTGCGCAGTTCCACGCTTTGCCGCGGGGCAGCATCGGCGGGGGCGGTCGGATCGTCAAAGGCGGAATGGGCAGTGAACTGCACGGCCTGCGGATCGCTGTCGAACAGCTTGAAAACCATCGCTTCGCGCGGCTGCATGTGCGGCACCCAGTACCACGCCTGCCCCGGCGCGTGGGCCAGGTTAAAGCCCCACAGCGAGAAATCGAGCCCGCCCAGCCCGCCCACGATCTCGCTGTCGAACAGGTCCTCGCGCTTCACGGTGCGCGCATCGCACAGCGCCAGCGGGGCGCTTTCCACCGGCACGATGGGTCGCCACACGTTGATCAGCATGTGCCGCCCGGCCAGCCGCCGCTCCGCCTCGTCCGCGGGCAGGATTTTCCGCGTGAAATCAGCCACGGTCTTTGCGCCGTAATCCACGTGCGCGCCGAAAGCGGGCTGGTTGTGGCCGTGGGTGCCCGTGGCATTGGTGCGCAGGATCGGGCCGAAGCTGATGACCTTGTCTGCCCGGGTCAGCCGCTGCACCAGCGCCTCGGTCTGGCGGCAATAGGCATCAAGCTGGGCGGGATCGGTGTAATCGGCAATGCCGCTCGCCTCGTCCACCACCACGAAGCCGTTGCGCTCCAGCCCCAGCTCCGCGAAATGCGGGCGCAGGTCGTGGAAAGTGACCTCGTGCTCTTCCACCGGCCAATAGCTGCGGTCCCGCTCCCCCGCGTAGAAGGTCGCCTTCTCGCCGCGCACGACATATTTCATCATGCCCCGCACGTCGGCCGCCTGTTCCATCACCTGCTCCCATTTGTCTTTGACGATTATCTGCGCGCACCATAGCAATGCGGTCAAGCCGCCACATGAGCGGCAGGGAGAGGACCAGCGATGAACAACCCGGTGATGGACCCGCGCGACGTGCTGCGCGGGCGGGCGATGAACCTGCAGCAATATGGCGTGGTCGCCATCTGCGTGCTGATCAACATGATCGACGGGTACGATATCCTGGCGCTGGCGCAGGCAGGGGCCACGCTGAAGCGCGAATGGGGGATGAGCGATGCGGTGCTGGGCACGCTGCTGTCCATGAACCTGGTCGGCATGGCGCTGGGCGCGCTGGCGGTGTCGCCCGTGGCCGACCAGTGGGGCCGCCGCCCGGCCATGCTGATCTGCCTTTCGTTCATGAGCATCGGCATGGCTGTGTCGGCCCTGTCCCACGGTTTCTGGACGATGGCAGCGGGCCGGCTGATTACCGGGATTGGCATCGGCGGCATGACCAGCACGGCCGGCACCATGGCGCTGGAATATGCCAATGTGCGCTGGCGCGAATTCTCCACCGCGGCCGTGGCCAGCGCCTACCCGGTGGGCACGATCATCGGCGCGGGCGTGGCGGTGGCCGTGCTGGACAGTTACGGCTGGCGCGGCATCTTCTGGGTTGGCGCGGCCCTGTCCGCCACCTTGCTGCCGATTGCATATCTCTGGCTGCCCGAAAGCCTCGACTTCCTGCTCACCCGCCAGCCCAAGGGGGCGCTGGATACGACCAACAAGGTGTTGCGGCGCATGAACGTGCCGGAAATTACCGCGCTGCCGCCGCGCCCGGCCGATTCCTCCGCCGGGTCAACCGCGCTGGGCGAGATCATGCAGCCGGTCCACCGCAACGAACTGCTGTTCAAGCTGTTCATCGCCCACGCGCTCAACATGTTTGCCTGGTACTTCATCATCAACTGGGGCCCGCCGCTGGTGGCCGAAGCGACGGGGTCGGACGCCACGGGCGCGCGCTATTCGGCGTGGGTGTCCTATGGTGGCATCGTCGGCGGCCTCCTGGGCGGCTACCTGTGCGGCCGCGTGGGCGTGAAGCGGATGATGTGGATCACCATGGTCAGCCTTGCCGGGCTGATCGCGCTGTTCGGCCAGTTTGCCGGCAACCAGCAGGCATTGTGGATCATCGCCCCGTTGATGGGCGCGGCGCTGTTCGGTTCGGCCGTGGCCAACTGGCTGACGATTGCCTACGCCTTCCCGCCGCACCTGCGCGCCACGGGGCTGGGCTTTGCCACCACGGCAGGCCGCGTGGGTTCCATCTTCGGCCCCATCGTGGGCGGCGCGCTGCTGGGCACGCGGGAGGCTCCGCTGGACCTGGGCTTTGCGCAACTGGACCTGTCGCTGACCGTGGGCAGCGTGTGCGTGATCATGGGCCTCCCCGCGATCCTCGCCGCGCTGAACTACACGCGGGCGCGGCGGGTGGAACCCGGTTGAGTTCCCTTGGGGCGCTAGATCACGAGTGGAAAGCGGCCACAGCTGGCGCGCTGTCGGTATACTCGCGCAAAGTCGTGATCTTGCCCGCATCGTCGAAGGTGATGACGAAGCAGAATTGGTTCACATAAGCCTTGCCGTTTTTCAGCGGGCTGTCGCAGGTGGTCATCACCACCACGCGGTTGCCGTCAACCAGCGTATCCTCGTGCGTGAAGCGGATGCCATCGACCAGCAGCCCCCGCGCACCCTCCAGCAGGGCGGCAAGGCCCGCGGGATCCATCCATCCCTGCCCCGGCAGCCATACGCGGGCACCGGGGGCATAACGGGCCTGCATCGCCGGCAGATCCATGCGCTGGATAGTATCGAGGTAAGCCAGCGCCGTGGCGCGCGGATCGAAAGTCATGCGGCGGTTTCCTGATTGCGGCGCTCAAGCACGCGCTGGTTGGTTTCAGATACGAACAGGGCGACGAGGCCCGCCAGCAAGGCAAGGCCCAGCTGCACCTCCATTGCCACAGACAGCGAGCTACCGTCCGCCAGCCAGCCGGTGGCGGGCGGCAGGGCGAAACCGCCGAAGATCTCGCCCACGGCCACCACCGCGCCCATGGCCGTGGCGGCACGCGCGCGGCCAAGGGTTTCGGCCGGGATCACCCCCATGAACAACGGGAAGGAACCAAGCCCCATCCAGCTGACGAACAGCAGCCCGGCGAGCACGGCGGGAGAAGCCTCCACCCACAGCAAGGTGGCAGGCGCAATGGTCATCAGCAAGCAGAAGATCACCAGCGCAGGCTTGCGGCCGATCTTCTCGGACAGGAGCCCGGCACTGACCGCCCCGATGGCGGGAGAGAAGCCGACGGCGGACATCACCTTGCTCCAAGTGGCGGGATCGATCCCGCGCGGCCCGTCCATGTACAGCGGCATGAAGATGGAGCCGACCACCACCGTGCCCACGGCAAAGATCGATACCAGCGAACACAGCCAGATGTTGCGCGTGGCCATCAAGCTGCGGACTTCATGCAATTCGCGCCCCAGCATGGCCGCAAGAGGCAGCCGCTCGGCGGGCGCGGCCGGCGCGGGCAGGTCCGGCTCGCGGATGTAGCGCCAGATCAGCACGGCCAGGATCAGGCCCGGCACGCCGGACAGCATGAAGGCCGCCCGCCAGTCGTAGGCCGTGGCGATGGCGACCAGCACGATGGGGGCCAGCGCCGTGCCGATGATGGAGCCGAACACGTTCTGCACCACGCCGGCATTCAGCCCCTTGCGGCTATCGGCGGAGGCGGCAACCATGATGGCAAGGCAGATCGGCAGGAATGGCCCTTCCGCCGCGCCCATCACGATCCGGCTGACCAGCAGCGAACCGAAGTTCCACGCCAGGCCCGACATGACCGAGCAGAAGGAGAAGATCACCAGTGCCGCCAGCAGGAACGGCTTGCGCTTGCCGATCATGTCGGACCAGCGGCCCACGAGGTAAGCCCCCAGGGCCCAGGTGAGCGACAGGCCCGACCCCAGCCAGCCAAGCTGCGCGTTCGTGAGGCCCATTTCCTGCTGCACCGACGGGCCCAGAAACGTCATCGCCATGCGGTCGAAATAGGCAAAGCCGTAAGCCAGCCCCAGCAGCAGCAGGACCCGCAGCTCGTATCCCCGGGGCAGGAAGCCTTGCCCATGGCCAGCCACCCCCCCTGCCGCAGCGCGCGCAGTTTCATCCATATCTCGCATCCCATCCCGTTTTGCCATCGTTGCGCAATTTTCCGTTCCCGGCGGGAATTATTGCGCAAGCAATGGCCTTTTTATGTGTTGCTTGATTACGACAACGGTGCCGCTTTGGAACCACAAATCCTACGCCGCCCTTGCCCTGATCGTAACAGTGGTTAGTGTTGCGTGCGGGAAGTGGTAAAGCATGGGCACAGACCCGGCAAATTCCCTTCCCGCGCGGGTCGCCCGTCAGTCTCAATGGAGTCCTGTCGGCGGCGCATATTGTAATAGCGGGGCCCGCATCGGGTCCTGCAAGGGGAGGAAACCTGATGAAGTTCAAGACGCTTGGCGTCGCCTCGTCGCTTGCGATCATGGCCAGCATGTCTGCACCGGCCTTTGCGCAAGATGCCGCAGCAGAAGACGAAAATCCCGGTAACACCATCATCGTGACGGCAGAATTCCGCGAAGCGAATCTGCAGGACACGCCGCTGGCCATTACCGCCGTCAACGCCGAAATGCTGGAAGCCCGCGGCTTCACCGACATTTCGCAGGTGGCCGCCTCGGCCCCGAACGTGACGCTGACCCCGCAGCCGCAGAACGGCGGTTCGGGCCTGATTGCGTTCATTCGCGGCGTCGGCCAGACCGACTTCAACTACGCGCTCGATCCCGCCGTCGGCATTTATGTCGATGACGTGTACATCCCCACCATGTCCAGCTCGCTGCTCGAACTCGTCGACCTTGAGCGCGTGGAAATCCTGCGCGGTCCGCAGGGCACCCTGGCGGGCAAGAACTCGCTGGGCGGCGCGATCAAGCTGTTCACCCAGCGTCCTGACGGCAGCGGCGAGGGCTCGATCCGCGCCGAATACGGCGCTTTCAACCTGCTGACCCTGCGCGGCATGATGGACTTCGGGCTGACCGACAGCCTGGCCTTGCGCGTATCCGGCATGGGCCGCAGCCGCGATGGCTATGTCGCCATGCTCGACTATGGCCTGACGCACCCGAACAGCAACGTGCCGGGCAACAATGCCCGTGGCCGGGGCAACCCGGACTACACGTCAATGGGCGGCGAAAGCGTCGTCGCGCTGCGCGGCGCGCTGCGCTGGGAAGCCAGCGACAGCGTCGAAATTAACGTTGCGGCCGACTACACCAACGAATCCTCGGAAGCGATCCCGACCGTGCTGATCGCGGCCGGCGCAGTGGCCCCCAACGGCAACTTCGATCCGCGTTCGGTCAACCCGGCGACCAGCGTCGGCGCCGCGCTGCCCGGCGGCGGCTTCGCCTCCCTGCCGTGGCTCACCGGCAAGAACGGCCAGGCCGTGCCGGTCAGCTGCGCCTTCGTGCCGGCTGGCCCCTACAGCTGCGACACCGGCGGTAACCTTCAGGGCTACGATCCGCGCTATGTGAGCTATTCCAACTTCATGGATGCGCGCACGCCGACCACGCAGGCGCCGTACAAGCCCTACTTCTCGCTGCCGATCACCCAGTTCAGTGGCTGGGGCGTTTCGGGCAACATCACCTATGATGCCACCGACAACCTGCAGCTGGTCTACATCGGTTCGTACCGCAAGTACGAGTCCAAGTGGGGCCAGGACCAGGATGCCACCCCCGTGCCCGTGGCCCAATTGGACAACCAGCTGAACCACGAAGCCTACAGCTCCGAAGTGCGCGTCAACTTCGAGGCGGCAGAAGGCATGGTGCAGGGCACCGTGGGCGGATACTACCTCCACCAGAACGGCGAATACACCGCTCGCGTGGACCTGAACTATGCCGGGATCGACTTCATCCATGGTCCGGACACCACGCCCAGCACCACCCAGGCGCTGTTTGGCACGCTGACCGTGCGCCCGACCGATGCGATCAGCCTGACCGGTGGCCTGCGCTACACCAAGGACAAGAAGATCTACACGTACTACCGGTCCAACCCGGACGGCACCATCCCGTTCCAGGGCACGCTGGCCCCCGGCGGCACGGGTCCGATGGCTCCGGCGGCCGGCGCTCCGCCGATCTGCCAGTACTTCTATGGCGCTGACCTTGACGGTGGCGGGCCGACCTCGCTGGGCAACCAGCCGAACTGCCTGCTGACCGGCCTGTTCGGCATCTCCGACGCCTTCCGCGGTGACCGTTTCGACTGGCGCATCGTGGCCGACGTCCGCTTCAGCGAGCAGGTCCTGGGCTACGCCTCGGTTTCCACCGGCTTCAAGGGCGGCGGCGTGAACCCGCGTCCGTTCTTCGGTCCGTCTGCGGGTGACTGCAACGCGCCGGGCTACGTGGCTCCTGCACCGTGTAACCAGCTCCGCTCGTTCAACCCGGAAACCATCACCACCTACGAAGCTGGCTTCAAGTTCGATCTTCTGGATCGTGCGCTGCGCATCAACACCGCCGCGTTCTACAACGATTACCAGAACATCATCCTGACCCTGCCGGCCTGCCCGAGCACGCCGTGCCTGCAGCCCCGCAACGTGGGTACCGCGAAGGTGAAGGGCTTTGAACTCGAAGCCACAGCGTTCCCAACCGACGGTCTCTCGCTCAACGCGTCGCTTAGCTACATCGACTTCAAGTACGATACCGCTTCGGTGACGGCGGCTGGCCTGACCGGCAGTGAAGTGACGCCGTACACCCCGGAATGGACCTGGAGCATTGGCGCGCAGTACGATTACGAGCTGGAAAGCGGCGCGGAGCTGAGCTTCCGCGTGGACGGCAACTACCGCTCGGAAATCTACACTGACACGTTCAACACCTCCTGGAGCCGCATGCCGGGCCTGTTCCTGGCCAATGGCCGGATCGCGTTCACCAATGCTGGGGATGACTGGACGATCGCAGCTCGCGTCGACAACATCTTCGACAAGTACTACTTCAGCTCGGTGAGCGACGTGACCCGCTCGCTCGGCCTGGTGACCGGCGTGCCCGGCCTGCCGCGCACCTGGTCGCTGTCGGTGGAACGCCGCTTCTGATCGGATGGCCTGGCCCCTGCCCACCACGGGTGGGGGCCAGAACCACCCGAAAGCGACAACCCAAAAGAGAAGGGCGCGGATCACCAGATCCGCGCCCTTCTCTTTTGCCGTAACGGCGAAACGGTCAGGTCATTCCGGGTCGGCGTTCAGCCGTTCCCGCATTTCCTTGCCGGGCTTGAAATAAGGCACCTTCTTGCTGGGTACGGCAACCGATTCCCCGGTGCGCGGATTGCGCCCGGTGCGGGCATTGCGCTGGCGGGTGGAGAAATTGCCGAAGCCGCGCAATTCCACGCGGCCGCCTTCAGCAAGGCGGGTGATGATCTCGTCAAAGAAGATGTCGACCACCTGTTCGACTTCTTCAGTCCGCAAGTCGGGATTATCCGCCGCGAGAGCCTGCACCAATTCGGATCGTATCATTATAGCCCCTTCCGTCCCGGCGCGAACCAGGCGTACAGAATGACAGGAGTACAGGCCGCGACCCGATGGCCATGCACAGTGCAGCGAAGAAATGCCAGAAACTGCGGACCTTAGCAATTGGCGAGTGACTACATCTGTAGAATCACGCGGTCTCGGGGCGCTCCCGTTCTGGTCCGTTCAGGCCAGTTCGGCCAACTCGTGCAGGGAAATGCCCAGCCGCGCCATCCGCTCGCGGATCGCCGGCCATTCCTCGCGCAGGAAGGATTCGCGCTCGGCATCGCGCAACCGGGCCGCGGCCCCTTCGCGCACGAACATGCCCACGCCGCGCTGGACGCGTATCAGCCCATCGGCCTGGAACTGCTGGTAGGCCTTGGCAACGGTGAGCGGGTTGGCCCCCTGCTCCGCCGCGAAAGCACGCACCGATGGCAACATGGCCCCTTCGGCATAGTCCCCGGCGATGATGGCCGCGGCGATCCGATCGCGCAGGCGCAGGTAGACAGGTTTGGTGTCGCTCATGGCCATGACCTCGTTTCGGGTGATGCAGTGCCATAATACAGCGCGGCAGGTCAAGCACAGGCGCAGGCATCCCGCGACTGCGCACAAGTGCCACGGTGCCGGTTTCGGCTGCAACTAATGGCTTCACAAAGTGTGCCAAGCCGCTAGGTTGGCGGCTTTTACGGGCCGGGGCGCACTATCCGCCCGGCATGGGGAAGTGGGATCGCAATGAAAGATTTGGCCTTGTGGCAGGAGGGCGACTGGATCGCCGCCATCGCAGTCGTGGTGCTGGTCGTGTTCCTCGCCATCGGCGGCAGGATCGCAACCCAGAAGGAACCCGAATTCGCCGGCCACCCCAAGGGCCTGTACATGCTGTTCTTTGCCGAGATGTGGGAGCGGTTTTCCTACTACGGCATGCGCGCCATCCTGATCTTCTACCTGGTGCGGCACTGGGAATTCACCGATGCCAAGTCCAGCCTGATCTACGGTGCCTATACCAGCCTGGTCTATATCATGCCCGTGCTGGGCGGTTACCTGGCTGACCGGTACCTGGGCCAGCGCAAGGCCGTGCTGTATGGGGGCCTGCTGCTGGCGGCCGGCCACAGCCTGATGGCGGTGGAAGGCGTGGGCGGACAGAACGACCCGACGATCAACGTATTCTGGGCCGCGCTGGCCTTCATCATCGTGGGCTCCGGCTTCCTGAAGGCCAACATCAGCGTGATGGTGGGCCAGCTCTACAACCTGACAGACGTGCGCCGCGATGGCGCCTACACGATCTTCTACATGGGCATCAACGTGGGCGCGGCCATCGGCACCATCATGGTGGGCTACCTGGGCGAGACGGTGGGCTGGGGCTTCGGCTTCGGCCTGGCGGGCATCGGGATGCTGGCGGGCCTGATCGTGTTCTGGCTGGGCCGCGGCGCCCTGAATGGCGCGGGCGAGGCGCCGGCGCCGCTCGCCAAATCCAAGGAATGGCTGCTGTACGGCGTGGGCCTTGCCTCGGTCGCGGTCATCTGGGCGCTGGTGCAGTACCAGGACGTGATCCAGAACCTACTGATCGTGTCGGGCGTCGCCTTGCTTGGCTATGTCCTTTACGAAAGCTTCAAGCTGCCCAAGGAACCGCGCGAGCGGATGTTCGCCATCCTGTTCCTGATCGCGCTCAACCCGCTGTTCTGGGGCCTGTTTGAACAGGCGGGCGGATCGATGAACCTGTTTACCGACCGGTTCGTGGACCGTGGCAGCGTTCCGGCGTCGATCTTCCAGTCGATCAACCCGATCTACATCATCCTGCTGGCGCCGCTGTTCGCATCGCTGTGGGTGTGGCTGGGCAGGCGCGGCAAGGAACCCAGCGCCCCGGCCAAGTTCGGCCTGGCGCTGGCGCAGATGGGCCTTGCCAACCTGGTGCTGGTGTGGGGGGCCGAAGCTTTTGGCGTGGCCGCGATGACGCCGGTGATCTTCATCTTCCTCTATTACCTGTTCGCCACCACGGGCGAGCTGTGCCTGTCCCCCGTGGGCCTTTCGGCCATGAACCGCCTCGCCCCCAGCTATCTCGCCAGCCTGATCATGGGCGCCTGGTTCTACATGACGGCGGTGGGCAACTTCGTGGCCGGCCTGATCGGCGAGGCGACCGGCGGCCACGGCGGGGAGATGAGCAAGGTCAAGCTGCTGGAAATCTACGAGCTGTTCGGCTGGATCTCCATCGGCGCGGCCGTGGCGGTGCTGCTGTTCAGCCCCGTGGTGAAGCGCTGGATGCACCTCGATACCCTGGGGCAGACGAAGGACGGCTGAGGCCGCGCCGGCGGATCAGACGGCCAGCAGCCCTTCCGGTAAGGGCGCTGGCTTGGGCGCCGGTTCGTCCGGCGTCTGTGCCTCGCTGGCTTCCGGCACTGTCTGTGCAGGGGGGCGGAACACCCAGTCGATGGTGATCGTATCGCTGCCGGTGGTGGGTTCGCCCGCATCGTCCAGCGCCGGGCGGTAATGGGCATAAGCCTGGAGCTGGGAGCAGGTATCGGCATCAAGCGCCGGGTTGCCGCTGGGCCGGGTTACCGTGCAGCCTGCGACGTGGCCATCGGGCGCAATCTCCAGGTCGACCGTCACGCTGCCCTGCCGGGTCACATCGTCGGTGGTCACCCTGCCGCCGGCAAAATTGCGCGACCAGAGCCCGCACAGGGCCCCGGAATTGTAACACGTCACTTCATGCGCGAACGCCTGCGTGCAGATGGACGCCAGCGCAGCCAGGGCCAACGGCCGCAGCGAGGCAGGGGTTAGCCGCATGAGGCCCTCGGCACGAAGGCCTCGCGCGGGGTGCCGCCGATGGCTTGTAGCCGCTCTGCCGGCAGTTTCACCACCACGTCGCTCTGGCCCACGGGAAGGTCATGGATCGCGCCCAGCAGGCCGGCCATCGGCCCACCGGATATGCACGCGCCCAGTTCCGCCATGCCCAGCGCCAGCCCTTCCCCCATCGACCCGGTCCAGCGGCCCACGCGCACTTCCACCGGACCCGCGTGGCGCTTGCCAGGGCGCGGCTGGACATATTCCACCCACTGGCGGGCAATGCCGCTCTCGCGCTCCTCACCGGGGTGGAAATGCATCTGGTAGGGCGTGGGCTGCTCGGCAAACCAACCCATGATGCCCCGCGCCACGCTGGTGTTGCCGCCGCCGGGCGTATTGGTGAGGTCCAGCACCACGCGCTGGCCGGGGGTGGCCGTGGCCATGGCCGCATCGAATGCGGCGATCGTTTCACCATTACCCAGGGCATCGTTGATGGTGATGACCAGCGCGCCGCCTTCCGCCTCGGTGGATACCGGCGGCAGGTCCCTGCGGACCTGGTAGAGGTTGGGCAGGCGATGTTCGCGCGCGCGTCCTTCCGCGTCGCGCACCAGCAGCACCCGCTCCGCATTGCGGCGACCTGCCGCCAGCACGCGGGCGGCAAAGGCACCATCCTGCGCCTGCGGATCGGCACCAAGATCGCTCCAGAAAGCGGCGACGGCACTGGCCACCGGCTCGGTGTCCACCGCGATGAGGCTCATCCCCGGCGCGATCCCTGCTTCCTCCGCCGGGGAGCCGGCGCGCACGGCGGTAATGCGGTAATCGCCATCCACCCGCTCAATCCACAGGTCGGAATAACTGGGCACCACGGCCCAGCTATCGGCAAAACTGCCACCGGTGATGGCGTGGTGATCGGCCAGCAGCAGCAGCGCGCGTTCGGCAAAGGCGAGGAGCGAGCGGCGATCCCGCACCGCCTCGGCCTCGGCACGCAAGGTTGTGGTCAGCGAGAAGCGGCCACCAGGCAGCCGGTCAAGGTATGCGTAGGCGGCGTTGATCTGCCCTTCCAGCGCCAGCGCATCGGCCCGCGCCCGCTCCGCCGGGGTGAGGACCACGGCATCATCCTGCGCCTGGGCCGCAGGCGCAGCAGGCAACATCAGCGCCGGGGCCAGCACCAGTGCCAGCACAGGGGCCAGCGCCGGCCGCAACCTCACGCGCGGGCTTCCTCCACACCCGCGCTGTTATGGCGCAGGGCAGAAAGCACGGTATCGACGATGGACGGGGCGGTAAGGCCGGCCTGTTCGTACTGCCTGTCCGGCGTATCGTGATCCTGGAACACGTCCGGCAGGCGCAGGGTGCGGATCTTGAGGCCCGCGTCCACCAGCCCTTCATCGGAGGCGAGCGTCAGCACATGGGCACCAAGACCGCCCACGCTGCCTTCCTCGATCGTCAGCACCACTTCGTGCGTGGTGGCCAGCTTGCGGATCAGTTCCGCATCCAGCGGCTTGGCAAAGCGCAGGTCCGCCACGGTGGTGGGCAGGCCGCGCGCATCCAGCAGGTCAGCCGCCTTCTGCGCTTCCACCAGCCGGGTACCAAGCGAGAGGATGGCCACCTTGCTGCCTTCCCGGATGATGCGGCCCTTGCCCAGCGGCAGCTGGATGGGCGCTTCCGGCAAAGGCACGCCCACGCCGTTGCCGCGCGGATAGCGCAGGGCAATAGGGCCGCTGTCATGCAGGGCGGCAGTGTAGGTCATGTGGACCAGCTCCGCTTCATCCGACGGGGCCATCACGACCATGTTGGGCAAGCTGGCGAGATAGGTAATGTCGAACGAACCGGCATGGGTTGCGCCGTCCGCCCCCACCAGCCCGGCGCGGTCAATCGCGAAGCGCACCGGCAGGTTCTGGATCGCCACGTCATGCACGATCTGGTCGTAGGCGCGCTGCAGGAAGGTGGAATAGATCGCGCAGAACGGGCGCATTCCCTGTGCGGCAAGGCCGGCAGCGAACGTCACCGCGTGCTGTTCGGCAATGCCAACGTCAAACGCGCGGGCGGGGTGCGCCTTGGCGAAGCGGTCCACCCCGGTGCCGCTGGGCATGGCGGCGGTGATGGCGCAGATCTTCGGGTCGCTTTCCGCGAGCCTGGCCAGCGTATCGCCAAACACGTTCTGGTAAGCCGGCGGGCCGCCGCTGGGCTTGGACTGTTCGCCGGTGATGACGTTGAACTTGGCAACGCCGTGATACTTGTCCGCCGCTTCTTCCGCCGGGCCATAGCCCTTGCCCTTCTGGGTAACGACGTGAATGAGGCACGGGCCTTCGGCAGCGTCGCGTACGTTTTCCAGCACGGGGATCAGCTGGTCCAGGTCATGCCCGTCAATCGGGCCGACGTAGTAGAAGCCCAGTTCCTCGAACAGGGTGCCGCCCATGGCCATGCCGCGGGCGAATTCGTCGGTCTTCCTCGCCGCAGTATGGAGCGGGCGCGGCAGCTTGCGGGCGAACCGCTTGGCGAGTTCACGCAGGCCGAGGAACTGCCCGGAGGAGACCAGCCGAGCGAGGTAACCCGACAGGCCGCCCACCGGCGGGGCAATCGACATGTCGTTATCGTTGAGGATCACGACCAGCCGGTTGCCGGCCGCTTCGGCGTTGTTCATCGCCTCATAGGCCATGCCGGCGCTCATCGCGCCGTCGCCGATCACGGCAATGGCCTTGCCCGGCACGCCGTTCAGCTTGTTGGCAATGGCAAAGCCGAGGCCGGCGGAAATCGAGGTGGAGGAGTGCGCCGCGCCGAACGGGTCATATTCGCTCTCGCTGCGCTTGGTGAAGCCGCTGAGGCCGCCGCCCTGGCGCAGCGTGCGGATGCGGTCCCGCCGCCCGGTGATGATCTTGTGCGGATAGGCCTGGTGGCCCACGTCCCAGATCAGCCGGTCAGTCGGCGTATTGAACACGTAGTGGATGGCCACCGTCAGTTCCACCACGCCAAGGCCCGAACCAAGGTGCCCACCGGTGGTGCCGACGGCGTCTATCATCTCGGCGCGCAGCTCATCCGCCAGCTGGCGTAGCTGGCCGGGCGCCAGGCGGCGCAAGTCGTGCGGGGTGTCAACCGTGTCGAGCAGCGGCGTTTCTGGACGCGAAGTCATCGATTTGCCTTACAGGCAACCTGCGAGCCTGTCGATGGAATGGCTTTACGGCATTTCGGCCATGCTGGCGGGCGAACTTCAGGCGGTGCAATCGGGGCACAGGCCGCGCAGTTCCACCACCGGACGCACGTTGGTGTAGCCGGCCGCCTGCCCGGCGGCGCGCAGCGCGCCGGTCAGCTTGTCGTCATCCAGGTGGCTGGCCTGGCCGCAATCGTCGCAGATCAGGTAGATGCAATCGTGCATGCAACCCGGATGGCTGTTGGCGATGTAGGCATTGGCGCTTTCGATCCGGTTGGCCAGGTTCGTGCGCACGAACAGGTCAAGGATGCGGTACACGCTGTTGGCCGCCACCCGCCGCCCGCGCGCCTGGCCCACGGCTTCGGCAATGTCATAGGCGCTGGCCGGCCGTTCCTGCGCGGCAAGCGTCTCGAACACGTCGGCGCGCATCTGCGTCCACTGTTCGCCCGCATCGGTGAGTACGCGCTCGGCTTCAGCCACAAGGCTTTGCCCGTGGTGTTCGTGATGGCCGTGGTGGTTATGCTGAGTGTGCGCGGTCATGCCAAGGAATATAGGCGGCACTGGCGCGCGCGGCAAATCATCCGGTGCGACCAGATCAACCAGTACGGAAGGTGCTGCGCCACAGCCGCGGGAACATGGTCCGCAGCGCCGCCACCTTGGGCGCATCCCAGCGCACGATGTACGGGTTGTCCGGATTGTTCAGCAGAAAGTCCTGATGATAGTCTTCCGCCGGATAGAACCGCTGGTAGTTCTCGATCGCCACCACGATGGGATCGTCCCACACGCCGGACCGGCGCATCTGGGCGAGATATGCCTGCGCCACGGCGCGCTGTTCCGCATTCATCGGCACGATGGCGCTGCGGTACTGCCGTCCACGATCCGGACCCTGGCGGTTGAGCGTGGTCGGATCCGCGCCGACCGAGAACAGGATCTGCAGCAACTGGTCATACCGCACGATGGAGGGATCGTAAGTCACCCGCACCACTTCGGCATGGCCGGTGGTGCCGCCCGACACGACGCGATAGCGCGCTTCTGCCGCCGATCCGCCGTGATAGCCGGAAACCACGCTGGAAACCCCGCGGGTGTGTGAGAATATCGCCTCAATCCCCCAGAAGCAGCCACCGGCGAAAATGGCGGTCTGGGTGCCGCGCTCATTCGCCTGGCGGGTGGCGACGGGGGCGTTGACCGGATCCTCGGCCGAAACCGGCCACGCTGTCACCGCCAGGTAGGCAAGGGCAGTCGCGGCAAGTACGGCCTTCAGCTTCACCGTTCTATCCTCCGAGCTGCGGCAGGATGTTCACCGCCAGCACCAGCGCAGTTACACCGAAGCCGGCGAAGAATGAACGGTAAAGTTCGGCGGTGAAAAGTCCCATGGCAGGGTCCCGGTCAGAATCGTCTTGTGCAGCCTTCCTAAGCGCCAAGTTCTTGACGCCAACTGAACATGCGCCGGTTCGCCGCAGGTGCGGTGCAACTGGCCGAAATTCGCCAGAACGGTCGCCTCAATGGCGGAAATGGCGCATCCCGGTGAACACCATGGCAAGGCCCGCCGCATCGGCCGCAGCGATCACTTCATCGTCGCGCATGGCCCCGCCCGGCTGGATCACCACGCTGGCACCGGCTTCCAGCGCCACCTCGATCCCGTCGGCAAAGGGCAGGAACGCGTCCGACGCCATGGCGCTGCCAACGGTGCGGCTTTCGCTCCACCCGGCGGTATCGGCCGCTTCGCGCGCGCGCACGGCAGCAATGCGGCCCGAATCGCGCCTGTTCATCTGCCCCGCGCCGATCCCGGCGGTGGCGCCGTCACGCGCAAAGACGATGGCGTTGGACTTGACGTGCTTGGCCACCTTCCACGCGAACAGGCAATCGGCCAGTTCCTTTCCGGTCGGCTGGCGCTTGCTGACGACCTTGAGGTCATCCAGGCCGATCTCGCCATTGTCGCGCGACTGCAGCAGCATGCCTCCGGCGATGGACTTCATCTGCAAGCCCGGACGGGCGGCATCGGGCAGGCTGTCCACCAGCAGCAGGCGCAGGTTCTTCTTCGCGGCAAAGGCGGCCAAGGCGGCATCGTCCGCGCCGGGCGCGATGACCACTTCGGTGAAGATCTGGCAGATCGCTTCCGCCGTGGGGCCATCGAGGGCCACGTTGGTGGCGACAATGCCGCCGAAGGCCGACACGCTATCACATGCCAGCGCCGCTTCCCACGCGCCCAACAGGGTTTCGGCCTGGGCCACGCCGCACGGGTTGGCGTGCTTGATGATGGCCACCGCCGGCTGGCCACCGGCGAATTCCGCGATCAGTTCCAGCGCGGCATCGGCATCGTTGAGATTGTTGTAGGACAGCTCCTTGCCCTGCACCTGCCGGGCCTGTGGCACGCCGGGCGTGGCCGGCCCGCGCGGGACATAAACCGCGGCGGCCTGGTGCGGGTTTTCACCATAACGCAGCACATCCTTGCGGCTGAAGGCCATGGGCAGCGTGGCGGGGAAGGGCGTCGCGTGCAGCGCCTCGGCCCCCAGCGGGTTGGCAAAGGCATCGGCAAAGGCGAACCAGCTGGCAATGGCCGCGTCATAGGCTGCCGTCAGGGCATAGGCCTTGGCCGCCATGCGGATGCGGAAGGCCTTGCTGGTGCCGCCATCGGCATCGATCTGGGCAAGGAGTTCGGGATAGTCCGCCGGGTCGGTCAGCACGGTCACGAAATCGTGGTTCTTGGCGCTGGAGCGGACCATGGCGGGGCCGCCGATGTCGATGTTCTCCACCACCTCGTCACGCGCCGCGCCCTTGGCCACGGTGGCTTCGAACGGGTAGAGGTTGATCACCAGCAGGTCGATCGGGCCGATGCCGTGCTGCTGCATGGAGGCAAGGTGATCGGCATTGTCGCGCACCGCCAGCAGGCCGCCGTGGACCACCGGGTGCAGCGTCTTGACGCGGCCATCCATCATCTCGGGGAAACCGGTCAGTTCGGAAATGTCCTTCACCGCCAGGCCCGCCTCGCGCAGCGCCTTGCAGGTGCCGCCGGTGGAGACCAGCTCCACGCCCCGCGCCGCCAGCGCCGTCGCCAGCTCTACAATACCGCTCTTGTCGGACACCGAGAGGAGCGCCCGCCTGATTGCCACCGTACCCATGTGATTGCTTATCCCATTCTCTTCAGCAGCCAGCCGAAATTGCCGCCGCCGCGCGATACCAGACCCTGGATCACCAGTTGTTCCACCGGATGGACGCGTCCGTCGCCATCCACCCACAGCGATTCCTCCACCTCCACCTTTTCGGCGCCGGTGAGGAACTGCCAGTAACTGCCATCGGGCAAGGCCAGCGTGGCCCCGCGCGCATTGTCGCTGAGGCGCAGCGACACCTGCGGCCCAAGGTGGAAGCGGATCGCATAAGGCACCTTGCCGCGCTTGCCCCCGCGGCCGGAAGGGACCAGCAGGTCCTCCCCGCGCAGTTCGCTGCCGTCATCGCGCAGGATCAGGATCCGCCGGTGCACCAGGCCAAAGCGCGCGGCATAGCCATCGTGGCTCGCCTCGATGCGGGTGGCGCTGCCGCGTTCCAGCTCCACCACCCGGCGATCGACCTCGACCGAGCCCACGCCGCCGCCCAGCTTGCCGTTGATCAGCACGGCGGTGGAATTGGCATCGCCCAGCACCACGGTGGAATGGGCGGCGGTGGCACGCAGGCCCTGTTCGATGCGGATGGGCACCTGCCCACCGGCCAGCGCCGCGCCGCCGCAATTGCCGACCAGGCGATAGTCCCCATGGCTGAATTCAAACGCCAGGGTAGACGCGCAGCCGCTGCGCGCGTGGCGGGCCAGCGGCGGGGGCGCGGTGTCGAATTGCAGCACGGCCACCTGGCCGTTGCCCCGGCTCCGGTCCCGCGCGGCCACCCGCTGGTAGCCCCATTGGCGCGCGTCGCGCAGCGGGCGGGTGCGCACGCCGCTGGCCTTGACCAGCTCCTCCAGCCGCTCCGCCTTCACCGCACCGGCGCCCTGCCAGTTGCCCAGCGAGCCATCGGCATGGGTCAGCGCCAGCAGCGGCGGGACCAACAGGTTCAGCATCGTCGGGATGGCGCGCGGCGGATCGCGCCGCACCGCGCGGTAGCAGGCGGTGAGATCGACCAGCGCGGCAATGGCGTCCATCTGCGCCAGCGGGCTGCGCGACAGGACGCCGCCATCATCGCCCACCAGTTCACCCAGCGCGCGCACCAGCCCCGCTTCGCCGAACAGGCGGCGCGGCTTGCCATCGGGCAGCAGCAGGCCGGCGGCCACCACGGCGCACCAGCCGATCACCTCGCCCTGCCGGTCCTCGGCGCGGGAAACGTGCCGGTCCAGCCAGCGGGCGGTTTCGTCCATCGCTTCCAGCACGGCGGCGCGCTGGCGCTTGTCCTGCGGCGACAGGATCAGCGGCGCGTGAACCAGCCAGCCGAGCAGCCGGTGACCGACGTTCTCCACCTTCCATGCCGCGCCGCGCCCACGCGCTGAGGCCGGGTTGTCCTGCAACCAGGCCCCCACCAGCCGCTGCGCCGTGGGACCGCACTGGCCAGTGGTGCCGCAGGTGGACAGGTCGCGCAGCCAAGTGAAGCCGTGCACCGTCCGCTCGAACGGCGGGGTCAGCTTGGCTACGGGAGTGAATTCCACCTGCGTGATCGGCGCCTTGACGCCATGCACCAGGAAATGCCCCGCGCGCAGCGCCATGCCGGCCACCCGGTCCCCCGGCAGCGGGCTTTCCACCGCCGCCAGCAAGCGCGGGCGCACCGGCTTGCGGAAGGGCGCGGCCAGCGTGTGGCCGGGCACACCAAGGCGATAGGCGAGGCGGATGAGCCGTTCCCCGGCGGAAATTTCCGGCGGGTTGAAATCGGACAGGGTCAGTTCGCGCCCCGTGGAAACCGGCAGGTCCTCTGCCAGGGGGCGCTGATTGCGCACGGGGCGGGCAGGCGGCGCGGGCGGCGTGCTGGTTACCAGCTCTTCGATCCGGTCATCGTCCAGCGGCATCGCCAATTGGCGGGCTCCTTCCCGAGTGCCCTCTTCAGTGTCATCCTGCAGGCGGGAGGAGAGGTCGTCCATCGGTTATTCGCCTTTCAGCGCCCTGATGTTTGCCGCGTAGCGATCCGGCCCGCCGGTGAAGGTGGCAGAACCTGCCACAAGCACGTGCGCCCCGGCATCGGTGCACTGGCGGGCGGTTTCGGCATTCACGCCGCCATCCACTTCCACCAGCACGTCCAGCCCGCGCTTGTCGATCGTCTGGCGGATGGCCTCGATCTTGCGCAGCTGGCTGGAAATGAAGCTTTGCCCGCCAAAGCCCGGGT
>VFQM010000208.1_pt1 | contig 72598 bp, 47 predicted proteins | sample 3512391 | NCBI WGS metagenome assembly VFQM01 (sample SAMN10412369, study PRJNA504923) | tailings metagenome | isolation source: Replicate 1 from Balatoc abandoned mine | place: Philippines | reverse complement strand
GCGTGTCCGCCGGTCAGCGGGAAGAAGTCGTGATCCGGGAACTGAGCCCCATCCCAAGATTCAGTAGTATGACAAGTGGTGCAATCGGTACTGAATCCAAGAGCTTTATGGTTAGGATTTTTAGCATCGTTGTAGTCCGGCTGGTGGCAGGAGATACAATCCGGGGAAGCCGCAGCAAAGTTGTTCACGTCGTGACAAGCTGCGCAGTCGTTGATCGCGTGTCCGCCGGTCAGCGGGAAGAAGTCGTGATCCGGGAACTGAGCCCCGTCCCAAGATTCGGTAGTATGACAAGTAGCACAATCCTGAGAGAATCCTAATGCCTTGTGATCAGGATTTTTAGCGTCATTGTAGTCCGGCTGGTGGCAGGAAATACAATCCGGGGAAGCTGCTGCAAAGTTATTTACGTCATGACAAGCCGCGCAATCATTGATTTGGTGGGCTCCAGTCAGCGGGAAGTAGTCGTGATCAGGAAATTGAGCTCCGTCCCAAGATTCGGTAGTATGACAAGTCGCGCAATCCTGAGAGAAACCTAAAGCCTTGTGATCGGGATTTTTAGCGTCATTGTAGTCCGGCTGGTGGCAGGAGATACAATCCGGGGAAGCCGCAGCAAAGTTATTTACATCATGACAAGCCGCGCAGTCGTTGATTGCGTGTCCGCCAGTCAGCGGGAAGTAGTCGTGATCAGGAAACTGAGCTCCGTCCCAAGATTCGGTAGTATGACAAGTGGCACAATCCTGAGAGAAGCCTAAAGCTTTGTGATCGGGATTTTTAGGGTAGTTGAAATCCGGCTGATGACAGGAAATACAATCCGATGACGCGGCAGCATAGTTGTTCACGTCGTGACAGGCCGCGCAATCATTGATTTGGTGGGCGCCAGTCAGCGGGAAGAAGTCGTGATCCGGGAACTGAGCCCCGTCCCAAGATTCGGTAGTATGACAAGTAGCACAATCCTGAGAGAATCCTAATGCCTTGTGATCGGGATTTTTAGCGTCATTGTAGTCCGGCTGGTGGCAGGAGATACAATCCGGGGAAGCCGCAGCAAAGTTATTTACATCATGACAAGCCGCGCAGTCGTTGATTGCGTGTCCGCCAGTCAGCGGGAAGTAGTCGTGATCAGGAAACTGAGCTCCGTCCCAAGATTCGGTAGTATGACAAGTCGCGCAATCCTGAGAGAAACCTAAAGCCTTGTGATCGGGATTTTTAGCCTCGTTGTAGTCCGGCTGGTGGCAGGAAATACAATCCGATGACGCCGCAGCAAAGTTGTTCACGTCGTGACAGGCTGCGCAATCATTGATTTGGTGGGCGCCAGTCAGTGGGAAGTAGTCGTGATCAGGAAATTGAGCCCCATCCCAAGATTCGGTAGTATGACAAGTCGCGCAATCGGTACTAAATCCAAGGGTTTTATGGTCAGGATTTTTCGCTCCGTTGAAATCCGGCTGATGACAGGAAATACAATCCGAAGATGCCGCAGCATAGTTGTTCACGTCGTGACAAGCCGCGCAGTCATTGATAGCATGAGCTCCTGTTAATGGGAATTGATTGTGGAAATCACCGGTTCCCCAGGTTACATCTGAATCTTGATGGCATTCAATACAATTAGTAGAAAAACCTGCTTCTCCATGATTTGGCTTTTCTGTTTCTGAGAAATCAGATTGGTGGCAAGAGATACAATCATTCCCTACCCGATCCCAACGAAGATTATTATCTGAAACGTGGCAATTTTCGCAGGAAATCACTTGATGCTGGCCGACCAGAGGGAAACCATTTTGCTCATGGATATTTTGAATATCCACGGTTTGCCATGCAGATTCATTATGGCACCTTGCACAATCCTGACCCACAGAATTAAGGTGAACATCTTGATGGCAAGATACACAGGCTGGATTTTCAATTTTAAAATCCAGAGTTTGGTGACAGTCCGTACAGGAAACCGTAGAATGACTTCCTTTTAATAGAAAGTCAGTGTCGGTGTCGTGAGAAAACCCATTTTCAATTGAGCGAAATGCCCAGTCTCCTGATGTATGACATTCTTTACAGTCGATGGTAAATTTCTTCCCATGCGGATTCTGCGCAAATCCAGAAATGGAAATGAGAACTAAAAGACCGAAGAGCAGGAGATGCTTCATGGGTGGATTGTAAGTTGACTTAACTTACTTGAATGGGTTTGACATCAGATCTCTTTTGAAAGTACTTTTTATATTTCACAAAAGCCCCTAAACTGATAATAATCAGGGAAATGACAGCATAATAGACCCAATTGGGAATCGGAACTGGATCACCGGCGGCATAGGAGTGAAGACCTGACAAATAATAATTCACACCGAAATAGGTCATTACAACGGAAGATAGTCCAAAGAGTGTGGCAACATTATAGGCATAGAAGCCTCTAAGTCCAGGAATTAATCTCATATGAAGGATGAAGGCATAAACCAAAATGGATACTAGTGCCCAGGTTTCTTTGGCATCCCAACCCCAATACCTTCCCCAGGATTCATTGGCCCAAACTCCTCCTAAATAGGTCCCAACGGCAAGCATAACCAACCCACCAGTGAGCGTCATTTCACTCAAAAGGGAAAGCTCTTGAATGATTCGTTTGGATTTGGACAAACTGGAAGGTGTACTGAATAGCATCAACAAAAGATTGATCAATCCCATGATGGCACCAAGCATCAAAAATCCATAACTGCCTGCTTCTAAGCTGACATGAATCGTTAGCCAGTAGGATTTTAAGACAGGTACCAAAGGCGTAATTTCAGGATCCAAATAACTCAGCCAGGCGATGAGCAGTACAGTTCCTGAAAGAATCATAGTCGCTGCCATCCCTCCAGGAGATTTTCTGGAGAAAAGCAAACCAGCCAAGGTAGAAGTCCAAGCGATGTAAATCATGGATTCGTATCCGTTGGACCAAGGGGCTCTTTCAGAGACATACCAACGTAGGCCCAACCCAAGGGTGTGATACAAGAAAGACAGGATAGTAATCCCAAATAAGGCCCAAAGAACTTTGTTCAGATTCCACTTAGGTTGGAAAACAGAAAGGAATAGGATCCCCAAAAAAGAAAGACCCAAAAGAGTATTAGCAAGTGCAAGAGATCGGAAGATTTGAAGTTTATTTAATAAGAGTTCAGCCGATACTTGGGTTTCGCTCGGTATCAACTCCGGGCTTACTTGCCTCTGAGCAAGCTTAAGACCTTCCAATAGCCCATTGGCTTGAGTATAATTTCCAGACTTAATCCCTTCTTCTAGTGCTTGGTTGTAGGAATTGAAAAAACTAGAAGCCTCAGATTGGTTTTGATTCACACTATTAGGTGCCAGCCATGAATTATTGGGGTCATTGGCCACCGGGAAAACCCGAAGAAAACGGCCTGAAAAGATCAGGTTCATAATATTCACCCGTTCGTCAACCTTAATGATTTCTTTTTCAAAAACCCCTCGATCCGCAGGATTTTGATTGTTGACTTGAAGGATAAGGTCTTTGAGTTTGTAGGTACCATCTTTTTCAAAGAAATCACGATACGCTGCTTTTTGGCCTTCTGCCACTCCAAGCAATAGGTTGAGTCGCTCATGTTTACCCAATTTAATCAAGGGAACGCTGTACCATTGGCGACTTTGGATGTACATCGAAAGCAAAACTTGATCGGAATTCATGCCATTCCAAGATTCTGAACCACTTACTTTTCGAAGCATTTCTTGGCTCAGCGTATTTAATGGCTTCATTCTTCCCCTGAAATCCTGAACGATCGCCTCTGAAAAAACAGCTGCATGATCGGGATCGACCTGAGGGACTTGAGGTAAAAGCTCCACTTGACCGTAGGAGGAGGTCGCAACGAAAAGTCCCACAACGAGCATGGATGCTCCCTTAAGTTGGCGAAGCTTTTCAGATAAGTTTTTGAATCGAGTATTTCCAAAAAAGAAGACCATCACCATCCCTATAGTCAATAAAGCATAGCCGAGGTAGGTGACGTTGGTTCCCCAAAAATCATGATTGACACTTAAATAGGTACCCAATTCGTCTCCATCATAAGAGGACTGGAAAAACCGGTATCCGTCATAATCCAAGATATTATTCATGAATATCCGGTATTCTTGATTGGTGCCGTTTCTATTGTCCACGAGGGTCACTTCACTGGCGTAAGAAGCAGGACTATTGGTACCCGGGTATCGCTCCATTTCAAAGTCTCTTAGGAATAAGCTGAAGGGTAATTTGACCTCTTTGGCTCCGTAGGAAATGGCCAAAACCAAATCCTCATATTGGAAATAAGCAGGCCTTCCAGGCTGTCCAGAAGATCCGTAAATAGTTTGGATTCGTGAGTCATTTCCGAGTGTCACTTCCAATTCAAGCCCTAGGAGACTGCTTCGGTCGATCTTTTGCTTTTCAGAAATCACCGTCAATCTTCCTTTTTCGATCAACCCTCCAAATACAAATTGACCTGTTCCGGTATTGTAAAGCGCCCGAAATTGAAGGGGATTCTGGGTGTTTGGTTCAAAATTGGAAAAGGCTTGGGTGGCCATCACGCGCTCGCTGACTGCCTGATCCACAGACCAATAGAGGGTGTTTTCCTGAAAGAAGAGATTGAAAGCTCCGGGAATCAATTCATCTGAAAAATTGAAATTGACCCCATTGATGGCTTGTTTCGAACCGTAGGCCAAATAATATTCCATTCGACCTTCACTACTTCCAAAGACTACGTTTAAAATCGGAACTCCATCTTCCACCACTTCGACTTCCTGTTTGGGATTCGGAGTCATAGAGAGTAGTTTGACTTTTACGGGTTTATTTCCAAGGAGATATTCTTGCTCGAAGCTATTTTTCCCCAAAGAAGAGACTAAGATGGGTTCTTCAAATTTGAATGTCTGCCCTGCCAGACTTGCTTCAAAATTGAGGTATGGTTCACTGGAATAAATAAAGTTTGAATCAGCTCCTTCTCGGATATGCATGACTCCCTCGTATCCAAGGTAGCGCGTGAGACCAGCACCAATGAGAATCAAAATCATGGACAGGTGAAAAATCAACTGTGCCCACTTTTTCTGTGCTACCATTCGGTAGCGAATGACATTCGAAATCAAGGTTCCTGAAAAAAGAACCAACAACAACTCGAACCATTTGGCGCGATAGATGAATTTTTGCGCAGCTGAAGTCCCAAAATCATTTTCGATGAAGGTGGCAATTCCAATCGCTGCGGCAAATAAAAGTAGATAGAGCCCAGCTGCCCGAGTTCCAAACAAGACTTGGTCAATTCGAATAAGAATGGATTTTAGCCGGCTCATTGTAGGGAAAATTTGGCGTCCTCCATAATAATGTCGTAGCTATAACCCGCTCCGAAATCCACATCCAAGCGAATGACTCCCTCAAAAACCACCTGATGGCCAGCTGGAATATTGGAGGCAGAAGTCAATACAAAATCATATTGGTCTGCAGAACCATCCTGAACATGAATCCAGTTTTTACCCATGATATTGGGATTGACTTTGGAGACGGTTCCCAGGATTTTCACGGTTTTATCCTTGTATTTCCCAGGGTTTTGAATAATTTCTTTGATGGTGACAGCCCCTTTGACCGTAGATGGATCTACTTTTTTTGCCGGTCCAGGGCTAGGAGTTCCAGTAGTTGATGGAGTGGCTGATGCACCTTCAAGTTGAATCTGAGATACCAAATACAACTTTTCAAAAACGCGGTCATGTTCCTCGCTTTTGAAGTTGGTTTTCAGCAAACCACCTCGATAGCGAAGACGCTGTTCAGGGGAAAACTCGCCTTTTGAAGTGGCCAACCAAATCCGAGTTCCATTTTCCTCCACCTCCAGATAAGAGTAGCGGTTGGAGGCAAGGACTTCCTTGATGATTGCTTCATGCCAAGCATTTGGATCGGCAGTATTGGGATCTTCGGAGGCTTCAGGATTTACAAGGTTAAAGGTCTCTCCTTCTTCAGAAGGTAAAATGGGCTCGATTTTTTTTGCATTGGAACAGGCAAAACTACCTGCAATTAGGCCTACAAGGAGTAGTTGAGAAAAGGTGCTGAGGTACTTCATATTAAAACCGCTGGGTGAGGTTGATGTTAAATCTGTGGGTAATCGTAGAGTTTCGAGTGGAATAATCGTAAAGAAGCCGAAGTGACAATCGATTGGTGATATCCAAGTTGGTGTCCATGCCGGCATAGACTTGCCAAGTATCTGGAGTTTCAGTATTAAAATAACTGTAATTCAGGTATCTGCCATAGGGAGAAAGTGTAACTCTCCCTTTCCAGAAATCTTTTGAATAGCGAAGCAAATACGACTGATAGCTGAGAAAGGCATTTTTGTTAATCGAACCCATCAGCATCAAGTTACCTTGGATTCCCGGAATTTTAGTAAACTGAAGGGTTGAGCTGATTTGAGAGTATTCATTCTTTTTGTCGCTTTGGAGACGACGACTCACAGCAACACCCCAACGGATATATTTACTCAATCGGTAATTGGCCCGCAAGCGAAGGCCGGTTCGGTAAGGGTCGTCTCGTAGCAGTCGATCAAGTTCCTCTGCAAAGGATTCATATAGAATGAAATTTCTGCGGACATCATAAGATGCAGATACATTGAAGGCTGAAGAAAGTCGGTAGTTTGCCGTTACAAATAAATTGGAAAGTCGGGTCGACATGCCTCCTAAGCCGCTGGAATCTTTTTGGTACAAGTCCAATTCTGAACTTGCGAATAGGCTGACCTTTTCCGACAAATTACTTTGATGCTGCATGTACAGGTAGCGACGGTCGGTGAGTCGCTTATTGGTCTGCTCCATAAACCCAAGACTGGTAAAGGAACTATGGGACTTATTATGGTAAAGGCCTGCATAGGCACCAAATTCCATTAAATTGGTATTTAACCCAAAAGAAACAGGGTCAGGTCTAAAGCCAACGACGACACCTCCAAACCCCATTCTTCCATTTTTTTCCAACTTCAACCCGTCCATCGCGCCCACCGATACCATATTTCGATTGATAAATCGACCCGCAGTAATGGTAAATCGATCCTCTATGTTGTAATCCAAGGCAAATTCATAGAGGAAGAATTTGCCAAATACATCCTGTTGTGCATTTCGGTCTATTCGGTTTTGACGATAGCGTGCATAGGTGCGAAATGAAAGCCCAGACCCATTTATATCATTCGCATGGGCACTGACTCTGGCCACAGATCTGGAGCTAAAGTCACCATCTGTTAAGGTTGAATAATTATTAACAGCTACAGTTCCTCTTAATGTCTCTTCCTTTCTTTCAGTCTTAGGTGCCAATTTGGGCGTTGATTTTTGAGGAGTGGGTAGAGGAGCGACCACCGGCTTTTCTTCTTTTTTCTCAACTGGCTTAGCGACCAGTGCTACTATCTGGTCCCCTACTTTGAAGGTGTTTCCAGGAATAGGCTTTGAAATGACCGAAACAGATGATTTTCGATAGAGAACAAGTACTGGAATCAAGCTTTGGTTTTGAACTCGGTAAAGGGTATCCCCAACTTGAATACGATCAGTTTGATCAAAATTCAGGTAAATATTATCAGAGGTTAGAAAGGTAACCTTTCCTTGAATAGAGTCTTTAGCAGCGGAAGACTGCTGGGCCTCTCCGGTAAGCACCCATCCAAAAAACAGGAACAATAATAGGATCAGTTTTTTCATAGGGTTTTAGTCTTCGTCTCCATTGGGGTGACAGGAAAGGCAAGCATTACTTTCAAACTGGAAGTTGCGGACCTCATCATGCTCTCTAGTCAATGCTGCTTTATTACTATGTTCATGACAGTCGATGCAGCTGAACGATTTGTAACTTCCGGGGGTAGTATGGCATTCTACACAGGAATTCCACTCTCCTCGGTGATTGCCTGAATAAATGGGGAAAAACTCAGCATCATGATCCTTGAAGCCTGCAGGAGACCAGCCTTCGATGGTATGACAGAGTGTACAATCTGTGGAAAATCCGGACTGCTTGTGATTAGGATCTTGAGCCGAATTATAATCATCGGTGTGGCATGAAATACAATCTGTGGACAAGCCTTTGTAATCTGAGCCTTGATGACAGGCAAAACAATCCCCGATGGCATGTCCCCCATCCAAAGGGAAGAACTGGTGAAAGTTTTCCGAACCTGCCCAGCTTTTGGCTTGAATGTCATGGCAATCGGTGCATGAAAGCGAAAATCCAGCAGACTGGTGATTTGGACTGTCTGTGCTTTGGTAATCTGACAAATGCCAATTCACGCAATCTGCCCCCAATCTATCCCAGCGAAGATTTGTCTCGGAAACATGGCAAGAAGCGCAATCCGCCAACTGATGCTGTCCAAGTAAAGGAAAACCGTTTTGCTCATGAAGTTCTGGGATTTCATCCACAAGCCAGTTTTCGGTATCATGACATCTCAAACAGTCATTTCCTACTGAACCTGTGTGCACATCCAGATGGCAGGAAATGCAGTTTGACTTGACCTCTTCAAACACCAAGGTAGAATGGCAGTCCACACAGGTCAATTCCTCATGCTTTCCATCCAGTGCAAATCCCGTCTTGTCGTGCTCAAATCCTGCCTTTTCAGCATATCCCCAGCTGCCTGCCGAATGGCAGGATTTACAGTCTTGGACAAGGTTTTCCCCGTGTGGGTTTTGGGCCCACACCGAGATACTCACCAAGAGTAACATCAGTGTTAGGAATGACAGTCTCTGCATTCGAATTTTTGGATTTTATACAAAATCTGTTCGGGTTGATTCGGTGCTTGAGAAGGCATGTGGCAAGAGGCACAGTCTACCTCTATATGTTTTCCTTCCAAAGGAAATTGGGTATTGGCGTGATCAAAATTTCCTGCATCCCATCCTGGTAAGAGGGTATGGCAGGATTTGCAATCCACCGATTCTGGTGGGCCAAATTGCGTTCCATGCGGATTGGTATGGCAATCAATGCAATTTTGGCTGAGTCCTGCGAATTTCTGGTTGCTATATTCAGAGTTAAAGCTGTCTCCTTGGATATGACAGGATTTACAAGAGACGGTCTCATGGGCCTTTTCCAAAGGATAGGCTGTCTGGGAATGATCAAATTTCACCTCGGTCCAACTGTTTTCCGAATGGCAACTCAGACAGTTTTCACTCGGGTAAAACTTCTCAGAGATGAATTCCTTATGGATATTTTCATGACAATCCACGCAGGATGTGCCTAAGTCTGCAAACTCCCATTTGTTTTCACTGATGTGACAAGAAAAACATGGAGTGGCCTCATGACTTCCCATCAAAGGAAAGGAAGAGTTTTGATGTTCGTCTAACCCGTAGGTAGTGTAGGTAAAAGGCTCAGTGAGTGTGTGACAACTGTTGCAATCCGGCACAGGTGCTTGATCAGCAAAATCTCCTTCGTGGTAGTCTTGATGACAATCCATGCATTTTTGATGCTTCAGATTTCGGGTATTATTACCAGAAGTGTGACATTCCTTGCAGTCTACTTGGACGTGAAGTCCTTCCAGTGGAAAGGAAGTGAGGTTGTGATCAAATTTATTGCCCTGCTTGAGGCGATTCCAGCTGGACTCGGTATGGCAATCGGTACAGGAATTTCCAAAATTACCTTCATGCACATCGTCGTGACAATCCACGCAATTGGCGAATTTGATCCCTGAAAATTGCTGAAAAGGCTTTCCGTTTCGGGTAGTTTCTTGGTGACAATTCTTGCAGTCCACTTCGATGTGAGCTCCTTTCAGTCTAAAATCTGCCTCATTGTGATCAAACAGATCAGCAGGTTCCCATTCGTTTTGGTTATGACATTCGGCGCAGTTTTTATCAAGTGTGTTTTGATGATAATCTTCATGACAATCCAAGCAGGTGGTCCCCATACCCAAAAAGGTGCCTTCTAGTTTTTTGATTTCAGGACTTTCGATTAGATCCGGCTTGTGACAATCCCGACAATCCACTTGAACGTGCGCTCCTTCTAGTTCGAAGCCGCTGAGGTTATGGTTGAATTTCTTTTGATCAAATCGATCTAAGTCAAAGTTCAGCCCGTGATGCTCACTGTGACAATCCACGCAGGTTTTTTGCGCTACTTCTTTCGAAGCATGGTATCCTCGATCTTGATCAATCAGCGATTTGATTTCCTTATGGCAATCCAGACATTTTTGATCAGAAATTTTTTCACCTATGGTATGGCACTGGGTACAATTTTTCATGCCTTCCCATTTGCTATGTCCTTTTGATAAATCACCAGGTGACAACTGGGCCCATGAAATGGAAGTCCAAAAAAGCAATGAAAGAAAGAGCCAGGCCTTTTTCATGATTTCTTGGATTTGCTTTTGTGAACACGGACAACTTTACCAAACTTCTTTTCGACATTGATTCCGATGTTTTTCAGAAAAGGAAGTGGAAGTTCCCCTCCAGCGAAGATGAATATTCGGTCGTTTGGAATAGACTCTTCGATATTTTGGTCTTCTTTCCAAAGTCTGACCGAAGTCTCCTTAATTTCTTTTGCTTCCGAATTCAGAATGACTTGAAGCTTTCCTTTTGCGATCGCATCCTCTAGATTCTTTTGATTTTGTGGCTTGATTCGGGCAAACTTCTCACTTCTATAGGACAAGGTTACCCGATTGGTATCCATGAGAAGCATAGCAGATTCTACAGCAGAGTCACCGCCACCCACAACCAGGATGTCCATGTTTTGAAAAAGTTCGGGTTCAAGAAGTCTATAAAATACTTTGGGAAGGTCTTCCCCTGGAATATCCAGTTTTCTCGGAGTACCTCGGCGACCTAAAGCGAGTAAAATTTGATTGGATTCAAATTCCTCACCGCTCGCAGCCTTAATTCTAAATCCTCCTTCAGGCAACGGAACAATGGATTCCACTTTGGTATGCTCACGAACGATAATTTTATAGTCCTTGATCAAAGATTTCCAGAAGGTCAAGACTTCCTGCTTGGACGTATTAAAAAACTTCACCTTGCCATATAAGGGAAGGTCTACTGGACGAGTCATGATTACTTTTTCCCGAGGAAAGGTAAAGACAGTACCGCCTAGAGAATCCTGCTCCAGAATCTCGAAAGTCAAGCCCTTTTGAATGGCATTAAGTCCTGCACCAATTCCGGCTGGACCAGCACCTACAATGATCAAATCTAGTCTATCCGGAGAGGAAGGCAGACGTTTTTCTGCGAGGTAATTAATCGCTTGAACACCTTGCTCAATGCTGTTTTTGATTAATCCCATTCCCCCAAGCTCACCGGCGATAAATATTCCGGGGATGTTGGTTTCGTAATTGGGTTGAATATGAGGCAAGTCAACCCCTCGTGTTTCGGTTCCGATTCGAAGCGAAATAGCTTCTACCGGGCATGCGTGGAAGCAGGCACCATGACCAATACAACTGGTCGCATTGATAACACTGGCTTTTCCATTGACCACGCCGATGACGTCTTCTTCAGGACAGGCTTTTACACATGCGCCGCTTCCAATGCATGAGTCAAGGTCGATAAACGGATGAAGCGATATAGGCTCAAATCTGCCTAGTTCCTTCGCTTCTTCTATTTTTTTCTGAATTTCTTTGGACTTGTTTTTTTCATGGACCATGTAAAAAAACACCAGCCCGAAGCAAATCAGGAAGGTGACGGTATAGATAAACCAGGTCTCTAATAATAAGTCGATCAGAAAATCCATCGGTAACCAAGGGCTAGGGTCGCAATCACGTGGACTACAAGGATGACAAACATGATTAATGCGAACGGACGATGGGCCACATGCCAGTATTCAAAGAGTTTTTTCATCAGATCGAGATTTTTGAGTCTCCGCTGGATGAAATACTCTTGCTTGGCAAGATTCCAGATCCTGTTTTGTTCTGATTTTTCCAAAGAGGATGTTCGAATGGTTTTCCGGATGGATTGTAAACCGGAAAACTCCAAGGCATTACTTTGACTTAGTTGCAGTAGCCCGGACTTTTGTAACTCGAGCTGAAGATTTTTATGAAGATTTTCCACTTCGACAAATTCCAGTTCCTTACCTGACTCGCTTCTCGGGATTCTGATGTAAATAAATCGGCCCACAACTCCGCTAAGCACCACTACGACCATGCTCCAAAACGAGATGCTCACGATGCCATTGAACTTAAAGGTGGTATGGAAGAGAATTAGAATGGGACCTAGCGTGCAGAGAAAGATGTGGAACTCCAGCATGTATTTGATCCGAACCCATCTTCCAAAAAGCCATACTGTTTTCTGGCGATATATAGAATGACTCCGATAGCTACGAGAAGTGTACCTACAATACCCAAACCATGACCAAATGCGCCAGAGGGCTTAAACCAGTCGTAATGCTCATGATAAAACCGCTCTTCTACCGGGAGGGAATAGTAGTCATAGCCTGTATAGAAAAGGTATAGGGTTACCACGACCACGATCAAAACCATGGTCCAGACGAATAGGGCATGCACCAATCTATTCATGTTTGAGCTAATTCTGCAGGGTTATCCTACGGGTGAAAACTAAATGACAGTAAAGGATAGGTGGTTCAAATTTAGTTTAAACCGTAACCAACTGTGTTAAATTTAATTTAAGATTACCTTAAGATTTCAATAATTAATTATTGTTTGCACTGATTTTTCACATATTTTCAGGATAATAGTCTGAAAAAAATATTTTTATGCAAATAAAATTGCGTTTTGAATACAGAACTTATGACCTAATGTCTGTTTTTCAATAGATTACATATTTTTATGATTTACATAAAAATTTCAAATTTTAAACAAATTAAAAAGTCCTTTTCAAGGGATTTTAAAAGGACTTAATCTACTCAGGTATCATTTACAGTTAGTAAAGGAGTTTTTGCTACAATCTGACAACTCAGGCAAAGGGTAGCTTTTGAGCGAAGTGGATGTCTTCAGATAAAGAATATAACCGAAAAAAATAGGGAAAGTAAAAATCCTACTTTCCCTATTTCATAACTCCTTTTCGACTGGAAATTAATTTCTTTTCAGAGTAAGTCTGTAGATCTCATTTTCCTCCACTTCTTTCAGTTCAATCCTCCCATCGGATTTTTGGATTAAGGTCCATTCCTCATCCAATTCGCCGATAAAAGCCCAATTCACAGGAGGCTAAAATCACGAGATGAACAGAAGTATCTTCTTGAATTTTGTAAAGCAATTAAAGGGTGATTACTTGTCCGATTTGATTCTGAAAAGCCCCATTTTCAGACCTACATTGAAGGTTAGGCTGTTTTCTGCATCGGGTACTCCCGGAGAATTTTGGAATTTTTCACCCATAATTCGATAGCCCACTCCTGCATGCAGTCTGGCAAAGCGGTGCAGATTGACTTCCACTTGCGCCCCGGGTTCAACAAAAAAGGTCTTGGTCTCTTCGTAGTCATAGTCCCTACCTTCCTCGTCGATTTCCATCTCCATCATTCCTGCAGCCAATGGCAGGGTCAAATGCACCAGATTCGAAGAATGCAGGGTGTATTCCAAAAATCCACCTGCCTGATAAGCATCTACATGTGCTCGATTTGGAAGAATATTGGCAAAAGAAGCAGGGCGGACCTGATTGATCATTTCCCCATAGAATCCTCCCAGGGTCAGTTTGTCATTTAGGACTACTCCAGCACGAAACTGGGCAAATCCAGCTCCCTCGCCTGCGATTTGAGTCCATTGAAATCCCGGCGCGACCATGAAGCCGAAATTTGACAGGGAAAGCTTGTTTCCAAAGAGTGTTTCAGGTTCATCCTGAGCCAAAAGAGACCCAATACTAAAGCATGTGGCAAGGAAAATAACGAGTACTTTTTTCATAAGAGAAATTGAATTGGTTTGATTTCAATTCCATTACGATCTCATTTAATAAAAGCGTTGCCTTAAGAGTGAAAAAAATATTGGATTATGCCCTATCAAGCCAAAAGTTGAAAATTTTAACTTTAATGTTGAAAATAACTGTCCATAGTCGACCGTCCACAGCTGCGGAAAAAGAACTTAAAACCTCACTCTTCAAGCTCTGATTTACAATTAAAAAAACACCAACACTTTTTCTATTTCATCAAAGTTGAAAAATGTATTATAATAAAAAGAGTTTATGCATTCCATGTTAACCGAGTATCTATAGATCCTCATGCTCTCATGCTAATCCTAAAATGAGATAATATGCAACTCTTCAAGAGTTCGACAGAAATAAAAAGAAAAAAGAGCTCCATGAAACTTATTCACGGAGCGCTCTTCTTTTCAGCTAAACTGTTGATTATCTATCTGCTTCTGTCAGAACAGAAGTTTTCTTTTTCAGAATTTTTAAAATTAAATAGAGTACACCCGTGATTCCAGTCATCGCTACCAAAAACGGATTAAACTGATCTCCATTTTTGATGAGTTCCCCTGATATATCAAAGGCACAAAAAATAGTAAACAAGGCAAAAAGTCCATTTTTCTCTTTTCTGAGCACTTTTTTCCAGCTAAAAGGATATTCGGCCTTCTTAAAACCAGAGAATTTGGGAATGAAAGCAGGGACTTTTTCGGACCAAGACAGGTAGGTTTGACCGAATTTTTTTCTCAAAAACTGCTCTTCAGCAAACATAATTCGCTCGTAATAGACCCAATACATAAAGGTAAATCCGATCATAAACCAAACATGACCTGTATAAACCGCGGGCCCGAGCCACATTAAAAAGTTACCCAAATAAAGTGGATGCCTAACCAAGGAATAGATCCCGGTTTGATTTAATGTATCTGCTACTTGTCCTTCTTTGGTATTTCGACCGGATGTATTCCTAGGGGTATGACCTACAGTATAAACTCTAATAAACAAACCCAATAACCCGACTGCCAATCCTGCTGCCAAAAAACAAGTATCCAACTCAGGACTATATAACGTGAATTCTTCAGGGTGAAGCTCTCTCCTTAAATACAGCATCCAACCAATCACCAAAATGATCAATGGAAGAAAACTACGATATCTAAACAACCAGTTTCCTTGTGATTCTAACTCTTCTTGTAAGGCCATTTTATACTTTTTTGATACTTTTTAAACTTCAATAGTAGGGATTTTTGTGAACATTACCTTAGTACCCTAGTTAATATCAATTATAATTTACCAACCTCATCACGAAACCACCTCAGAAATCGGTTGCCTAGCTCAAAACTTTTTTTTCGCACAAAGGCAACCAAATCCCCACCTTATATCGTGATTCCTCTGAAATGAATTTACCCGATTCAAAAGAACTACAGGATCTAGTCAAGCTCTGCCGAAAAAACGACAGAAAAGCGCAGGAGCGAATTTTCAAAATATCCTATCCCCTTGCCTTGACCGTGTGCAGACGATACACCCGCGACCTTGAAGAAGCGCAATCGGTGGTCAATGAAGGCATGCTGAAAGTTTTCCGAGAGCTGGATCAGTATTCCCCCGAGCTCTCTTTTGGAGGATGGGTGAGGAAAATTATGGTCAATACTTCTATCGACCATTTTCGGCGGATTAAGAGGTACCTGGATCGATTTTCAGAGATCGATGGCGAAGAGTACGTCAATGATTTGGATGAGGATGTTTTGGATAAAATCAGCGCCGAGGAGATTTTGACCCTTGTCAGAGAATTGCCTCCTGCCTATCAGATGGTCTTCTCGCTCTATGCTGTAGAAGGCTACACTCACCGGGAAATAGCCGAGAAACTGGGGATTTCCGAAGGCACTTCCAAATCCAATTATTCCAAGGCACGAGCAAAAATGCAAAAAGCCATCGCGTCACTTTCCACCATTAAGCAGCAGCAACATGGATAAGCGAGATCAATTTGAAGAGAAAATAAAGGCGAAACTGGAAGAGGTGCCTATGCCTGATCTGGATCAGGCTTGGGAAAATTTTTCCCCAAATCTAGCTACTCCCACTCCTCCAATTTGGAAGCATTGGAGTATGCCTTACCTCTTTGCCTCCACGCTATTTTTGATCTCATTATGGTGGCACCGACAGGAAAAAGCGGGGCCTTTACCCGAGAAATCAGAACACCTTACCGCGTTATCTGCCTCAGATACGCTCTTTATCCGTGACACAGTCTATGTAGTTGACACGGTCTACGTGGTAAAGCGGGTGGTAATCAATCAGGAAATCCAAAATCAACTGGCCACGAGATCACCTGATTCAGAATTTACAAGCAAGGCGATTGACAACAATCCAACTTCCAACCGATTCAGCGCCTTACCCAAGCAAAAGGAAACTCAGAATTATCAGGATTCGGTCAAAAGGAGTGAACAAAGATCAATCGGAGGAACATTCAATCCTCCTTCCACTGGACCATATTTAGTGGAAAAGAGTTCTTCTAACTCAACAAACCAATCCTCTCAGGTACAAAAAACCGCATCAGATCCAGTTCAATCCCTCGCCGAGGAAAGTCAGCAAGTAAGGAGAAGTATGGCGGCACCATCGGTCGGACCCAAGGAGAAGATTGAATTTCGACTGGAAAAAGAATTGGTGGTAGGCGATACCAGCAATCTGATTAGTCCTCCGATTCCTACCAAATCCAAACCTATGGTTCAAATTGAAGGAGTGGCTTCCTTGCTGTTTCCGATCAGCCGCTTGGTGGAATACTACAATCCCATCCAGACGGGATTTCAAATCGGACTGGAATGGGAAAGTGGCTGGGGGATCTACACAGGAGCTATCCGAAGCCTACTAAAGGGGGAAATGGACGACGAGGAAATTCTGACGCTCAGTCCAACCATCATCGCCCAACTACCGAATATACCCTCGCCGATTACCTCCTTGGATGAAATATATGTGAAAAGCACTCAATGGTTTTTCCCGCTTGAACTTCGATGGAGAAGCCTATACTACAGCGGATTCAGTTTCGAAAGCAGCTTTGGCCTCATGGCCAATTACCTAAGTCGGGAGGATTTCAGTTACGAATTTGAAAACAACTTTGTGGAAGAATATCAATTTGGCACTACTCAAAACCGCCAATTTGGTATCAACCACCTACGGGTTGGCTTTGGCACCAATTACCTTTTCTCGAAGCGTGTGGGAGTTTTCCTCCGTAGCCATTATTGGCAGCCGATCTCCAAGCAGGGTATCATCAGAGACCGAATTCACGGATTAGAGATTAGCTCAGGGGTCAGCTTGCTTTTGGGGAAATAAAAAAATCCTGAGGAGAGGTGTTTTCCAGATTGGTCAAATCCAAGAACACACCCCACCTCAGGATCAAAAACTCACGATTTTCAACCTACAGAGTTATCCAAAAGTATCGCATCCAGATCCTCACCCGGCAGCGAAATGATGCGCTCAGACACAGCATCCCACTCGATTTTTCGACCGGTTTTGTAGGATAAGCCAGCCATGTGTGCAGTGATGGCCTCCTCAAATCCCTCATCGATCCCACAGCTTGGATTGCCTCCGTTTCGGATGCAACTCAGCCACTCTCGAATATGCAGGAAGGTGGAGTCCACTCGCTTTCCATCCCGATAGGTCCATAGCAAACCCTTATTCGCAAAGTACTTGGCAGTGGCAGAAGTAACGGCATCGACACCTTCGGCTGTTGGGTCATATTGATAGATTGGCACCTGTGGATCGATCCGACCTTCTTTGATGAGATCTTTGTATTTAGAAGATCTGGGATCTGCGTAAATGGTCAGGATATTTCCCAACTCCATGCTCGCATCATGCCCCATCAGGACGGTGCCTCGGTCAAACTGATTGCCCAAAGTAGCGGAGTAGACCAATGACATCCCTTTTTCCTTGCCTTCTTCTTGGCTCGAACCGGTACTAAAGTCCGGAAAGTCCATATTGACATGCATCACATCAGGCACATTTCGTCCGTCTCTGTGGGTGTAAATCCCTCCTGAAGCAGTGACATACTTGGGAATTCCCATTTTTATCACACAGTTTATCCGATCGTAGTCGTGAGTCAGTAGATCACCGGAAAGGCCGGAACCATAAGCCCACCATTTTCTCCAACGGAAGAAGTGCTCGGTATTGAAAGGAACCTCAGGAGCATTTCCCAAGAAGGCATTCCAATCGATCGTCTCAGGTGAAGCCTCGGGATGAATTTCGTATTGCCAGGCTCCGTTGTCATCGTTTCGGTTGGTATTGGTGACGACCAGTGAAACGTGCCCAAGGGTATTTTTTGCAATGGCATCCTGAGCGGTCAGGAAGCTGAGCGTTTGTCTGTGCTGATGGCCTACAGCCAATATGGCTCCCGGATTTTTTCTAACCGCCTCTCTGAGTTGGTAAGTCTCGGATATGGTATGCGTCATGGGCTTTTCTACATAAACATGCACGCCAGCTTCGATCGCCGCCTGTGCCATCGGCGCATGCCAGTGGTCAGGAGTCGCAATGATAATGGCATCCACTTCTCCACTAGTAATCAAATCCATGTGATTTTCATAACGCTTGCATGGATTAGCGTCCGTATTGAAAGATCGAAGTGCTTTTTCTGCCCTCACATCAAAGATATCGCAGATGGCAGTCAGCTTGACATTCAGGTTTTCCTGTGCCAAAAAATCCTCCAACCGCTTGTCGTTGGGATCTTCCTGGGCCGATTTGGCCATGGATTCCATCCACTCTTGAGTCGCAAAACCCAAAGCCCGCATCAATTGCTCTCCCCGAATCCCAAAACCAATCAGTCCAATGCGAAGTGGGGCACCACTCATAGGACCGGAGGCTGGCGGAGCACTAGCTTTGATGTTCAGTTTCTCCAGCCAAAAGTCTTTTTCCAGCTTGGATTTCTTGGTCGTATCGATTCCTGCAGCCCATACTGCACCCAAAATCGGAACTCCAGCTAAGCTTTTGAGCAGATCTCTTCTGGAAAAAGCCGCAAATAGTTTTTTGTCAGTTGCCATAATGAATTAGGATTAGTGGGTGGATGATGAAAGTTGCCTTTTTACAAAAAATCGCTCTAAGCCAAAGGATATGGAAGTCGGAAACAGAAAAATGACCAACAAGGCTGCCGCTTCAATTAGATTCTTATTGACGATCCAGTAACTGCCCTCTGCAGGTCCAAGTGGATATCCCGGAAAGGGCGGCTGCGCCAAATAATACATAAGCAGAAGGCCTACTCCGATCAGGCTGGCAACCTGTGTTTTGAAACCTAGAATCAAGGCAACGCCAACGACCAGCAGGGCAGCGATATTCAGGGTATCGATGGTAGAAATCATAGATTCACTTGCCAACGAATGAAAGAAAGACTCCATGTACGTAGCACTGAGCAGGTATCCTTTGGCTGTCCAGCCGGGACTATACAATTTGATGACTCCTTCATACAGAAAATGCCATCCGATCAGCAGCCGAAGCAAAACCAGGACTCCGGTTTGGGCTGTGGTAAAGGGGGAAGTTTGGGTCATACCGTGGGTTGTTTTGGTTTAACGTCCACGATATTAGGCAACAAGCTTTTGGATTTGCCTGATGTTTATCAGGTAAAAAGGTGATTTAGAACGAGGTAATCCGATTGGATTTGAAGCGAATAGTTATCTGAAATTTCCTTTCAACGGATTTGATTTTGCCAAATTGAATTCATTTTCTATTCATAGGTCAACTCAGTGGATACATTTCCAGATCCCAACGCAATAAATCGAATCCACTTGCCTGTGATCGACTCTGGAAAAGCATGATCAAAAGTCTTCCCCGGCAATACTTCCATTGTCTGGTAACCAAACCAATCACCTGAGCCAGTGGGATCGATTTCCACACGGACGCTCAACTTTTCAGTTCCATGATTGATAAGTGACAAGTGACGCTGATCAAATCCTCCAAAGAGATACGGGTCAGAAGTATCCCCTTGTGCAACTTGGGATTGAGTCCAGGGACCTCCCTTTCCTTTGGGTTTCCCAAGTTTCCAAAGGTCATCTACCACACCTGCCCATAGGGCGATCTTTCCATCCTCACTTTTTAAAATATGCGGATTATCTCCCGAATAGTCAGGATCAGCTCCTGAAATTAATAGCAGCCCCCGATAGGAAGCCACATCCTGCATCAGCAGGGAATGCGTGGAAATAGGTTTTATCTTGGCATAGCCACCGGCATTTTCAGCTGGCAATTCAAAGAAAGTCCCTCCCAAATGCAGTAAATCCCGCTCGGTGACCACTTCTCGAACGAGACGGATTTGTTGCTTTTCCATCAAGTCTGTGTAAATCGACTCTCCCAATGGCAGCCTCCACGTGCCACCGTTGGCATCTGTCACCAAATAGGAATTGCCTTCTACCCGAATCAAAGGCTTCGGAATAGAGAGGGTCTGGGACATCCACTGGCGAAGAGAATCGTTGGCGACGGACTTGATCTGCAGCAGGCTGTCCATTTCGTAATAGATTCCACTTTCGGAGAGTATTCCGAGTCGTCGATGCTTGCCTAGGGCATACATCACACTGCCTTCTGGTCTGTCTTCGGTTGCAGACTTGAATCCATCAAAAAGACTTGGATTTTCTTGGTTTTTGTTTTTCGGATCAGAGTAAGAGAGTGAAAAAGACAGAACCGCATTAGTGGTCGCTTTCACTCTGATCCATTCTCCACTATTCGAAGGGGCAAAAACAAGCGAACTCCCTGATGCAGGAGCTAATTCTACCGTTTTTAGGATTTTCCACTTGCCGTCTCCTTTTTCATCGACTTCGATGATTAGTGAAACGGGCTGAGTGCTATGATTTTTGATCCAAGCGGTGCGGTTTTTCCAGCCTCCAAAAAGAAAAGGTTCGGAAGGAGTAGCAGCTTTGACAGAGTCTCGAAGGTAAATCGACCCTGCCGCATCGATTGGCCCGAGTCTATCAGGCATGCTCAGATCCGTAAACCAGAGGTTAGACTGCGACTGACCTGCACCGGGAATACCCGCTTTGTCGGGACGATTGCTCAAAAACTCGCTTTTGGTGGCATCATCTGTTCCAAAAACCAGCTGATTATTCCAGCGTTCGTAATCACCGATAATTTTGAGATAGGAGGATCTTGGTCTTAGTCCTGCAGATTTTTGGGGAGAAAAACCTTCCGGAAACCTCCAAAACATCCCGTGAAGGGTCATCAGGTAGTCTTTTTCCCGATCAGTGCCGATGTTTCGAATTCGAGGCCATTCCGTATTCCATCCATGCGTTCCATCGTAGGAGTTGGACGCCTTGGGCACTCGGTAAAAAGCCCAAGTTCCATCTTTCCTTACTCCCACCATGGCCGATCTATTATCCCATCCGGTGGCCCAAATAGGATCGGAATCCGGGTTTTGATTTCCGTAGATCCCTCCGGGACCCGTCACCTCCACAAATTGCATCCTGCGGATCAGCTTCCATTCCTTTCCATTCCATTCGGAAAGTGACCCAGCCTCAATCGTAGGGTCAACCAGTGCTTTGGCCCCTGACTCCCCATTGTTGGAATAGACATAAACGCCCTGTCCGGAATAAAATCCCTTGCCATGGACGCCCGGTAAAAGAGTGCTTTCATGGGTACCTCCGCCAGCTTCTTTACGGATTTGATTTCCATCCTTGAACAGCATCGTGACTTCCAGTGTATGTACATCCACCTCGTAGAAACCCTCTTCCATGGTGGCATACAGGATTTTATTGGCTGGGTCGGTCAGGCTTCTTGCCATGCCTGTTAATCTTCCCGGCATCTGGAGCGGATTGATGGTTCGGACATTCCCTTTGGAGTCGATCACGTGATTGCCGATGAAGAATTGATTGGATTCGCGGTGAATCATGCGGTTGGCATGCGTGCCACCGACAGATTGGGGACGGACGGTCCGACTCAGGTCAGGATTGATCTCGTAGAGTCGATCGGAAGAGCCAAATGGCAGATGCGGACCGTAGCTGATGGTCCAAAGCTTTCCCGCCCAAAAAACCACTGCCCCTGTCCCGCATTCTCCCTCTTGATTAAACTGCGCCAAATGAGGATAAACTCCACTTACCTGAGGAAATTGAGCAAAGGAATTTGGAGGGTAGAAAACAGTCGAAAGGACCAGGAAAAGGAATTTTCTCATTGGGTAACGAGGGGAAGGTGACAAAGGGAAAACTGACGAAAATACTGGAAGCTAATCCAATCGATGGCTAGTAAGATAAAAGGATCGTAGAAAATGACTGTACTGCCCTAGCTTTTTTAAATCACTAAAGCTCTTTTGAAAACGAGAAAACACGGAATCACCTATCCTGAAATAAACATAATTAGCTGTACACAAAACCCTTGGGAGATTGAAAGTTTTCAAAAAACAGGTTCTATTTCTTTGAATAAGTTTTCCAAATCAGAATTAAAACTATTTTTTAGTTTCCTTAGATCCCTTTCTCCATTAATTTAGGCGTCACTTGGTCAGATTGCTTGACTCCCTCCCATTTCTACGTTGTTTTTAGTGTCCACAGGTGTTTGATAACACAAGAAAAGGCACTCCCGATTTGACTAATACCGTTCATCTTGACGAACGCCTTTGGCAGTTTTAACCCCTTGCCATTGGGCTTATCTTTTCCGGAAATTCAAATTTTCAAATCATACGTAGTGTATATGCGATTTCTCAAACCCTTACTTGGACTGCTGTTTATCATGCTATTTCAAACAGCCTTTTCCCAAAAAATCCCACTCCCCTCAGAAGCCCAACTCCGCTGGCATGCCTACGAGCAGATCATGTTTGTCCACCTAAGTCCCTCCGCCTGGCAGGGAAGGGAATATGACAATGGAAGTACGCCCCTATCAGACATCAAACTATCCAAGCTCGATACCGATCAATGGTGTCAGGTTGCCAAATCTTGGGGTGCAAAAATGATTGTCTTTGTTGCTAAGCACGCCGGAGGATTCTGCTGGTGGCAAACTCAAACAACCGAATACGGGATTCGGAATGTACCTTGGAAAAACGGTCAAGGCGATGTATTGAAAGATTTGGCTGCCTCCACGGCAAAGTATGGCTTGGACTTGGGTATTTATGTCTATCCAGGAGACGAGCAGTGGGGCGCTGCCATCGGCAGCGGTGGGATTACCAAAGACCCATCGAGACAGGAGGAATACAACCGCGTGTTTCGACAGCAACTCACTGAAATACTGACCAATTATGGTCCAATCCGCGAGGTGTGGTTTGACGGCAACTGCCATATTCCGGTAGAGGACATTCTTCAAAAGCATGCCTCAGATGCAGTGATTTTTCAGGGAAAAATGGCCAGCCTCAGATGGGTAGGCAATGAAGACGGAGTTGCTCCTTACCCCAATTGGTACACCCTCAAAACAGCTGACCTAAAAACCGGAACAGCCACCGCCCTGCATTCCGACCCAAACGGTGACGCATACGCTCCGGTAGAAGTAGATGTCCCACTTCTCAAAAACGGGGGACATAAATGGTTTTGGGCACCTGATACGGATCACTTACTCATGACCACTGAGCAATTCATGGACATGTATTACAAGTCGGTCGGCAGAGGCTCCGTGCTCTTGCTCAACTCTTCACCGGATACCAGTGGATTGATTCCAAAGTCGCATGTGGAGGTCTATCAGAAATTTGGGGAAGAACTAAACCGGCGATTTGAAAGCCCATTACTTTCCACCAGTGGAAATGAAAGGAATTTGGAACTTGCATTTTCCAAGCCAACGGCTGTCAATCACCTCATCCTCCAAGAAGATCTGCGAAAAGGTCAACAGGTCAGAAGCTACCTGATCGAGGGCTTCCGAGAAGGCAAGTGGCAGGCTATCTATCAAGGCTCTTCCATTGGCCACAAGAAAATCGATTATTTCCCCACCGAAACGGTAGAAAAACTAAGAGTTCGTCTCCTGGAAACCGTCGGGACCACCAACCTAACAGCCTCCGCTTATTTCATCGAAATGCCAAAAACAGCCTCTGAATCCAAAGACGAAAAAACCCTAATCGGAACTTGGGACAGTAATACTTTTGATAGCGAGTGGAAGGAAATCACCTTTGACCTCACCCCCTACCTTAATCAAATCGGGGAATACGAGGTTTATTTTAGCACCATTGCCTACGACTTCCAAAGCAAAGACCCAAGCGGATTGGAATTTTCGGATTGGACGCTTGAGCTGTATGGTAGAAAGGCACCGGAATCCCTACAGGTATTGCCTCATGGGGGTGTACGAATCACACGGAGTCAACAAACCTTGGATGAATTCCCCAGCAAGTTGAGCGTAAAAATCAAATCCAGACCCGCCAAATCGGTGGGAGACATCTTATTGAAGCGAATCACTTATTAATCAAGCGATGAAAAAAATCTTCCTTTTGGGACTGCTGGCCATTCAGCTCTCCCTTTTCTCCTGTCAAAAGATAGAGCTTGCCACCACCCCTTCTCCAAATGACCTGGTCTTTACCGAACTGGCCACAAGCTGGGATGAAGGAATCCCGCTGGGCAATGCCACCGTAGGTGCGCTGATTTGGCAAAAAGATTCGGCACTTCGGATTTCTCTTGATCGCATCGACCTGTGGGATCTGCGCCCTACAGAAAACATTTGGGGAGAAAACTTCTCCTTCAAATGGGTGGAAGAGCAGGCCAAAAATGGTGACTACTCCGTGGTCCAGCAGCAATTTGACATTCCCTACGACCGTGACCCAGCCCCTTCCAAAATCCCCGGAGCGGGAATGGAGTTTGACCTGAGTGGACTGGGACCTGTGGACACCGTCAGGTTATTTTTGAACACTGCGCTCAGTGAAATCACCTGGAAAAACGGTGCCTCACTCAAAACCTTTGTCCATGCCACCAAGCCCGTGGGATTCTTTGTGGCCAAAGGAATGGGAGAAAACTTCCTACCGAAGCTTGTACCACCGATTTATGAAGATCAAAACGAGAAAGCGGGCGTAATAGACCCGGTCACCGGACAGTCCTTGCTTCGATTGGAATACAAACAGGGGCCCGTCACCCAAGAGGGAAACAAGATCGTGTACCGTCAGCAGGGTTGGGGGGATTTTTCCTATGAAGTTGCGATTCAATACGAGCGAAAAGGCGAATTACTCTTAGGAGTATGGTCCATTACCTCCTCGATGGTGCCCCAAAAGGCAAGTGAACTGGTGGATCTCTACCTCCAAGAGGGTGTGGAGCAAAACTACTCCGAGCACTTAGACTGGTGGAATGCCTTTTGGGCAAAGTCCTCGGTAAATCTACCGGATACCATTCTCCAAAAGCAGTATTACAACGAGCTGTACAAGTTTGGGTCCGTGGCCAGAGAAGACTCCTACCCCATCGCCCTACAGGCCGTTTGGACTGCAGACAACGGAAAGCTTCCCCCTTGGAAAGGCGACTACCACCACGACCTCAATACGCAGTTGAGCTATTGGCCAGCCTATACCGGCAACTACCTGCAGGAGGGCTTTGGCTACCTCAAGACCCTATGGGAGCAGCGCGACACGCATAAAAAATACACCAAGGCCTATTTTGGCACTTCAGGTCTCAATGTACCCGGTGTGACTACCTTGACCGGCGAACCCATGGGCGGCTGGATTCAGTATTCCTTTTCTCCGACCGTCTCTTCCTGGCTGGCGCAGCATTTTTACCTGCATTGGAAGTACTCCGCCGATGAAGAATTTCTTCGGGAGCGCGCCTATCCTTACTTCAAAGAGGTAGCCATTCACCTCGAGGAATTGACCCGAGTGGAGTCAGGACAGCGCACCCTGCCCCTGTCCTCAAGCCCGGAGATCTTTGATAATTCCCGCCAAGCGTGGCTGCCTTCGCTCTCCAACTATGACCTTTCTCTGATCAAATTCACCTTCCAAGCCGCAGCAGAACTAGCCGAAGTACTCAAACTGACCGATGAAGCCGCCAAGTGGAAAACCATTTTGGCAGAGTTTCCCGAATACGACTTAGACGAACGGGGAGGTTTTACCTTTTCCAAAGGAATCCCCTATGAGAGTTCGCATCGGCACTTTTCTCACCTGATGGCCATCCATCCCTTGGGCTTGGTAGATTGGAGCAATGGCGAAAAGGATCAAAAGATCATCACCGCTACCCTACAACGACTGAAGGAAGTCGGACCATCAGCATGGACGGGATATTCCTACAGTTGGCTGGCCAACCTGCAAGCGAGGGCCTTTGATGGGGAAGGTGCCGCACAATCCTTGAGGGATTTTGCCACGGCATTTTGCCTGAAAAACACCTTCCACGTCAACGGCGATCAGAGCGAGACCGGTAAGTCCAACTTTACCTATCGACCTTTCACCTTGGAGGGTAATTTCGCTTTTGCTTCAGGGATTCAAGAAATGCTGATCCAAAGCCACACCGGCACGGTACGGATCTTTCCGGCTATACCTGCAAGCTGGGATGACGTATCCTTCGAAAAGATGCGAACCATGGGGGCATTTGTGGTTTCTGCTTCTCGCGAAAAAGGAGCTACCAAAAAAATTAAAATCCACTCCGAAAAAGGTGGAAAATTCCGTCTCCTCAACCCTTTTGACAGCGATCAACTTAAGATCGGGAACCAAGTAATCCCCGTCAAAAACGGGGTAATTGAATTGGAAATGAAAGCCGGAGAAGAGGTGACGCTGGAAAGCTAAAATCAGAAGTTAGAAATCAGAAAAAGCAGTCGATAAGGCTGCTTTTTTGGTTTTTGAGGGGTTTAATAGATTAGTGAAAGTAGCTAACACTCATAATTACTCTGGAAAATGGGCATAAATGAGAAAGGCTTTTGGTTTTCAGAACTGGAAATGGGATTCTCGGATCCAGCTATTTTAAGAGGGAATTTGCCAATAACCAGACTTCAATGATCATAGCTGACCACCCTGGAAATTCTCCAGGTTCCTTGATCATTTTTCCAAATCATCAAAAATTTGAAAGTGCCGACTTCCAATTTTCCATTTTCGGTATGCTCAAACTGGTGGCTTCCAATCTCCATCGCGCCAAATCCATCGATAGGATGAACTTCTAGGCTTTCTTTGATAAGGGTTCTTTTGAGGGTATACTCCCGATCGAAAATGGATTGGAAATTTGCAAAAACCTGGTCGAAAAGGATCAATCCCCCATTGTCTTGGTACCATTCCAAATCTTGGGTGAAAAAGGTTTTCATCAACTCGAGATTCTCCGAATTATAAGCCGCAAAAAGGGCGCTGTCTAGGCTAGCCACTTTGTCAAACAAGACCTGTTTTGAAGGAGGGGCACTTGGTTCGGATTGTTTTTGCGCATGAACCACTGCGCTAACGCATATAGCCCAAAAAAGTAGGATCAGTTTTTTCATGGTTGAATATACAAAGTTGGAATCTATATGCACTTTATGCACATCAATGCCTGTTGGGATATCAAAGTTCCTGTTATCATTCCTAATCCTTATTACAACAGGATAAGTGCCATTCTTCTTCTAACGTGATTGTAAGGTGATAAGTAGGGTTGCCATAAATTTGGAAATTATGGCTCTGAAATGTTATAGAAATTTCAACTGTAATACCTGAAAAATGTCCTTATGAAGGTAAATTCTACCTCTATTGAAATAGGCTATAAAAAGAAAAACCTGTCAGAACCAATCTAACAGGTTTTATCTTCTTGTTTTGCTCCCCCTCTTGGGCTCGAACCAAGGACCCCATGATTAACAGTCATGTGCTCTAACCAGCTGAGCTAAGGAGGAGTTTGTTTCGTTATCCCTTTCGGAAAACGTGTTGCAAATGTAGAAGCATGATCCATTTTTTCCAAACTCATATTTGAAAAAATATCCAATTCTATGCTATTCTACTTTTTTCTATTTCTAAGTCAGGGACTTATTTTTTTAAACTTGAATGAAAACAGCATCGAGGAAGAGGTTTTGCATCCATTTTAATAGTTCTAAAGCAAGCCAATAAAACCCTGAAACAAAATTCAGAAAACCTACTCAAGCAAAGAACCTATTACTAAGGCCTAGAATTAGGGCAAGTCTTCACCCCTACTAGCCTATACAAGGGGCAAAAACCCACAAAGGACGTTATGGTAAATAACACAGCCAATCCCAAATCAATATATCCTATGGTTCCACTGACTGTCTTGGTTAAAAACAAAACGAACAACACCGCCGCAATAGTCAACCTAATACCTGAATCGATCTTCCCCATATTTCTTTCTATTCCACTCATTTCTATTTTGTTTTCAAAATCCACATTAATATTGAATAAGAATCAATTACAAATCAAGCCCCTCCATATTATTATTCTATTGTTTTTAACACCACATTCAAACCCTCCAAATAATCCCCATCTGCCAAGGCTTTGATCTCGAATTCAAGTACTTCCGGAGTGGCCTTAGCCTTCATAAACTCTAATTGCTTGGGATCGATAGTTAATTTGTATTTACCAGGCAAAAGTCCAAACGCATAATAGGCCCCGTCTGAGAAGGTTCGGATCGTTTCCAAAGGTGGATCTCCAGCTCGCTGAATCGTCAATCTAAGACCACCGACTCCTTGTTCGCCACCAGGACGATCGATCAGCACCATGCCCTCGATAATCCCTGTTCGGTAAAGCGGAATATCTATACTCTTGAATCTGTTGGGTTCTGCCACAAAGCCAAATACTTTTTCCTTGGGTGCCAAAGTCGGATCCGGAAGGGCCTGGATATCCACTTCCAATCGATAGGTCCAATAACTCTGCAATTGGGTAATGCGCAAGATCCCGTCCGAACCTAAAAGCATATTCCCTGATTTATCCAGTCGAACAGCCTTGGCTGGAACAATTTCCTCCCCTTTGTCAAATACTCCGTTTTCATTCTGATCAATAAACATCCGAACAGAAATGCCTGAGCGACCCAATTGATCTCTGTTAGATGGAATCAGTGATGCAGAAGCCGGATCAATCGCCACCGAACCGCTGAAGCTCTGACGGATAGCATATTCGCCTTTTCGCTGATTGTACTGAGAAGAGGATCGGATAAACTGGAAGTCGTACAAAAAGCCAACCTGCATCTGCCCGGTATTATTGGCTAGGTCACGGTCATAACCAAAAGTAAATCGCCCTTGCTTAAACAAGGTCTGCGAAAGCTGCACATTGACATTGCCAACTTTGGAAGTCTGGGTATTGTAACGCGCCTGGGCACGGATAAACATCCCCTTTACAAACACCGGCAAGCTTGGACTTCTCGGCAACGAATAGGTCATGGAAGTGGTCAAAATTCCCGAGGCAAACTCAGGTCCCAAATTGGCTTCGGCCTTAGTGCCGGTCACCTGTGCCCGGTAATTGAATCGCGTACTCACCCTTCCCACCTGCACATTGAAATCAGACTGAATATTCCCTTTGTAGCCTTCAGCAAGCCAAATATTCTCTCCTCCAATTCGAATTCCTGAGAATCGACCAAAGAGCTTGAAAGGCAAAAACAAATTCAAATTGGCATCTTTCAGAGGCTGTTCCCGCTCATTTTCTACTACCGGCTGAGGCACATACTCCGTGTATTGAGCAGAGATGTTGATGTTATTTGCATAAAAAACACTGGCATTGGCGCGGTAGTAGCGATGCGGCAAGGCGTCAACATTCAAAAGGTATTGTTGAAAAAGACGGGTTGAAAATCCAAAAGAAGTGTTCTTTTTCTCGGGCCCAAACACATCTCCATAATCAAATCCTGCACGCACAGTCAAGGCATTACTCACCCCGATAGCCAAGTCGGCATGTCCGGCAAGATCAGAGTTCAAGCTATCTGGCGCAGACATAAGCTGTCCACCTTGAATATTGTAAGCCACAAAGCCTTTGGGTAAAAACGAGAAAGGAATCTGCAACTGACGATCCTGCACAATAACCTCACCCTGTGGGGTATAGATTCTTAACGTCAGACGGACAGTACCGTAAGTAACCGGGGCATTGAAGCGATAATATCCCACATCATCCGCACGCATAAAATCCACCAACTGACCACCGATCAGCAATTCTACTTCGGAGTCCTTTTCCGTATAACCATCAACCACAAATACGTCCAATTCCTGTCGCGGGATGATGGGATTATTGCTCAGCGCAAAGCCAGTAAGGGAAACTCCATTCGTCTGGCTAGTGGTATTGATTTGTCCTAAGGTGATGCTACTGAGGAGCACATTTTTTTCAGGTTTCAATCCACCGGGTAGCACGTATCTCCATCGCAGACCAGAAAAATCCGCCTGTAATTTCCCATCCACCAAAGCACCGGTAACTGCACCTTGCACATCCCCTCCGAGTAACTCAGCTCCGGTGCGCAGCTGAAAAGCCGTATTGCTTCCCTCTTTGCTTCGGTCATGATTGAGAGCGTAGTCGATGACTCCTAAGCCCAATACTTTACGATTTCGACCATAGAGCATGTTTAAGTTTTCCTGGGGACCACCCTGGGTCATCAATTTGCTTCGGAGTGCTTCCCGTTTCTTTTTTTCCTCGATGGGAAGGACGCGCTCAGACTTGAGCGACATGGAGAGTGCGTAGGGATTGACGGTGAAGTCCAATCCAAAAATCCGCTTATAGTAATCCGGGTGAAGATAAAGATCCAATTCACCCAAGTAAAAATAATCAGCGGGTAGCGCTTCGCTTACTCCCTTGATGATGATAAATCCTGAGACCGGATCAATTTTCCAGATGTCTTTTTTGTCAGGGTAGGCCCCCTGCAGACCGAGCTTGTTTTCCGATTGCTCGTAGGGGATTTCGGTCAGGCTAAGAATTTCTCCCAAGGGCAAAAACGCAACATCCTTAAAAAATACTGCATTGACATAAAACTGACCAATACCCGGATGAGAAAGGGTCAATAGCGCTTCCCCGTCAGGTTCCTGCTGGGCTTGTGTCCCAAAGGGAAGCAAAAGCACGAAACCAACAAGAAACAATCCCAATTTGATTCCTTGGAATCGGTTTGCTATAGGACAAAGGAAGTTCACCTCGAAGGAAATTCGTGTATGAGGGAGAAATGAATTACTTGGAAAATCAATTTAGAGCGTAATGCTCAGGGTCTTGGAGAAAGGCGGAGCCTGAACCAAGTCCGAAGTTGGGATATCCGATCGTTCGGTCTTAAAGAGCAATGTCACCTGATACGTTCCCGAGGCAATACCCTCCGGCAAGGGAATAGAATAGGCACGCTTACCTTCGTAGTAAAGAGCAACAGTCTGCTGCTGAGTAGCTACAACTTTACCTGAACTGTCTTTCACTTCTGCTTGCAGGCTTCCGAGAAATGGAGAATTTCCAGTCACGGTGAACTCAGAATCCACAGCGATGGTATTATCTTTTCTTTCAGCTTTCAATTTGGAAAATTCAAGTCCGGTAGTTACTGCTCCACTTTTATAAAATGCAGCTATAACCTGCTCAAACTTAAAATTCACTTTGGTTGAAACACCTTCTGTAGCAGTTTGCTCTACGTCGGCAGCCTGCTCGTTGGAAGAAACTTTTACTCGGGTGAAATACATTCCTGCGGGTTTGCTTCGGTCAGGACGAATCTGAAAGCGCACCGTTTGCTGCTGACCAGGAGCTAGAATGAAGGAACGCGGAAAGGTCCGAATCCGATCTCCCAAACCTGATTGCTGCTCTCTCAAGCTATCTTCATAGACCATCACCAAATTACCGATGGAGTCATTACCCGGATAGCCAAACAGAAAAGAGATGTTGATTTCTTGAGCTTTTTCTGAGCCATTAGTCACGTACAAAGTTCCGATTCCATTGGCATCTGCAAAGACCGTGGTGGGAGCGAGTGACACCTGGGCTTGGACAGTAAAAACAGCTACAGAAAAGAAGAGCGCAAAAAGGAGTGTTTTCATAACCCAAATAAAACAAAAAACCAGCAGAAAAGAGGCTTTTCTGCTGGTTTTGACAATTTCCTTTTAGTTGTAAGAAGCAGTCAATGTAATTGTGCCAGAATAAGCACCGTTAGCCTGAGTTGCAGAAGGTTTTACAACTCCACCAATCCAAACATAAGTACCAGTTTTCTCACCGATTTTGGTATCTGGCATAGATATAGGATTATTTGCGTTAACATTCAACGGAAGTACAGAACTAGAAGCAATACCATATCCAACAGTTATAGCATCAGCATCGTCAGCTAAATTTCTGTTAAATACGACTGGCATTGGTGTAGAACCTTGAGGGCCTGTTAGGGTAGATGGAACATCAACTTTGATTGTGATAGAAGATCCTACACCTGCTAAGATTGAAAATTGACCCACTTTTGCAGTTGAGCTTACCGAAGCACCATCAGTTGAAGTAACTGCACCAGCTACATCTACCATTTTATTTGCTCCTTGCATAACTACACCAAAATCTAAGTCCTGGAGATTTTTTACTTCTAATTGATCTACGACTGTGGCTTTCGCAGAAATGTTAGCATTTCTAACCTGCGCATTTGCAACTACACCGAACCCTAGAGATAGAACTGCTACTGATACTACTTTAAATAACTTTTTCATGATTGTAATTGATTTTTAAGTTTTTAGATTTTTAGATTTTTGTTGGTTTACTAGTTTGTTGACCGTGCTTTTTGAGTACTTGTTACTTACCTATTCTTAAGAGCAGAAGCCAGTTTTTAAGTCCCGGGTTGAGCTGTTTCCTGTTTTTCAGAACCGATGCTCAAATATAGTGGGTTGTTATTTTCAAATCCAAATATTTGTATTTCGAATACATTAAAATTCAGTTCAAATCATTTGATTTGTATACGAAAAGCATTTTTTTGTAGTTTAAGTGCATTTATTTTTGTTGAGAAAAATCAGTTTTTTAGAAAAGTCAAAAGTGATTTGATACTAAAATCGAGTCTAAAAAAAGGCAATAGGTAACAGTAGGTAACCTATTTCAATCTGTTGTCTAACCTAGACAAGGGATATTGTAACTTTTCCAAAGTTTTGAACTTTGGAAAAGTTGGGTTGGGGCGGATGAAATCGGTGCATTTAGAACCCAAGACCCTGTAAGGCCTGCCGGCGAAGGCAGGGTCAAACCTTGAATAGCCCGGGGTTTTAACCCTGGGATTTAGAAATTGCGCGAGAATCCCAGCGCTGGTGTAGGATCATAATTTGGAAAAATTAGCTCGATACCAGCGCAGTGGAACAGGAAAATTGATTTTTGCTATAATTTGATTTCTTTCCATTGCGCTGGAAAATATTCTCGGTTACAGATCGACTTCACGAGTCCAGCGCTAGGCAGACCTTTAACATCTATTTCTACCAAGGTTATGCTCCTACGGAGCAATGCTGTTAGCGCTAATCGAGATCCTGTAAGGCCTGCATGCCGGCAAAGGCAGGGTCAAACCTTGAATAGCCCGGGGTGGGCTGGTGAGCATCTATGTTGAGCGGAGTCGAAGCATGTCGAACCATAACCCTGGGAATCGGAAATAGCTAAAATTCCCAGCGCTGGTATAGGATCATAATTTGGAAAAATTAGCTCGATACCAGCGCCAATAATAGAAAAAATGATTTTTGCTATAATTTGATTTCTTTCCATTGCGCTGGAAAATATTCTCGGTTACAGATCGACTTCACGAGTCCAGCGCTAGGCAGACCTTTAACATCTATTTCTACCAAGGTTATGCTCCTACGGAGCAATGCTGTTAGCGCTAATCGAGATCCTGTAAGGCCTGCATGCCGGCAAAGGCAGGGTCAAACCTTGAATAGCCCGGGGTGGGCTGGTGAGCATCTATGCTGAGCAGAGTCGAAGCATGTCGAAACATAACCCTGGGATTTAGAAATTGCGCGAGAATCCCAGCGCTGGTATAGGATCAAGGTTTGGAAAAATTAACTCGATACCAGCGCAGTGGAACAGGAAAATTGATTTTTAGCACATAGGCAAATTGCAGTGGAAGATTAACCTACCTACCTGAAGCAATCTTTAGGATTTGTTAGTAAGATCGCTTCGTAGTAGAATCGCTCTAAATAAAATTAAGTTTTCGTTTTACTTCTCGCGATGACGCTCTGCGTCCTCCGCGCCCCTACCTTCGGTAGGCAGGTCTGCGGTGAATAAAACACCAATTAAAAATATTCGATCACCGCATGCATCGCAGGATCATTGGGAATCCCAATCCAAGAATACACCGACGTTTTCCTCGGAACAAAATTACGAATCAACTTTCCTTCATTATTAAACTGCATCACTGCAGGAAAAGAAGTCACCGGGGCTGCATCTTGCAGAAAATCTGTCCCAGTATTCAAATAATAACAGGTCGTATTCATCCTGCTTCCGTCTGATTTTTGAAAGTCAATCAAAAACTGGCTGTTTTCCAAGGCCTGCATTTTAATCCATGACAATGGAATCAGCACACCTTCCTCGGACATTATAGCATAATTAACAGACGATTCTGCAATTCGATTGGCACCATTGTCTGATGCATTGGAAGTGCTCGAGCCGGTAGTTCCTTCACTGCCACCCCCACTCTTTGCACTTAATCCCACTCCGGCTGGCAACTGAATATTGATTTTTATAGTCTGATCCTGTGCATAAGACCCAAAGCTTAGCAACCCCGCAAAAAAGAAAACTAACATTATTCGATTAATCCTGTCCGCCTGCCACATAGACATTTAAGTTTACAGTAGCGGTATAATCCCCAGCTGAAACAGTCCCTATTGGACCAACTGCACCATATACATATAGAAATACCTTGGATTTAGGGCGGGAATAACCTCCGTATTCAGGTGTTGGAGGTAAGGGGGCTCCACCACCTCTTCGACTTACAGGAAAGGTTACGCTGTTAAATCCCATAGGTACATCTTCTGCAGACTGTGCTGCTGGCACATTGGTTGAGTTTCCCTGACCATTATTAGTATAAGCCATTCGTAGTTCAAAAGGTATGTTACCTTTATTTGGGTCCCCATCTTTTGCCAGGAAGGTGGGATAATCCAACTCAACAGTGATATCAAATTCTGTGGGTGCTTCAATCTGAAAAATCGCTACCTGAGGATCGTCTTTTTTGATCTCAATCTTGGGCATATTGGAGCGAATGACTTTTTCCTTATCGTTAAATCGGAGTGAACTTGAAGTAGCCCCAACAGGAGTAATGACAATGTCTTCACTACCAGACCAAGTAGAGAAATTGATCCGCTGCGCAAAAGTCTCTGAACCGAGCAAAGTCGCAAGTGAACACAACAAACCTAAGAGCTTCAACTTTCCCATCACATGTATTCAAATTCGAGTACAAACTCTGACACATACCTTCCCATGGTAGCCTGAGAAATATCCAACTCAGCTCCCAGCCAAATAAACACTACCCCCATGGACCCGATGGTCACATCGGCATTCCCCTGAGTAAGGAGGAAACTATTAGCCTGATTATCCTCTGGAGCTGCACTAAGCGAATAGACCGCCTGTACCACACCAACACCTTCATTTTGCTCTACTAAGGATTCACGTGGTGTGTAATTGATTCGGATTTTAGCATTTGGGCTACCCAAAATCTTAAACAGACCCGCATAGGTACTGGTGATCGGATTGACGGTGATTCGGTTTTCCACGATAGGAGGACTGACCAAATCCATATCTCGCACCGTGATCATTTGGAGATTCTCCATGACGATCGCAGTGGCACGGATAGACACTTCCCTACTTTGGGCTTTTGCTGCCCCAGAAATCCATAACCCGAGAAGGAATACTAGAAATACTTTTTTGCTCATCGGGTTACAACTTAATCGCTTTTTGTGTCATGACCATGGTTTCGGTCTGTACTTGAATCAGATATACGCCTTTTGGTAAATGAACCGCAGCCGGTCTCCACTCCAGGACATTGATGCCGGCAGGATAAGCCTTGCGGGCAAATCCACCCACTTCCTGACCCTTCATGTCATAAATTTTCACCTCTACCTCTTCGGTCACCGGCAGGTAAAACTTCACCTGGGTCATATCCTCAAATGGATTCGGACTTGGTGCATATAACTTTGGCGTTTCCGGACGATACTCCGGATTGGTACCCTGTCCGGTGTAACCAATCACCAAGGTAAACGGTCGGGTCACCTTGCCTGAGGCAGTTCGGAAATTTTCTCCCTCTCCGTCTTTGATCTCATGAGAGAAGACCACCGCCTGAGGCTGCTTCATCTCCCCATCCTCATCACGGATACGGGCATTGGTACTGATCGGCGCCTCAAAGTTAAAGGTGTAGGTCTTTACCTCACTCATGTCAATGGCTTTTTTGGAAATATGATCCATCAAAACCACCCTGCTGCCTGCGGTCAATTCCGCTGGCAATTCCCAATTTAGGGTATAGGTTCCCGAGAAAGGCTTTCCATTTTTGGCTGCTGCCAAATACAATGGAATGGTTTTTTCTCCCTCCGCCGGTAAGCTCAGGTGATTGATCGCCAAAGGAATGAGTTCTTTCGGCGAACCCAAGGTGTAGAGGTTCAACCAATTGTTGTCCAAGGACTCCAACTGGAAGGCATCCCAAGAATCCAATCCATCCTTTCCTTCTTCGGATACGCGTACACTTGCTTCTGCCTTCAAGCCTTCGCCGGATACATTCAGACGGATTTGGCTGGCAGGAGTGACTGGCTTTTCTTCCAATACTCTTCCATAGAAGGCACTAAACTCATCAGCTTTTACTGCATTGGTCATGACCAAGCTTGGATTGGCAGCGTTTGTACGCACCCAGAAGCCTTGGTAAGGGGCAATAATTCGCTGGGAAGCAGGAGTCTCCGCCGTAATTGTTCTAAATGCTCCTTGTCCGGTATTGAAATTCTGATCCCAGACATAAATGGTCTGATCAATATTGGTTTTGGTCCATCCCTGAGCAAAGAAATCGACAAAGCTGGCCGTAGGATTGGCGATCAGGTTAAAACCAACTGCCAACGAATCAACTTCCGTGAAATTACCGGTACCGCTACTTGCTTTCAACTTTTGGGTTCGAGGAGTATAAGTCACTCCAAAATCAAAACCACCGTTATTCAAATTGACTTCATCGCCAATAGCCGATAGGGTGATCGGAAGTTCATCTGAATAGGTTCCTCCTGCTTTCTTTTCGGCACCATCGAATACGAATACATAGTGTCCGCGACCTGCAGGAACATCCTGACTGATATTGGAAGGCTGTCTCCAGCCTTGAGTGGTTCGTCCACCATCTTCCTCATCCCACCAGATTACATTCGGCTGGAGATCTGGATTAGAAGAGCCTGTAAAGCCTTGGGTCTCAAGACCAGCCAAGAAACCTGAATACGTAGAGCCATTTACAGGAGCCCCGAGCATTCTCCAGCCCTTCTCACCGGTCAGTCTTTGCTGAACTTCCAGACGAGGGGTACTAATCCCGAGATTCAAGTACTTGGCGCCTGGCTCAAGGACGATTCGCGACGTGCCTCCTGTAGTCAATGCGGCCAAAAGATCTGCTTGGAACTTCTTACCCGCCTTGACCAACAATCTGGAGGTACCCTTCAATTCCATCCCCAAGTCCACGGTGAGCGTCTCTTCTAACTCCAAGACCCCAGAATTGACTTCCAAGTCCAAGGTTACTTCCAATGGTCTGTCCAGGGTTACTTTAGTCGGATTATCGATGACCAGCCCATTGACTGTCGCCGGCAGGCCGTCACCGATCACCTGAGTAGAAGTACCATTGTAACGGTAGTTCGCCTCTGAGCTAAAGGTACGTGTACCCGTATTCTGAATCGCTCCGCCCCCTGTATCGGTGGCTTTGACACCTTCAGGATGAGCAATGGAAAGTATGGATCCTTTATTGATTGCGACATTGCCCGCACCTGAGACCACTCCACTGGAAGGAAGAGTAAGAATTCCTTCATTTCCTATGGTCAACCTAGAACCGGAGGTTAGGGTCAAGTTTTTACCTGCTGCCAAGGCCAGTTCTCCCTCAGAAGTGACGGTGATCGAACCGGTAAAATTCAAATCCTGACTGACTGTGACCGTCACCGCGGCAGGAGCGCCTTGCATGGATACGCCCGGCTTGGAGATAATGACCGTAGAGTTTGTACTAGGCTTTGTGTCGATCTTCGCGAACTGACCATTGGAAAACTGCTGCTCCCATGTGGCTGCATCTTCCCAATTACCGGAAGTTGCTGGACGAAATTGATTGACTGGCTGTGGATAGGTAATTTTAATTCTACCAGCACCACCGGCACCCCCAGCCCTACTTCCACCGCTCTGAGAAGTTCTTGCTCCTCCTCCTCCTCCTCCTGGAGAAGTTCCAGCAATTCCATTATTTGTTCCCGATGTTCTAGAACCTCCACCTGCTCCTCCATCGTTTGCTCCTCTACCCCCTGCACCAGAACCAACACCAAAACCTGTTGCTCCATTTCCACCAGTTGCTCCTGCAAACACAAATAGTTCGTCACCTCTGGATGAATTAACCGAACCGCCTGTGCCTCCTGTAGGAGTTACACCAGATACGTTTCTAGTTCCACCTTCACCACCTTTTGCAAGAAACTGTGTGCTGAGTCCATCAATAAAGGTATCATTTCCATTACCCCCATTTCCACCAGCAGCACCAATTCCACCTGTACCCACTCTTAGGTCAAGCACTTGTCCGGGAGTGACCGTAAGCGTCTTCTTAGCATAGGCACCACCGCCGCCGCCGCCGCCTCCTCGACCTTGGCCAGATGGAGCATTAGTTGAACCACCACCAGCACCGCCGCCGCCCCAGCCTTCGACTATGATGCTCGTCACTCCAGGAGGTACTGTCCACGTAGTGCTTGAGTCAAAGGTTTGAATTAGATCCTGACTTCCCAATGCATTAAATGTCAATATGGAGAATCCTGTAGTACTTGCCGTAAGTGTATTTTGGCCTGCTGTAGTTCCCAGGATCCAAGAAGTCAAGGATGCAACCCCATCGGCATTAGTTGGTACAGTAGTAGTTGGCTCAATACTACCTCCACCTAAAGTCACGGCAAAGCTGACGGAGACTCCTGAAATCGGATTACCAAAAATATCCGTGATTCGCACAGCAGGCGCAATATCTACTGCTGAACCTGCTTGAGTCACTTGCTGATCGCCCGCATACTTGGTAAAGAGAGAAGCTGCTTCAGGAACAATAGTGAAAGCAGCAGTAGAATCTGACTCCAAAGCCTCCGCCGCTGCAAAAAGCCTCTTATCCTCTCCAGCCAAGTCAATATTCAATCCCGAAAATGTCGCCACCCCATTGACCGCTTCCAAGGTTACTACCCCACGAAGTTCACCCGAACCCTCAAGCAAACTCAAGGTCACAGGAGTGAGGGGACTACTGGACACCAATCTTCCACGCTCATTCTGAATCTGAACTACCGGCTGATTGGCAAAAGGTTGTCCCGCTACGGTGCTGGTACCCGCCGGAGAATCCACAAAAACCAATTTCACCCCAGGTAACTCCAAGATGGTAAAGGCGACTCCTTCAGTAAATGAAATCAAGTAATTTGAGCCGGTCACCGCTAGTGTACCAAGGGTAATCGGATAAGTACCTGGAGCTTCACCTGCCTCACGCGACAAGGCTCCTGTTAAAAGTGAAACATTATCAGTCCTTTCCCATCCGCTTGCTTCATAAGTCAAGATCGGATCCGCTGCTTCTTCCTGTTTAGATTGTCCGGAATTAGGAGTGATTACCAGTGTCTTTGGAGTAATGGTCAAGTTGGCACTTACCAACGTAAGAGTATAGTTGGGATTCGCAAGGGAGCCAAGAGTAATGGCATAAGTACCTACATTTTCGCCGGCTTCTCTACTTAAAGAACCTGAAAGCACATCGCTGCCCACCAAGCTTCCTGAAGTGATCTGATAGGTAAACGTAGGATCAACAGCCCCATAGATTTTGGATTGAGGATCGGCGGTGATCGTGATTGCTCTTGGAGCAATCGTCAAGTTGGCAGAGACAAAGGTCAGCGTATAATTGCTGTTTAAGGCCAGCGTACCCTGGGTGATGGGATAAGAACCTACATTTTCACCTGTTGCTCTGGAGAGTGAACCCGAGAAGGAATCTCCCGAAACAAGTGTGCCTGAAGTAATTCCATAAGTCAATTCCGGATCAAGGGAACCGTACTCCTTGGATTTGGCATCGGCGGTGACGGTGATGGCTCTTGACGTAATGGTCAGGTTGGCACCAACATAGCTCAGTGCATAATTGCTATTCAAAGCAAGCGAACCCTGAGTGATGGCATAGGTACCGATAGTTTCTCCTGTTGCTCTGGAAAGTGAACCGGAGAATGAATCTCCCGAAGCAAGCGAACCCGTGGTAATCTGATACGTCAGCGCAGGGTCTGCATTTCCATAGATTTTGGTTTTCGCATCGGCGGTAACGGTAATGGCACGGGTAGTGATCGTCAGATTGGCACCTACATAACTCAATGCATAATTGTTGCTAAGAGCAAGAGTACCCTGAGTAATAGCATAAGAACCTACGTTTTCTCCTGCGTCTCTAGTAAGTGAACCTGAGAACGAATCCGTGAAAGCCAGGCTTCCTGAGGAAATCTGGTAGGTCAGCACAGGATCCGCATTTCCGTAGATCTTGGACTTAGCATCGGCGGTAACTGTAATGGCTCTTGGAGTAATCGTCAGGTTAGCTCCAACAAAGGTGATGGAATAATTGCTGTTGGCTAATGTGCCTTGGTTGATCGGATAGGTAGTGGCATTTTCTCCTGCTGCACGGGCAAGTGAACCGGTTAATTGATCTCCTAAAACAAGAGAACCTGAGGTCACTTGGAAGGTCAAGGCCGGGTCGGAAGCACCGTAGATTTTTGTCTTGGCATCGGCCATGACGGTGATGGCTTTAGGAGAAATAAGGAAAGAAAAAGCAGTAGAACTAGCCTCACTGAAATTGGCATCTTCCACCACTGAAGCAACCACCTGATAGGTTCCTACATTAGTTGGAGGAGTTGAGGAGGAATAAGAAGTGCTACCGGTACCGGTGTAAAGCACTGTTTTAGCTCCTGTAGACCCTGCAAAATCAAAGTCACTTACGCCGGGGCCTTGAGCTAAACCACTGTAGGTAAAGTTGGATACAGTTCCAGATTTAACGGTGACAGAAGAATTAGCTTTTGAAATCTCAAATGCGAAAGGAGCTGAACTCGCTTCATTGAAGTTGGCATCTGAGGCAACAGTGGCCACTACCTGATAGGTACCCGAAGCGGTTGGAAGGACAGCAGTCGGACCATAGGTAGTCGTGCCAGTCCCAGAATAGCTATAAGTTACAGCACCAGTCGAACCAGTGACAATTGAGGTAGTAGGGCTGTTGACGGTGATGGTGGAGTTGGCCTTGGAAATAGTAATAGTTCCATTGGCTGGGGTAAAGCTGTAATTGGTTGCGGTCAAGTTTGTCACCACGGGTGTAATTGTAACCCCTGCTGTACCGGCTGCTGTAGTAGCAGTGTAGGTAGTGGTATAGCTGGCAGAACCTCCAATAATTGAAGCCGTTTCACCGTTCACAAATCCAGTCGCTATGTAGGAACCATTACCAGAAACTGTTGCTACAGGAGTGCCGAATGCCACGGTTTGATCATTGGCTGTGATGGTGAGTACGGCTTTATTGATCGTAAAGGCTAATGCTGCCGAAGTCGCTCCATTATAATTGGCATCTGCAGCCACAGTGGCGATCACCTGATAGGTACCTGCATTGGTTGGACGAGTAGCACTGGCAGCGTATATAGTAGAACCTGTCCCTGAATAGCTGTAGGTTATTGCTCCAGTAGAACCGGATATTGTTGAAGTAGTGGGCCCCTGAAGTGAACCTGTATAGATAAATGTAGTGGTACCAGTTGCGGTAATAGTGGAGTTAGCTTTGTTGATCGTAAAGGCAAAAGGCTCAGAACTAGCTCCCGAAAAAGTTGCATCCGCCGCAACAGAAGCCACTACTTCATAAGTGCCTGCATTGGTTGGAGGAGTAGGAGAGCTGCTATAACTTGTGCTCCCTGTTCCGATGTATGATACCGATCTAGTCCCCGTGGATCCTGTAAAATCAAAGTTGTCTAAGCCAGGACCTTGAGCAGAACCAGTATAGGTAAAAGAGGTTGATGTTTCAGACTTAACTGTAACAGTTGAGGATGCAATGTCTGGAACTATTTCACCATTGGAGAGTATCAAAGCCCCGATAGGATACCCATCAAATTGAATTTGAGCAAGTTGGCTAGAAGACAACCCGCTGGTATTAGTTCCAACCCTTATTTTTCCTGCCGTTCCAGAACTACTTGCAGAACCCGTCCAACCTGTGATTGTCAGTGTTTTTCCAGCAGTCCATGAAATCCCATTGCTAGCTAAAAAAGTAAGGGTATGATTTCCAGTACCCAAGGCAATGGTTGAATTTTCATTAAGGTCTATATCACCTAAATCTTCTGAAAAACCTGTACTGGCTCCCGTACGAAAACTACCACCCTCAAGATTCAAATTTGCGGGGTTAGATATTGCACCTGAAACACCGAGACGAAGGACACCTCCTGTTTGGATGGACAATTCAGGAACATTAGTGACGGCCGTTACTGTTACAGTATGCCCATTTTGGATTATTACAGATTTGTCTCCACGATTGGGTACAGTAGTGGCATTTATCCAAGTAGTTCCGTTTACCGATTCCTGCCATGTATTGGTAGAATTCCAGTTTCCGGTAGCTCTACTTCTAAAAAACTTTGAAGGCCTGAGAGCAAATAAAACAGCTCCCCAAGGATCAGATCCTGAGAGAGTCACTTCAGTTGTCCCAGTCGATCCTGCGCTTGAAATATTTCCCCATGCTCCACCAACGGACGCATCATCAAGAAGTGTTGTACGTTGATCGAATATTTCATTTAATGTTAAAGAGCTTGAACCATCTACCCAACTGGAATAAGTCCTATCATTACTAACCTGTGCCAAAAAGACTACTGCTGCATTAGCAGAAACAGTTATACCACTTACTGTTGGACCGTCATCATCCCCAATTGTAAAAGAAGAAGATGCTACATCAAAAGGCCCAGCACCTGTTCCAGTTGGGCCAACTCCTCCCGTTGTATTAACTCCAGAGAAAGCAATAATAGAACCAATTGCCATATCTGCCCTGTCATTGGGCATTGAAAATGAAAAACTATCTCCTTCTGTCCCGTCTGCTATTCGGTATAGATAAGTTCCCCACCAAGCGTTATTCCCATTACCTGTACCATCCGATCTAATAAGACCTCCCCTAATCAAGGTCCATCCACTTAATGTAGCATTCGACAAACCTCCATTATCATTGTCCGTTTCGAATTGCACAATGCTAGCAATCAAAACATCACCAGCCACAACACCAGTAGGCCTGTTGATGGTTAGGGTCCTATTTGATCCTGAAAGTGTGGTAGCATTAGTGGTAGCAGTTCCACGCTGAACTATTTGCGCTAGAAGATCTCCCTGTATGGCTGCAAAGGCGAAAATTGTGATAAGAATTACCTTGATCACTCCTAAGCTGTTCATCGCATCAATGGAAAAGTTACCTTTCACTGCACTTCGTCGAATCGAAAAGAGTGATTTCATTTCTGAAAACCCAGACACAAACGAGTTCACAAAGGAAACTAACATCCAAACCACCCCTCTTACCCCAAGGGCGGCTAGTGAAAAAAAAGAATATCTTGTTGGTTTAGCGGGCATTAGCCTTGGCATAAATCGTTAGGTTATTTTTGGGATTCTGCAAAAAAGGTTGAAATTTCGAGCATTGAATTTTTTACTTTCTCTCTTTATAATGCATTTCTCGATACGAAAGTACACTCTCTATTTTTAGGAACAAAAAATTGTATGTTAAGTGCATATTTATATATATAAAAAACAAGATCGTTTCATCACCTTTCATTACCTACCCCTCAAAAACTAGGAAATCAAGCGATTTTGGCCATTTTACCTTTGTTACCTATCTGGAAAATGGGATTTTGGAGTTTTGAAATTGGGTTGGGTAATCAGGGCTTGTTTGGCATCGATGCAGGCACGAAGCCTGAACTTTTCCAAAGTTTCGGACTTAGGAAAAGTTGATTCTAAATCGAGAGAGTGCTTGCTAACTGATCCCATTGGGATCTAATGTGTGTAGAAAAAAGATACCTCTAGAGCGATCCCGACCCCAGCGGGGTCGTATGGCTTAAAAGTGAAGAACCTTGTTGAATAATTTGAATGCCTAACCATTTCCTAAGATTGGAGAATTGGAAATGTAGAATTCAATCGACCGGACCTTTTCCATTGCGCTGGAATTAGATGACGGTTCCAGAGCGAGATTCCATGTCCAGCGCCGGGGTACCTTCGATATCTTTTTCTCTACCAAGATGTTGCTCCTACGGAGCAAGGCCACTTGCCCTAATTGAGACCCTGGAAGGCCTGCCTGCCGGCAAAGGCAGGGTCAAATCGTGAATAGCCCAGGGTTTCAACCCTGGGATTTAGAAATTGCACGTGAATTCCAGCGCTGGTGTAGGATCCTAATTTGGAAAAACCAGCCTGATACCAGCGCAATGGAACAGAATAGACAGTGAGTTTTATTTACCACATAGAAAAAACTATATACACATAGCGGCATATAGAAAACGCTTTAGCTTTTCCCTTCTCTGCGACCTCTGCACCTTTGCAGTGAAATAAAAAAGGACATTTTTCAAGATCGCTTCGAAGCAGTAAACATATATTTATCAACAATATATCTTTCTGCTTTTCGCGATGACGGCTAGCGGCCTCTGCGTCCCCGCGGTGAAAAAAAAAAAAAAAAAAAATCAGGCCTAGCGAAGTCAGAAGCCCGCCTCCCGGAGGGCAGGACTGCATACAGGTAAGCACAAGTCAATAGACATGCGCTAATCGATATATCATTGCCTTCTTAAAAAGCTTTAGCTTTTCTCCTCTTTGTGAACTTGAAAAAGTCAAGAATCACAGCAATCCAAATAGCCAAAAACCATCTCAATTCCAGTATTCCTTATTTTTTCCTTTGTGGTAAAAAAAAGCAGTCGCAAGACTTACTTTGATCAGGATCTAACATCCTACTATCCCATCATTTTTCTTAAATTCCTTTCCAAACCAAGCCACCAAGCACTTGAAAATCAACTTAAATTCCCTCAGCGGCCTCTTCTTTTTTGCCATCCTCCCGATCATCGGATGCAAACCCAATTCATCCAACCAAGAAACTGATTCACCAACCGGATTTATTCTTCAGGAATCAGATTTGCCCGATTATGAAAAAGACATTGACCATCGTGGGTTATTGACTGCGCTGGACGACCGATACGATGAATCCATTCGCACGGGTGAGCACATTTACAACAATACCTGCTTCAACTGCCATGGAAATCCCGATCAGGAAGGATCCATGCCCAATGCCTTTAAATTTTGGGAGGGTGAATTTAAAGTTGGTAAAGACCCCTACTCCATCTACCAAACCCTCACCCGGGGCTATGGATCTATGCCTCCACAAATCAACCTGACTCCCACCGAAAAGTATGATATCATCAATTACCTCAGGGAAACCTTCATCAAGGAGAAAAATCCGGGACAGTTTGTGGAGATCGATTCAACCTATCTGGCCAGTCTGCCCAAGGGAACAAATACAGGTCCGGCACCCAAAGAATTTAAGCCTTGGGCAGAAATGGACTACGGCAACTTCCTGATCAATACCTATGAACTGGTCGGATTGAATGCCCCCGAGCGGGAACGATCCTCAGGACCTTCACCCCTTCCAGATGAAAACCTGATCAAAGCTAACTTTGCCTACAAAGGCATCGCCGTGAGACTGGATCAGGGAAAAGGTGGAGTGGCTGCGGGGAAAGCTTGGATGATGTTTGACCATGACTTGATGCGAGTAGCCGGGGCCTGGACTGGGGAAGGGTTTATCGATTGGGAAGCGATTCTGTTTAACGGCAAGCACAACATTTCTCCCAGAACGGTCGGGGACCTTCACTTTTCCAACCCTGTAGCTCCTGCTTGGGCAAACCCGTCAACTGGAAAATTTGACGATCCCCGCTTCCAGGCACGGGATGGAAGAAAGTTTGGTCCACTTCCTCGGGAATGGGCGCAGTACAAAGGGCTCTATCAGTTTAAGGACAGAGTAATCATTTCCTACACGGTAGGAAGTGCGAAGGTGCTGGAAACCTTTGGGCTCGAAACCTTGGAAAACCAGCCCATTTTCACCCGAACCCTGAACATTTCACCTTTAACCAAGAAGCTGAAAATGAGAATCGCTCCAAAAGGAACAGCGGTTAGCTTGGTGGGTGAAGGAGCTATATTGAAGGAAGAAAGCGGGTTCCTACTGATGGAGACTTCCCCTTCCCAACCCATCAAGGTCAAAATCCTGATCGGAAAATCCGGCACAAAAGGGCTTTTGCAGTATACAAAAACCTCCAGTCCTCCAGAAGCTTTAGAGGACTTGATCAAAGGAGGTCCATCGCGATATCCTCAAAAATTAACTTCCGAAGTTCAATCAGGAACCCAAGAGGGGCCTTTTCAGGTGGACATCATGAATCCTCCTTTTGACAGTCCATGGAAAAATCAGTTCCGGTTGAGCGGATTGGATTTCTTCAAAGATACCAACAAAGGGGTGATCTGCTCCACCGACGGGGATGTGTGGCTGGTGGAGGGATTCAAGAAAAACTCCGGGAAACTCACTTGGCAGCGCATCGCTTCGGGTATGTTTCAGCCTTTAGGCATCAAAGTGGTCAACGAGGAAATTTTTGTCACGTGCAGAGATCAGTTGGTGAAGCTGCACGACTTCAACGGGGATCGTGAAACAGATTTTTACGAGGCTTTCAACAGTGACCACATGGTCACCGATCACTTTCATGAATTTGCCATGGGGCTGCAAACCGACAAAGAGGGCAATTTCTATTATGCTAAAAGTGCCCGACATGCACGAGAGGCTCTGGTGCCCCAGCATGGGACCTTGATCAAAGTAAGCCGAGACGGACAGAAAACTGAAATCGTGGCCACCGGCTTCCGCGCTGCCAACGGCGTCTGCATCAATCCGGATGGAACCTTTATTGTGACCGACCAAGAAGGGCATTGGAATCCGATGAACCGTATCAATTGGGTGAAAAAAGGCGGTTTTTATGGCAACATGTTTGGGTTTAATCCCCCAAAAGACAGCACGGAAAAGGGCATGGAGCAACCCTTGGTATGGGTAGAAAGAGACCGCGACCAATCCCCTTCCGAGCTGCTTTGGGTGGACAGCAAAAAATGGGGTGCACTCAACGGAAAGCTGCTGAATCTCTCCTACGGCTATGGAAAAGTCTTTGTGGTTCCCTTTGAAAAAGTCGGCAATCAGGTACAGGGAGGGATTTTTGAATTACCGGTTCCAAGATTTTCCACGGGGGTCATGCGTGGCCGATTCAATCCCGGCGACGGGCAATTATACCTATGCGGCCTGTCAGCCTGGGGATCTACTCAACCCCAATTGGGCGGATTGTATCGAATCCGAAAAGTCGACGAACCCATGGTCATCCCGGTAGGGATCGAAGCAACCAAAACCGGAATTACGCTAACCTTCACCGATAATCTGGATGCGGCAAGTGTTCAGGACACCTCCCATTTTAGGGTAAAAACCTGGGATTTGCTCCGTTCCCGAAAATATGGCTCCAAGCATCACAACGAGCAAACGTTGAAAGTTACCCAAGCCAAACTCAGTCCAGACAAAAAATCTATCCATCTGACCATCCCAACTATCAAACCTACTTGGGTGATGGAGATCCAATACCAAATCAAGGATGATCAAGGGATTTTAAGAAAAGGATTGGTTCAGAATACGATCCATCAGTTGAGGGAAGTCACAACTCGGTAACCTCATCTATGAATTGGAATGTTGCTTTAGCCTATTCTACACTAGAATCTAACCACCCTCCTTCGGGCTATAGTCAAAAAAATCTACAGTTATATTTTTGGATTTGGCTAAAGCCTGGAGCTTGTTTGCCAGAATTTTCAATCCTCCAACTGAAGTTGAAGGCAAGTAATTGCTAATTCATCTATGAATTACGATGTGACTTTAGATCAAAAAATCTTAATACCCACTAAATATTAATCCTTAATTTAGAAACACAGCTAAAACTTTTTCGAGATGCCTTTTATTTAAAGTCTATATCCATTTTGTGTGGAGTACTAAAAACCGCGAGCCATTTTTAGACTCAAAAGAACTAAGATTGAAAGTTTGGGATCATATTCGAGAAAATGCCAAATCAAAAGGAATTTACTTGGATTTTGTCAGCGGGTATTCTGATCATTGCCATTGTTTGGTGTCTTTAGGTTTGGATCAAACTATCCAGAAAATCATGCAATTGATTAAAGGAGAATCTTCATTTTGGATCAATAAAAACCAATTGACAAAACAAAAATTTGAGTGGCAAGACGAATATTTTGCAGTTTCTGTTTCGGAATCAATTCTTGAAAAAGTTCGGAATTACATTCAAAATCAAGAAGTTCACCACAGGAAAAAAAGCTTTCAAGAAGAGTATTCCGAATTTCTAGATAAATATGGATTTCAACGATTCTCGGATAAATGATTTGGCTAAAGCCGGGAGCTTATTGCCAGAATTTTTCAATCCTCCAACTGAAGTTGGAGGCAATTAAAAGCCAATTCATCAATTGGAATGTGGCTTTAGCCCATTCCTTAAAATTGGCCCACATTTACTCCGGGCTTTAGCCCAATGATTATCCAATTTTACTAAACCCTAGCAACTCTTATAAAACGACTTTTGCCCCAATTTCAGCTCGATTTCCTTGGCGGCTTTGGTGATCGAAAGTCCTCCCAAATTGGTGCATCTCAGGGTATTGGGAATGCTTTTCCCTACTTCATACATCGTCTCAATCACCTGATCCAAGGGAATCAAATGATCATAATCTGCCAACGCCATATTGGCACAGGAAAGCGCATTGGATGCGGCCATGACATTACGGTTGAGGCAGGGTGCTTCCACTCGGTTTCCGATCGGATCGCAGATCATTCCCAAGGAACTCTGCAAAGCCATGGATGCGGCGGAGAGGCTTTGATTTAAGTTTCCTCCTGCCAAATGGACAATCGCGGCGGCAGCCATGGTTGCCCCGGAACCACATTCCGCCTGACAGCCTCCTACTTCTGCCGCAAAGGTGGAATGTGCCGCAATGAAAACCCCGATCAAACCCGCAATAAGCAAGGCTTTGTTGGTTTCCTCATCAGAAAGTCCCAAAGAATCCGCCACTCCCAAAACTGCCCCAGGCATTGCCCCGCAGGAACCTGCCGTCGGCGCGGCGACGATCACTCCCATGGAGCTTTTCACTTCCATGATGGCTGATACATACATGATGATTCGATTCAACACGTCCCCACTGATCAATTTCTGATCTTCCATCATGGACTTGAACTTCACAGACTGAGGACCCAAAATCCGGTCTTCAAACTTGGTTCCTTTTAGGCCGGTTTCTACGGCATTTTTGAGAATGACCCGGATTTGGTTCATTTTGGCAAGAACTTCCACGGAAGTGATATTACCGCGTATACTTTCATAACTCACAGCCAATTCCCAAAGACTTAACTTCTTGTCCTCGTTGTAAGCCATCATTTCATCGCAGGTAATAAAAGGGACAGTCTGGTTTTTCGCAGTAAGAACCGGAAGCACAGGCTTGACTTGCTTAATGGAATTGACTCCCTCAATCGCTTTAATCTCTTCCAAGAGAATTTCATCCAGAAAAGATTGAGATTTCAAGATCAAAATTCCTCGATCATTAGCGTGAACTTCCAAATCCTCAGGAAGCTTGGCTTGGCTAAAGTAGGCATCTAATTTTGGGGAGTCTGATGTATAAATCAGAGTAAGAAAGCAATCCCCAGCTAAGGAAACTTTTACTCCATCTATCTCCAGTACCTCGATCATCCCACCACCGGTAGAAATGGCTATGACTTGATGCGTTTCCCATGGATTTCGAAGGGTGATTTGATAGGTGTTTGGATGTTTCTCCTTCAGTTCTTTGATGGTAATCTTGGCCTGAATTCCAGCAGCACCCAAATGCATTTCTGAATCCACCAGTCTTTCGTCATAAGCTTCCCAGCCTAAAAAACCTCCAAACAATCCCATATCCGAACCTTGGTCTTTGTGTGTAGTCGCCAAAGAGCCCTCCGGATCAAAATCAATTTCAATACTTGAAATCCGACCGCCCATCAGATCGTGGCAAATCCGACCAATTCGCAGGGAAGCGGCACAGTGGGAACTGGAAGGACCTCTCATAACCGGTCCGATGACGTCATTGAAAATGCTGGGATAATTCATCGTGCTGAAAATTAGAGCAGAATATCATCAATTTAAGACAGAAATCACTTCTTAGAAATCGAAAATTTGGCTTTTCTTAATTTCTCCAATCGACTTGCCAAGCAATTTCAATTGATCTCTGAATCGGTTTCCTTTTGCTTTTGAGGTTTGCTTTGGGTAGATTTTATTCTCAAATCACCCACCATGAAAAAGACAATCCTGCTCTTCCTCCTCCTTATTTTTACTCTTTCGCTCACTTTTGCCCAAGAAAAACCGCTTCGCATTCTGATGATCGGAGCACATCCGGATGATTGTGACATTAAGAGCGGAGGTACTGCTGCCCTTTTTGCCAAGATGGGACATGAGGTGAAATTTCTCTCCATCACCAACGGAGATGCAGGACACATGGAAATGGGCGGTGGCATGCTCGCCAAGCGCCGCTATGCCGAGACGCAAGAGGTGGCAAAACGCCTGGGAATCCAATATGACGTACTCGACAATCATGACGGTGAACTGCTTCCAACCCTGGAAATTCGTCTCGACGTGATCCGCATAATCCGGGAATGGGGTGCCGATGTAGTCATTTCCCATCGACCAAATGACTACCACCCCGATCATCGCTACACGGGAGTTTTGGTACAGGACGCCGCCTTTATGGTAGGCGTACCCAATATCGCAGCAGACACCCCTCCACTTCGAAAAAATCCCGTTTTTCTCTACTATCAGGACAATTTCCAAAAGCCCAATCCTTTTTCACCTGACATTGTCATCGACATCACTTCGGTGATTGATCTGAAAATCTACGCCTTGGATGCGCACACCTCTCAATTTTACGAGTGGTTGCCATGGATCGGAAATGAAACCGATGTGATTCCAGAAGGAAAAGAAGAGCGTATTGCCTGGCTTAAGTCCAAGCGCGCCTTAGCACCCAATTCAAGTGTGCAAAAAGCATTGGAAACTTGGTATGGAAAGGAAAAAGCTGCTCAGGTGAAGTTTGCCGAAGCCTTTGAAATCTGCGAATATGGCAGCCGACCAAGCAAAGAAGATATTTTGAGGCTGTTTCCGATGATTGGGCATGTGAAATAAAGATTACTTGATCATACCTCTCAAACTTTTCCAAAGTTTCAAAACTTTGGAAAAGTTGAAACTCAATCGCCTGGTTCTTATCCATTGCGCTGGAATTGGCTCTCTGTTCCAAAACAGCTGTTTGTATCCAGCGCTGGGGACACATTCAAATTATTTGATTACCAAGATTTAGCTCCTACGGAGCATAGTTTTTTTTTGTCCTTTACATTTTTAAAAACTATGTGAATCTATGTAACTACTGTGGTTTTAAAACTCTTCTTCAAGTTTAAATAAAACCGTCTGAAAACTACATTTATAAAATCAAGAGCCGGCATCCTAGAGAGTTGGTCGAAAGACTTGCAATATTCAGGGTTGATAGAATGCATGAATTTTTCCAAAGTTTAAAACTTTGGAAAAATTTTCTGCGAGCTCTGCACCCCTGCTGTGAATCAATTCTAAAATGCCCCGATCTTGCTATCCATCCAATTGGCACGGTCGGTGAGGAAAATCTTCAGGTTCTGAACAGCCTGATCGTAATTGACCCCGATACCCTGATCCCATTTGGCATAATTTCGCTGCACAGCTCCATTTTTTTGCAAAATAGTGACCGCATCGTCTACCACTTTTTGGATTTGCGAAGGGCTGAGCTCGGCCTGACGAAGGGCCTGCCATCGGGTTTTTACCGCCTGCTTAAATACCGGATCTGTGATCAGCCTCGTCCACCAAAACGGCACCATCCAAGGATCTCTTTGGACATAATTATTGTAGTTGATCACCCAGTCGTTCATCGGGATTCTACCGCCCTCGTCAAAGCCGATATTCATATCCCACACCGGCCCCATGGCCAATTTGCCGTCTCGGTCTTTTTGCAAAAACGTGCTGATTCGGTAAGCATCTACATTTCGGCAGAGCTCGGTAATCAGGAAATAGTCCACAAATGAACTCAACTGAATGTAATTGGTGTAAGTGCGGGTTGCACTCGAAAAGTCATCGGAAATCAATGCTTTCTCGAAGTCATCCATGTACTTGGCGATGTACTGCTTTTGCGCCGGAGTGATATCTTCAGCTTTAGGATATTCATAATTGAAATAGGTCTCCAAATACTGCTGCGCATGATAGGGAGGCTGAAAAGCCGGAAACGTGATGGGCTTTTGAAGGATGTCAAAATTGCTTCGAAAGCTGTTAAACTCCGTGTATCGGGCATCGTCGTCCCAATTGTTCATGAAGTAGGAGAGCGGCTTGCCATCATGCTCCGAACCAGCATCAGCTTTGTCAATTTTGAGAATGTAACCTCCTGTCAGGTTGGTTGACGTTGCATTGAGGGACTTGATATCGACACGATTGGTGTCTCGTTTGATTTTTTCGCATAAAAAGTAAACCCCCATGTATTCCCCATTGACCTCAACCTCTACAAATTGACCCCGACTGGCGTATTTTCCGATTTTTCGCGAAAGCTCATACCCCACGTGATTGTAAATCAAGCTTCGGTCCCAGATATATTTGTCCTTGAGATTCACCACGTGACCGATCAACCTCCAATCCTCTTCGGCAGGCATTCCAAAAAACGACACATCCACCCCTTCTCCAGAAGCATCGGTGGTTTCGAAGTTAAATCCCTTTTTATCGGAGAGTCTGAAAGAAGTTTTGCCACGATATTCCAAGTCAATGGTCTGCTCCTGAACTAGCTTTTTCTTCTGATAAATCTTCATTTTGGCAGCCACTCCAGGCTCATAAGGAATGTCTTTTCCCTGAGTATCGATCACCAAATAAGGCAATTCACTCTCCTTGGTATCCACCGCAAATACCTGCCCATCATCCCCTTTTGGGACAATGACTTCAATGGGCTCCTCGCAGGAAAGGAAAATGGAAAAGGAGAAAATCAGGCCCAGAACACGGGCAAATCGGAGGGATTTTTTAACACTAAGGGAATTCACAGAATCGTATTTTCCGCAAAGAAGGACATTTTTGAAGAAAAGTCTAACTAAATAAGTTGAACCTATCCTGATTTTACACGAAGTAGAACCTTTGCCTGAAATCCCCTTCCCCATCCAAAGGCACTGGATAGCTATTTGAAAAAGAATCAGTACTTTTTGGCAATGTGCCTTTTTCACAAAATCTCAAGCCTACCATTGATCCTTTAACCCAGATGACCACGTCTTTACTTAAGTATTTCATTTCCTGCCTTGCTTCACTCCTTTTTCTAGGACTTTCTACCGTATTTGCACAGCATTCCATCTTGTCTACAGAAAGTAGAGTGGAGATTTTTCCCCGTCAAACCCAACACGTGCACGGCAGCAGCTTGGTAGCTTTGCCAAACGGAGATCTTTTGGCGGTCTGGTTTCAGGGTTCGGGTGAGCGAACAGCAGATGATGTCTTGCTGATGGGTTCCAGAAAATCAAAAAACTCCAACTCTTGGTCTGTCCCTTTTATCATGGCAGACACACCGGGTATCCCGGATTGCAATCCTGTCCTTTTTCTGAATGCCAAAAACGAGCTTTTCTTGGTTTGGATTGCCGTCTTGGGCAACCGTTGGGAACATTCCATACTGAGAGTAAAACGAAGCCTGGACTATCAGCAGTCCGGCGCGCCGACCTGGCATTGGCAGGACAACATCTTCCTTAAGCCGGGAGATGAATTTGCAGAGGAAGTCAAAGCTAAATTCAAGGAACTACCCGATGCCGAATTAGCTTGGGCGGAGTATGCACCTTCTTACGAGCGAATGATCCTAGAGGCAAGTGCCGATTCCAAAAAGCGAAGCATCGGCTGGATGACGCGAATCAAACCGCTGATTTCTGAAGGAAAAATCATCCTCCCACTTTACTCTGACGGGTTCAATTTTTCAATGATGGCCATTTCAGAAGATCATGGAGATACCTGGAAACCCGGCAAACCCTTGGTAGGTAAAGGGCCGATTCAGCCTGCTTTGGCGAAAAGAAAAAATGGAGAACTCGTGGCGATGCTCCGGGATTCGGGAGATGGCCCTACCATGATTCAGCAAAGCACATCAACTGATGGGGGAATTTCTTGGATTGCTGCGCAAAAGACACACTTGCCAAACACCGCAAGTGTGGAGTTGCTCACCCTGCAAGACGGCAGGTGGTGGATGGTCGGAAACGACCTTCATGACGGACGGTATCGATTGGCACTTTGGATTTCAACTGATGAAGGAAAGACTTGGTCCGCTCCGCAATACCTGGAAAATGACTCAAGCAAGACTGGAAGTTTTTCTTACCCCGCTCTCATTCAAGATGACTCAGAAACCGTTCATTTGACCTATTCCAGCCATTTCCCAGATCGGAAGACCATTCAGTATGTCCAAATTGATCCTAAAAAAGTGAAGTAAAACTCTGTTTGAGCCTCAACCTACAAGGATAATCTCAACAGATTACGCTACCAAGATATTCCACACCTCGGAGGCAATTATTTGGAACTCTTTAAGGAATTTCTGGATCAAAAATCCCTTTTCCGAAACACTCTTGTCGCAAGGAAATTGGGCAAAAGCATCCAAAGCAACAGCATTCCCGAGGCAATCAGAATCCCCGATCCGCTGGAGAAAAACTGTTGGAAAAACGCCCCAGTATAGCCCATCAAGGCAGAAATATCCAACTGCATCAACATCAGAATCCTGCCCAAATCCACCGGATTGAGCATCACCAATGCCAGTGTGGCCTTTTCCAAAGGATAATCCGCAAAGGAGTAGATCACATACAGCACCAGCCCATCATAAACCAGAGAAAAGTAAATCCACAGCGCAAGACTAATCCCGATAGCCTTGGCCTTGTCCCGGGTCATCACGCTCGCCAAAAAAGCAAATCCCGCAAAAACCGAACTCAGCACCACGCCCACCACCAGCAAGGTCGCCAAACTGCTGTCAGCCCCCCAGAGAAGCATAGGAAGTCCAAATCCAAGCAAAATAGACAAACTCAGCATGATCACCACAGCCAAAAGCTGACTGAGAAACACATGAATCCGCTTTACCGGCTGGGCGAGCATGAGTTCGATAAACTCCAGATTGTTGTAAAAATGGGTGGTGGCAAAGACAGCCGAAATCAGCGGAATAAACAGGATCATGATATTCATCAGACTGAGCGACACCTTGCTCAGCTCATCCGAAACCTGGTAAATCGAAATCGCAACCAAGGCCAAAAACACAGTGTAAATAATCGCAAAGCGGGATTTCAGAATATCGTAAAGCGCGTATTTGAGTAGCTTAAACATGGCTCATCTGGGGTTTACTTGACTTTTTTTTTAGGGTCCACTGCATCAGCTTGGCGATGGCAGGGGAAAACTTGCTTTCTCCGGTGATTTCCTTCAGTTCCTCGATCGTGTCAGAAAAGAACACTTCGCCTTCATAAATGTAAATCGCCCGGTTGGTCAGCTCCTCCAGATCGCTCATGATGTGAGAAGTGATCAAGACCAGCTTTCCTTCCTCCCGTACCTTTTTGATTTTAGCTTTTAGCACTTCTACCGCGATAGGATCTAGCCCTGCAGTAGGCTCGTCCAAAATCAGGATAGCCGGATGGAAGAGAAAAGCCAAGGCAGCAGATACCTTTTGTCTGGTTCCTCCGGAAAGGGTTCCCAAGGATTTGTCTTTCATTTCCCCCAAACCGAAAGCCTCCACCAGCTCCAAATCGTAAGTCTTGATCTCAGGCCGCATGTCTTTCATCATCGAAAAAAGCTGCCCGATCTTCATATTGGCAGGATAGTGACCAATCTGAGGCATATAGCCAATTTGCTTGCGGTAGCTCACATCACCTTTGATGGATTGACTGCCCACGGTGATGTCTCCGCTGTCTGGAATGACCATGCCTAAGATGGTTTTGATGAGCGTAGTTTTTCCTGAGCCATTTGGTCCCATCAGGGCATAGCTGTTTCCGAGCTCAAACTCCAGATTGAATTCCTTAAGCACCTGTAGCTTGCCAAACTTTTTGGATATGTTTTTAACCGATATCATAGGGTCGCATTTTAGGAGAGTGATCGATCATTTCGTCCGGAGTCATGGTAGGCAGGATTTTTTCCATCCTGTCCAAAAGCGTCACCATAAAGCTTCGCCAAAGCATCACCGAAGCGGGAATTTTCTCCACGATCATACTGTATAGGTTGATGGGACGGTATGGGACATCCCCGATTTTGTCACGATTAAGGTCGTAGCCTTCGTATTTGTCCCAATAATTTTCTTTGAGCTCATTGAGCACGGTATTGCCATTGGTGCTGATGTCAAAAGTGTTTCCGGAGAAATTGTTAGCCTGAAAGAGGTTTTGATCACAACTCGCCATGAGTTTCAGTGCCCAGCCGTTTTCCTTGAAGTTGTTTTCCTTAAACTGGATCCGACTGCTGCCTTCCATGTAGATTCCCACGGTATTTTTCTGGAAAATATTGCCGATCACTTTGCTGTCAGAGATGTCCTTTAGGAGGATGCCATAGGCACTGCTTCCCCAGTTTTCTTCGAATCGGTTTTCCTGCATGGTCACGTTTTTGGTATACATCACCGCTACACCGGCTCCGTTTCTTTTAAAAGTATTTCTCAGGTAGGTATTGTCATGCGAAAACATGAAGTGCAATCCATAGCGCATGTTACCCTGAATGAAGTTTTCTTGGGCTAGAGAATTGGTCACAAACTCAAGGTAAATCCCGTCACGGTGTCCGGAAACCTCATTTTTCTCAATGAGATTATCCTTGCATTTCCAGAGATGGATGCCGTTTCCGACCTCAAACTCTCGAGTGGCGGATGCTTTGATTTTGTTGTTTCGTATGGTGAGTTTTGAGGAGTTGGAAAAGTGAAGACCAAAAAAGGCATCTTCTAGGATGTTGTTTTCGACAATGCAGTTTTTGGAATCAAAAAACTTGATCGCCGCCGAATCATCCATGTTGGACTTTCCTGTACGGATAAATTTCAACCCTTTGACCAGCACATTTTCAGCGGCAATGAGGAAAATATTACCCTTGTTTTCTCCATCCATCACAGGGTAATTTTGCCCTATCAGGCTTAGTGGTTTTCGGATAGTCACCGCTGAAGCTTGGTAAGTACCGGGAGAAAAAAGTAAGGTATCCCCGGCTTGGGCCCGATCTACCACTGCTTGAATGGATTGGCCTGGCTTGAGGATAATCTTGGCAGCTTCCGCAGAAAATCCCGAGAATGCTAGTATCAGGATGAAAATGATCAGTCGGTTCATGACTTTGTGAGTTTGAAACTTACTTAAACTGAGTGGTGAGTTCGCCCCAAGCGAGGTAGACACCCCCGTTTTTTGATTTGTAATCTTCCAATAGATCAAAGTCCGGAAAAGCCACCACTTCCGACGCCATAGGAGTTTTAAACTCAGGTGACTTAAGGTAATGTGCGAAATTGGCATCGATCAGCGTACCTGGATTGAGGTAATCCATGACGAGGATGTGCTTAAAAGTCTGGCTTTTCCCCTCTTCAGAATCCATATAGCCCAGCATGCAGTTGACATCGTCGAAGATGAAAATCTTGCCTTTCTCAGTGACCAGTTCGGCCCCATACTTGGGATCCATCAGGGTCATTTTGCAGTGGTGGCAAGCGTCCTGACCAAGCACAATGGGCCGTGGATCGGAGTTGCATGCCGCTAGCATCAGCAAGGGAATCAGCGCAATCAGTAATCGTTTCATAGCAAAAGGGGTCAATTAAAGGTAGTTGTTAGGTCATTGGGTGCTTTTAGTTTATTTTCCTTTCCAATCGAGGAAAACAGCAATCATCAGCAGGCCAACCCCTCCAATCAAGATCCAACTGCCGATATCCGGACCGGAATAGGCTAGGAAGTTTAGGAGTTGCTTGTATCCGATCAGTGGAGGCTGGTAGCTCATACCGTCGACTTTGATGGCCGCTTTGGGATCGAGCTCATGGCCATACTCATAGCCCCATCGGTACATATCCACCAAGATGGCGATACCAAAAAGCGTCAATAAGCCAAAAAAGGAATAAAGTGACCATCTTTTCCCTATAAAGAAAAAGAGGAATCCAAGGCCAATCATGGCTCCCATCACATAGATGAGGTAGGTGAATTCGGGAAACATCTCCACACCGATATGCTTCATGCCGATGTAGTGGTTGACACCGTTGATCTGATCCACATTGCCACTAAGATGATCGATCCATATTTTCATATTCAGCCCCTCGGGATACTGAGGTGCCCAAAGGCTGATCTGCCAGAGTGGAGTGAAATAGCTTGGGATCAAGGTCAACACGGCAAGCAAAAGCAAAATCCGGTTGGTAAGACTGAGGGATTTCATAACAAGGGGGAGAAATCGAGGCTGTTTTTGTGGTCGAGTTGTCAGCCTGAGCGGAGTCGAAGGCAATCGTACCAAGTACAACCACATTTCGACTTCGCTCAATGTGACAACGGGTTTCGTAACCGCCTCTAGAGTTAATTTTTATTCAGAGACTCCGGTGGAGTATTTCAGCGGAACATTGGCTCCTTTAGGAGAAACTCTCAAGTAGCCCTGCATCTCTTGGTGAAGTGCCGAACAGAAGTCGGTACAGTAGAATGGGAATACCCCAGCTCTATCAGGAACCCACTTCAGGGTAGCAGTTTCACCCGGCATGATCAAAAGCTCCGCGGTATTTGCACCTTTGATTGCAAATCCGTGAGGCACATCCCAGTCCTGCTCGAGGTTGGTCACGTGGAAGTAGACTTCATCACCCACATTCACCCCTTCGATATTGTCAGGCCGGAAGTTAGATCGGATGGAAGTCATGTATACGTGGATTTGATTGCCTTTTCGCTCTACTCGGGCATCATTCACACCTTTGAGGGCATAAGGGCTCATGTTTTTCTCAATCGGATAGAATTTCACCTGACGATCCTTGATCAGCGAGGCAGGGAAGGACTCCGCATAGTGCGGTTCACCGATGGTTGGAAAGTCAAGAAGGAGTTGCATTTTATCCCCTGAGATGTCATAAAGCTGCGCAGAGTGAGCCAGTTCAGGTCCTGTAGGCAGGTATCTATCTTTGGTGATTTTGTTGTAAGCCACCAGGTATTTGCCGTGAGGCTTGCCAGTAGGTCCGCCAGGGATACTCAAGTGACCTACAGAGTAGTAAGTAGGAGCTCTGTCCAATACTTGAAGTGTCTCAATATTCCACTTCACAATCTCAGAAGACACAAACATGGAGGTGTAGGCATTTCCTTTTCCGTCAAACTCAGTGTGCAAAGGACCCAAACCTGGCTTTTCTACTTCTCCGTGAAGGACAGACTCATACTTCAGGACAGGCATGCCATTGATGTCACCTTCGAAGTCTTTTTTCTCAATGGCCTCCAAAATCTTGGTAAAGGAAAACACCGGAATGATCGCTGCTAGCTTGCCTGAACCGATAATATATTCCCCTGTCGGATCAGTATCGGTACCATGAGGAGATTTCGGACATGGGATGAAATAAACGATGTCTTTCAGAACAGTTGGATCCAGAGTAAGGACTTCCTCTTTGATGGTAGAGGTAGCCGAGTGAGTTTCTTCATTCCACTTGTTATGCGCATATCTAACTTTTTTCTTGGTGCCTTTTCCCGCTTTGACATATTCTTCAGCCTTCTTCCAGTTGACCGCCATGATGAAGTCCTTATCCTTTTGCGAAGCGTTCACTTCCAAAAGTGTATGGGCCATCTCGGTATTGTAGGTGGAAAAGAAGAACCATCCGTGAGATTTGTTTTTACCCGCACGGGCCAAGTCAAAGTTGAACGGAGGCGCTTCGATCTGGAAAGAAAGGTCCATATCACCTGTCTCCTTATCGACCCCAATGAATGAAATATACCCTTTGAAATTTTCCTTGTAGGAATCAATCGAAACATCTTGATTATCACCAACAGGAACAGAGAATCGGGTTCCAGCTACCACATACTCGGTATTTTGAGTAATGAATGGAGAAGAGTGATTACCTGCAGAATTGGGTATTTCGATGATTTCGACAGTTTTGAAACTGTTCAAATCTACTCGGGCAATTCGAGGTGTGTTGTTGGCATTGCCAAAGGCCCAACGTGCATCATGTTCTGCATTGGTGGTAGAGATCGCAATGTGATGCAAATCATCCCATGGCACAAAGCCATTGGAAGTATTGAGCATCGGCTTAGACTGCTCTGAATACCCCCAGCCATTTTCCGGATGAACCGAGAAAACAGGGAGAATCTTCAATACCCGACCGGAGGGAAGTCCCACGACGGACATTTGACCATTAAAACCACCGGAGACGATATTGTAAAACTCATCGTGCTGTCCTGGTGCTACATAGACCTTGGAAGCTGCGTCGCCTGTGATGGCACTTTCGGCTCCTTTGGGCTTACATCCGGGTGCTATTGCTGCCGCAATAAGTCCTGCAGCAAGTAGCCATTTGTGTGTGTTCATTTGGATTTTAGTTTACTGGGTTATTTAGAGGCTGCATCACGCTGACCTGCCTTTTCTTCGTCATTTTTTCTCATGTACTCCAGAATTCCCCTCGCATCATCTGAGGTGATGTTTTGATTGGGCATGCGGGTAAGACACTCCTCGAGTAGCTTCTGTGCCTGAGGATCTTGATCTAGCATCACGTCCACATTGGTGATCATATTCATGATCCACTCAGGACGGCGGCGATTGGTCACCCCTTGAAATCCGGGACCTACCAGACGCTTGTCATTCAACTGATGGCAAGCGGTACACTTCATGTCCACGATGGCCTTGCCTTTGTCTGCCAGGGAAGCGTCAATGCCCGCTCCGAGATCCACGTTTTTGAATTCACCGATTCCTTGTGGATCAGCAGCTGGCGCAGTAGCTTCTGCCGCCGAGGTACTCGATTCTGTAGAGGCAGTCTGAGACTCACCACCACTACAGGAGGTCAAGAGCATCGCTACGATGCCCATAGACCAAATCATTGCTTTTTTCATAGCTTGGGATTTGTGTTGATTTGGATTTGGGAAAGGAGGAAAAGAAGGGCTGAGTTGAGACTGAGGCAGTAGGACACTGATAAAAGCCAAAGACAGTCCAACCGGAAATGCTGTAGAGAAGGCGAAAAGGCCGAAATGATACCATGAGAGGTAGCCCCACTGAAGCCAGACCAGGGTACCTTGACCGAAGAGTAGCAATTCGGTTCCGAGAAATCCAACCAAGATCAAGATCCAGGCAGATTTGGAAAGGAGTGAGAGTGGAAGTTTAGATTCAGCCATTGAAATCCCCACCAATCCAAAGGTCATCGCGCCCAATAAGACCAAGTGGAGAAAGCCGATGACATACATTCGAATGGTGTAGGAAATCACCGCTACCTCGGGAAAGATTAATAGTATCTGCAGAAAAGCCTTGGCTAGTAGGCTTGCAAGTCCTATCCAGATCAGGTTTTTGGCAAAAGGAGGTATGGATAGGTCATTTAACCTCCGACTTACTTTTGAAAAGACTACCCAATAGGCCAATGCCTGAAGAGAAACTGCCAGGGAATTGATCCAAAAAAAGACCGGTGATGGGTCAGCCCAGGTGATGACCAAGGCATAAGTAAGCAGCACTGAAGCCAATAAGGCCTTTTGAGCTATACCAGAAAAAAGGATCTGAATACCTCTTTTTTCAGCAAAAAAAACGAGAACACCAAGTGTACCGAGTACAAACCAGCCATTCAACTGAAAGTGTAAAAACCACTGAATGGTCATGAAATACAATTCGTGCATTCTACCAAATATGACTGTCACCGGGCCTAGAGCCCACAGTCCAAGAGTTGATATCAGGTAACCCACCAATGACCAGCGTATCAAACACAAGGCAGGAGTCACCTCTTTTTGGGATATGGTTCTCCATAATTTGAAGATAAACCCATAAGAAACCAGCACGAATAGAGTGGAAAAACTAATACTTACTGCTCCGTATCCTTGGACAGGAAAAGACAACAACATCCCAATCAGCGAGATAAGAAGTCCGACAAAGAGTTTTCCATACTTGGAAACTATCTGACCTGCCTCTTCTAGGGAAAAGATCATAGATCCCATCAACATCATGAATCCCCAACCGAGCAAAGCAATATGAGAATGCGCATGAAGAATGTGTCGATACTCCAAAACCGGAATCTCTACCACGTGAAAAGCGCGCATGATCAGCCCCAAGATGGAAGCCACTAGGAAAAATCCCAATGCCCACCGGACCCAAATCCGTGCAAACAATCCATTTGATTCAAAAGCACTCATGATATTAGAAAATAAAAAGATATTTTAATTTAATGATTTAATTCAGAATAAAGCATCATCGCCTTTGGAAATAAGACATTGTTTTCCAAATGAATATGGGTATGCAGATCCTGCTCAAACTCCTGAAGCATCGAAAATGCCACACGATAGGTTTGACAGGCATCCGCTGGCGGGGTGTATCCCTTGGTCAACGCATCAATTCTTCTGAATCGCTCACCCTCGGTATCGTGCTCTTCCTCCATCATGGCTATTGGATTTTCGATATGCCCAAAATGAGGTTTGGACAGTGGAAAGTCGTTTCGGTAAGCATCTTCCATAGCCTTGATGTAGGGAAAGAGAATAAACTCCTCTTTTTTCATGTGTATCGTAAGGGCATCCGCTCCAGAAAAAAACTCCTCTCGAATCTGTGACAGCTCGGAATGGCGATCGCCGTGAACCCGCTCGATTTTTTCGAGGTAAAATTTCAAAGCAGGCAGGGTCTCTTCCACATATTTGTGGTGGACACTCACAATGTGGTCGATCAGTTGGCTAAGCGACATTTCCTGATAAGGACTTTGGTCAGCCACCTGCATTATAACTTCGAGCTTTCCGACCACCTCTTCTACATTCAAACCACGAGTACTGCATGCGTCTGACAGTTTGACTCCACCTTTGCAGCAGAAATCGATGCCGTATTCAGTGAATATTCTTGCAGTACGGAAGTTTTCTGCGACGATTTTGCCTACTTTTTGATCAGTGATGGTTGTCATAATCTGGATATTAAAGGATTATTTTATCTTTTATTTTTTCAAATTTTTTTAGACTTTAAGGAAACTTATTCCATTGGTGATGCCTTGAGCCATATCGGTCAGGGTGGTGGTCATCATCATCCCGGTGAGATGATCCCGGATAGCTTTGAATTTGTGGTGGACTGCACAGGGATGCTTTTCAGAGCACACTTGCAGACCAAGTGCACAACCTGTGAAAATCGAATCCCCATCAATCACCTGCACGATTCGGTATAAAGGCGCCTTTCTGCCTTCCTCACTGATCTCAAATCCACCGTGAGGACCTTTGACAGAGATCAGGAGGTTTTCCTTCACTAAGGTTTGGAGAATTTTGGCTGTGAAGGCTTCGGGTGAGTTGATGGCAAAAGAAATTTCTTTCAGGCCTGAGCGCTCAAGCCCATCTGGGAGAGTCGCCAGATAGATCATGGAATTGATCGCGTATTTGCAGGCCTTGGAAAACATCTTTGCTGGTATTGATGGTCAAATGTAAAGGAAAAATATTAAAGGATAAAATTATCCTGTATTATTTTTATGAGAATTTAAAAAAAAATGCCTCCTGAGTTGAACTAGCTCAGAAGGCAGATTTTACCTTTCATCAGCCCAAACGACATAGGTTTAGTGTAGTGACTTGGGCCTTTCAAACCTTTCTTTAATCCTATCCACCACTTCATACACCGTGGGTACGAGATAGACTGTCAAAATCAAGGAAGAAATCAATCCACCGATGATCACCCACGCGAGACCATTTTTCCATTCGCTCCCAGTACCACTAGCAAGAGCTATAGGCAGCATTCCGATCGCCATAGATAGGGTAGTCATTAGAATGGGACGCATCCTCCCTTTCCCGGCCTCAATCAGCGCTTCCCGGGTCTGAACTCCTTTTTCCTTCAGCTGATTGGCAAAATCCACGATCAATATCGCATTTTTGGCCACCAAGCCCATCAGCATAATCAACCCCAAAAGAGCAAATAAACTCAGGTTATTCATCGTCAGGTTGAGTGCCAGCATCGCTCCTATGACTGCCACCGGGATAGAAAACAAGACCACAAACGGATACACAAAGCTGTCATACAACGCGACCATGATCAGGTAGATCAGCAAAAACGAAATCAACAAAACCTGCCCCAAAGCACCAAAACTGTCATTTTGCCGCTTGATATCTGAACCCCATACCAGGTTGATTCCTTCGGGAAGTGGATGCTCTTTAAGATATGCTACCACCTCATCCGCTACCGTGCCAGAAGGTCTTCCCAAGGCATCGGCAGTCAAAGTCACCGCAGGCTGTCGGTCTTTTCTTTCCAAAAGCGAAGGAGAGTCTGCCTGAACCACATCCGCCACCTGCGAAAGCACAATCGGCATCCCTTTAGAATTAATCAACTGGAAGTTTTTGACATCCTCGTACGACTGCCTGTTGAAATTATCCAACTGAATTCGTACGGGATATTCGGTACCTGATTCGGTTAGGGTCGCGTCTTCATTGCCTGCAAAAGCATTGCGGAGTGTCAAGCCTAACATGGCATTGGACAAACCCAATCGCTGCAATTTGTCCGAATCGGGGATAACCTGATACTCGGGACTTCCTGATTCGACCGAGAGTTTGACATAATCCGCACCGGGGACTTTCTCCACGACCCGTGCCAGGTCTTGAGCTACTCGCATTACCTGCTCTTGATCTGGGCCACTCAGAGTCATCTCGATCGGGGCAGAACGTGGGATCAAACCCAATGCGGTCATTGAAAAGCTGATACCCGGAAAAGTCTGCTTGAGATCTTCACGAACCTCGTTCATGAATTTTTCGGTGGAAAGCCCCCCAATTTCCTTTTTGTCCAAAAGCTGAACGGTCAACTCTGACTTATAAGGCAATCCCACACCCAAACTACCAATACCTGTAGTGGGACCTGCCACATTGCTAAAAAGCGTGGAGACTTCAGGCTGTTGCAAAAGAAACTGCTCGACTTGAAGCGTGCGAAGGTTATTTTCCTTGACACTTGTGGATTTATCATACTCCAGATACAATCTAAATTTCCCCTGATCGCCTGTCGCGATGAGTTCTTTTCCGATTATTCCTTGCTTCATGATCCCCGCAGTCATAACAAAAAGTACTATCAAAATCCCTGTAAAGGCCAACTTATGATTTAGCACCCAAGTCAACTGCCGGCCATACCAAGCAATAAACCCGTCCAACTGATGCTCAAAGCCAATCAAAAATCGGTTAAAAGCATTAGTAGGACTCAAATCCTCAGCCTTGCCAATACGGGAAGCCATCCAGGGTGTTAGCGTAAACCCAACCAGCAAACTGGTCATGGTCGAGGTAATCACCACTACCGAAAACTGCTTGAGCATATCGGCTACAAAAACCTGAAGGAACAGGATCGGTAAGAAAACCACTACGTCCACGAGTGTGATGGACAGCGCTGAAAAGCCAATTTCCATCCGACCATCCATAGCTGCCGACTTCTTGTCTTTTCCCATATCCAAATGGCGCTGAATATTCTCCAAAACCACCGTCGCATCATCCACCAAAATCCCGATAATCAGAGACATAGCTAGCAAAGTCATCAGATTGAGCGTATAGCCCAAAAGCCACACCACCGCAAAAGCGGTCACCAAGGAAGTGGGAATAGCGACCAACACGATCAGGGAATTTCTGAAGCTTCGCAAAAAGAGGAGCATGACCAAAGCCACCAAGATTACTGCTAAAACCAAGTCGAAAACCACAGCATTTACTGCAGCGATGGTATTGTCGGTGCTGTCATCAGCGATGACAAAAGACACACCTGCTGACTCATATTGTGTTTCGATTTGGGAAAGTTTGTCCCGGACAGCTTTCGAAACATCCACTGCATTAGCATCTCCTTGCTTTTTGAGCAAAAGACCGATTCCTTCCTTGCCGTTGAATCGGCTGACCGAAGTGATTTCCTTGGTACCATCTTTGACCACCGCCAAATCCCGAACATAGATCGGAGCACCTGGTACCGGCATAGCCACCTGAACCTGCTCGATTTCTTCCAAATCACTGAACTTGCCACTCAGACGTACTGCATTTTGAATCTGATCCGTCTGCACATTTCCGGCAGGCACATCCAAGCCAGCCCGATTGATCGCTTCCACCACTTGAGGAAGGGAAATCTGGTAGTACCGCAACTTTTCAGGATTCACTTTGACCTGAATCTCCCGCTGCTCTCCTCCGAGTACTGTGATTTCTGCGACTCCTTTTAATTGCTGAATCTGAGGGATAAAATCATCCACCATTTTCTGATAAAACACCTTGGATTCCAAGTCGCTGGTAGAAGTGATGGACATGATCGGAAGATCATTGGGCGAAACCTTGGTCATCACCGGAGAAAGCACATCCTCCGGCAGGTCCTTGGAAATATTATCCATGTAGCGCTGCGCATCCTGCAAGGCCTGATCGAGATCGACTCCATAATTCATGTTGGCAATCACGACTGAAGCATTGGGCATGGACTTGGTGACCAGATAATCTACGCCCTCTAAGTTGGATAGTGCGTCCTCGATTTTCTCTGACACTGAAGACTGGACCTCATCGGGCGAAGCACCGGGATAGCCCGTCTTGATGACCAACACCGGCTGATTGAAATCCGGCATCAGTTCATAGGACAGATTGGTAAAGCCAATGTATCCCAGGAGGACAAATAAACTGAACATTACGATGATCAGCGAGGGCCGATTGATGGATATGGAGGTAATGTTCATCGCTCAGAAGAAAAATTGGGTTCCACATTTGCTCCTTCAAATACATTGACCAAGCCACCGACAATGACCACATCACCGGGTTTGATTCCGCTTTTCAAAAGGAGTTGATCACCCACTCGCTTCGCGATTTGGATAGCTCGGAGTTTGGCTTTTCCATCCTGAATCACATAGACCTGAGGCTCAAATTCGGAACCCACCAAAGCCGAAGAAGGAATAATCAATCCTCCTGAATTTTCACTGTTTTTCACCACAACCTCACCAAACATCCCTGCTTTCACAGCTTGATCCGGAGTGTTTTCAAAGGTCAACTCTACCGGAAAGCTGTTGCCAATGGATCCTCTACTTCCCACCAAAGTCACTTGTGCGGGGATTTCCTTAGAAAGTGAATTAATCGTGACAAGCTGCGAGCTGCCTGACTGGAAATAATTCAGGCCGCTTTCAGGAATCTGAACTGTCAACTTTACCCGACTGAGATCTGTCACCTGAATCAAAGGCTTTCCAGGCGCAGCAAAATCTCCGGCCTCGGTCATTTTAGCGGTGACGATTCCCCCAAAAGGAGCTCGGATCGATGATTTGGCGATTTGTTCTTTTAAGGTGGCCAGTTGGACTTCCAATCCTGCCAAGGCTAGCTCTGTTTTTTCGAGCTGAATCCCCTGAATGGCTTCATTTTCGACCAATATCCGATACCGCTTGAGATCCGCTTCGAGACCGCCTTTTTGCACCTCGGCTGCCTTGAGCTGCAGCTGAAGTAAAGCCACATCCTGCTGCACCAGTACCTGATTAGCCGCTACTTTCTGACCGACTTCCACAGCCACTCGGGTCACTTTTCCCTGTACTTCGGCACTGATTTTACTTTCGCGGATCGGCTCGATCACCCCGGAAAAGCCCCGCTGATTATCCAGCTGACCTTCGGACACTTTTACCGCAAAAACGGGAACGGTTTGTTCTTTGTCATAGACATAGACCCGCTCTTGGGTGGTTTTCTTGTTGGATACCAGCCGGACCGCAACAATTGCGAAGAGGGCCAATGGGATGATATAAATGAGTATCTTTTTCATTGTTCAATCAATTGAGAAGTGTGGCGGATGATTTTTTGAGTTCGAGGGTGGCTCTGAGGTACTCGACCATCGCATCGAGATGGGCTTGTTGAGCAGATCGAAGGGATTGATCGGCAAGAAGAATATCGGTAAGTGTCGCTAGTCCCTCCTGCTGCAGCAGGAGGGATTTGTTATAAATCGACTGAGCTAGAATAATCTGGTTTTGGGTAGTTTGAATTTGCTTTTTGGCGGTAGTATGCTGTCGAATCGCTGCCTCATATTGGACTTGAGTCTGATCGGCTATCAGGGATTTCTGAAGGCTGGCACTGCTGAGTTCGAGTTCCTTTTGGCGGATTTTCTTGGAAGTGACTGTCCCGTTGAAAATCGGAAAACTCACCTGTGCTCCCAGAAAACTCTGTGGATAAAAATCCAAAAAAGACTCGGGCGCCCCATTGTACCCAAAACCCGTCGTCCCATAATTTGCGACGAAACTCACACTTGGGATCCTTGACTTCTTGATGGCTTTGAGCTCTTGTCCGATAATTTTTTCGCGCACTTCCTGAATCCGAAGATCTGAGGTCAAACCTGGATTGGGGAAAGGAGATTCTTCGATTTGAACTGCTGACATCACCTCGAGGACTTGATCCAGCGGTAGACCGATGACCAACTTGAGCTGCTGAAGGATCGTTGCGTATTGACTTTCCAGCTGAAAAATCTGGGACTCCAACTGCTGATTTTGAAGGATGACTTTATCCAAATCGGTACGGCTGGCCAGTTTTTGCTCGTAGAGCAGCCGGACATTCCGCTCTAGTTTTTGACCGTTGGCTTGGTTGTCTTGGAGAAAAGCCCGCTGATTTTTCACGATCTGTGCATTGAAGTAGAGGTTTGATACTTCCAGATAAATCTGCTCTTCGGTTCTGACCTGCTGCCACTTGCTCAACTCTTGAAAAGATTCCGAAACCTGAATTCCAGCCATCAGCTGCGGATCGTAGATGGGCATGCGAAGATTGAGATTGCCCATGATGGTATGCGGCACGCCAAACTGCACGGCACGAAACACTCCCTCAGGTCCACCAAAAGCAGCTTGGGGAAGAATCTGATAGGGAAGTTGCGTGAAATATTTATAGTCAGCACTCGCCATGATTTTGGGCAGCCACTGACTCTTGGATTCCTGATTTTTCAACTCAGCAGAAGAACTCTGATTAACAGCCATTTGCAACGACTTATTGTATTGCATCGCCGTATCGATACTCTGCCGAAGGGTCCATTCCTGGGCTTTGATTTCCCCCACCAAAAAGAAGAGAAATAAAGAAAGGAAAATTTGTTTGTGAGTGTTTACTAACATTTTATTATAAATTTTTTTACCTTCTAATCACTGTTAAAATTGAATCAGTCAACTTTGAACCGGAGTCAATTAAGTCAAAACTGAAACCAGATACCCGCCACCTAAACATTTGAAGGCGAAAAGCCCCCAATACCAAGTGCACCAACTGTTCGGCAGGAACATCTGCCTTGAAAATCCCCTTGGTCTGACCTTCTGAAATCAAGGGCAGCAAAAATGCCATTTTGGTCTGCATCAAAGCCAAAATGGCCTGATTGATTTGGTCACTTTCTTCCCAAAGCCCATCCGAAAAAACGGCAACTACGAAATGAGGATGTTGGGTAAAAAAGGAAAACTGACTGGAAAAAATGGCTCTAAACCGTTCTTCCACTCCCAGGGTAGCATCAAAAGAGGAAAGACGATTATTCATATTTTCACGAAGAAACTCCAGCATGCCAAGCGTAATCGCTTCTTTGCTCGGAAAATGCCGATAGATCGCCGCCTCAGAGAAACCCATCTCCTGTGCAAGCTTTTTGGTAGTCAAGCCTCCGATACCCGATTCGGTCAGGATTCTGCCTGCTGCATCGATGATTTCTTTTTGCCGCTCGGAGATCATTTTTTGGTTAGTTAGTGTTTACTAATAAAAGTAAAAACAAAAATAACCGATGCAAAATTTTGGGGAATTAATTTTCCAGCTTATTCGCTTTTTCTGAGATCTCCCGGATCACCTGATCTAATTCCAATGCAGAGGAATCCAATAGACCTAGGTATTGGTTCAATTCGTCGAGATCCACAATCCCGTCTTTGATCAGCTGGACAATCGCCATCAGACGCGCCAGTGGCGCACGCACGATGTGAGATTGCGTCCAAGCGATGTCCTTGAGGATTTTGTTTTGGGCCTCCACTTTTTCCAAATAGCGCACGGTAGTGGTCACGTCGTTGGCCAGTACGAGCTGAGCTAACTTCCCTTCAAACTCGATGGGAATCGAAAAAATCTCAACAATCATCTGCTCCCCTGATTTCTTTTGGTGAATGAATTTTTCTTTGGAAACGGTAAAATTGCCCGGATTTTTCTCCAAAAACTCCTTCATCGTGCCCACTTGATCTTCCGGTCGAAAATCAAAAATCGATATCCCGACAAACTCATCCCGATCATAGCCATAATTGGTCAGCGCGGCCTCATTGACATCAAGCACCCGGAGGGTATCCAAATCAAAAACCCACATAGGCAAGGGGCTAAAATGAAATAGATCGCTGTATTTCTTTTCGGAGGCTTTGATTTTTTCGAAAGACTGAAAAATCTTCTCCTGGGCCTCTTTTTGCTCGGTAATATCCGTGCGGACGGCTAGGAAGCGATACACATTTCCAAACTTATCCTTCAGCGGAAATATGGTAGTAAACACCCAATAATGCGACCCGTCCTTTCTGCGGTTTTTCAGTTCCCCTTTCCACTCTTTTCCGGCTTTGATGGTATTCCACATCGTTTGATAAAACTCCTTTGGGTGATATCCAGAGCGGTTGACCCGAGTATGGGAGCCGATCAGTTCTTCTTTGGAATAGCCCGAGAGCTCGACTGTACTTTGATTGGCATCCAGAATTATCCCATCCAAGTCCGTCAAAATAATATTGGTGCTTTGATCTAATGCTTTTCGAAATTCACTGATGCGCTGATAGGAAGATTTCAGACGATTTTTAAGAATCACCTCGTGATTGACATCCCGGATCGAACCGATCATTCGGACCACCTCACCTTGGGAGTTGCGAACTGCATAGCCCATTTCCAAGACATAGAAGTAGCGTCTTCGATGATTTTTGATACGATATTGAGCTACCCACTGACTTTTGGACGGATCATTCAGGAATTTTTCCAGACTGGCACTGATGCGGGGAAGATCCTCAGGATATACCCAGCTCTCCCAATCTTTGATCGAAAAAATATGGCCCTCGTGGTCATTGTGACCTAAAATCCGGTCAAAACTCCCTCCCCAGAAAAGTGCGTCATTTTCCAAATCCCAGTCGTAAATCGCTTCATTGGTCGCCTTATTGACCAGCTCATAGCGGGCGTTGGCCAAGGACATTTCTACTTCCAGTTTCTTTTTGGCTGTGATATCGGTAGCGATTCCCACGATCCCAAAAATACTTCCATCCTCTTCCGTCATAGGGGCCAACCGGGTAAGAAACCAGCGCTGTTCATGGCCCGATCCCACAGACCATTCGTATTGGACATTTTCCCCTTTGAATGCTTTTTGGTTGGCAATCTGATGAACTGAAGCGGCGTCAGGTCCAAAGATATCGGCGGCTGTTTTTCCAAGGAAAAATTCCTCGGTAAGGCCGCTTTTCTCCAGACTTTTCCCAAAAATCCCTGTATGCCTAAACTCCGGATCAAGGGTAAAAATAAGATCATCCATACTGGAGACCAGCTTTTGGAAGCGTTCGTCAGATCTCAGCAGCTGCTTTCTGGCACGCATCTGATCGGTAAAATCCAGGAAAACAGCCTCCCATACTTTTCGTTTTTTAGTACTCCTCAGTGTCCACCAGGTCTGAAAAACCCGGAGATTGCAGTATGTGGCAAGATTGATCTCGGCAAAAAAAGTAGCCCTGTCCAAAGTGTCAGCCTGCAGTTTTTCTTTTAACATGTCAGCATCTTCATCTTTCAACTGAGACCAAAAAACGTGGGCGTCATACACCGTATCACTGTAAAGCGAAAAGTATTTGGGAACTTTATTTCCATAGAAGGACACTTTTTCCTCACCTTCATTTTGGGAGGTATATCGAATCACGAAGCCAGGCAGAAACTCAGACACGGATTCAAAAATCCTGGACTTCTCATGGATATCCGTGATATCCTGTACTGTACCATAGAGTTTGGTAATCTCGCCATCGGATTGCCGAAGCGCTTTTCCCGTAGATCTGATCCACCGGTGATTTCCCCTGGCATCCAGTATTTCAAATTCACTATCGAAAGCCTTCCCCTGAACCAGACAAGCTGAGAAACTATCGAAAATCTGTTTTTTGGAGTTACCAAAGGAATACATCTGCTTGGCTTCATCGAGTGTCAACTGATCTTTGAACCTGAGTCCATGGATGGATTTGGCCACATCATCCAATTCAAGTAGGGATTTAATCACATCAAACTCCCAAGTCCCTACATGGGTAGAGGCAAATCTGGTCGGTAAATCCTCTTTGGCATCGATCGTTTTGATCGGAGTCACTGTCCAGATCAGCTGGTTCTCGGATTCGACTTTTTCAGAATGGAGCTTCACGGTCATCACCTTGGATTCATCCACTCTGACTTGGGTGACGATGGATTTCTTTGAAAACTCCTCTTTGAAAAACCCTTCCCCAAACCACTCCACATTGAGAAAAAAGGTACTGAAATCCATCCCCAAGATATCCTTTCCGAATAATTCCCCGGCAGCTCTATTGGCATGCAGGACTCCAAATCTGGAGTCCGTGAGAAGAACTCCGATTTCGAGCTGATTAAATAGAGGGCTCCAATGGAAATTCATATTAATGATTCAGGGATGGATATCAGCTTGCAATTGACTAACAAACCCTAAGCTTATCAAAAAAAATCGGGTAGAATAATCAAATGGCGTTTTGAATTGTAAATAAACTTCTTCTATTTTCGGACTTATTACTCTTAAATAGATTAAAGTGTCCGAAAGATTCCATCTCACACTCGTGAAAAAATCTTTTATCGGCATTCAAAAAAAACAATTGATTATCACTTGAAAGCCCTCTCCCAAGTCGGAAAATACGGTCTTCGTGCCTTGCTTTACCTGGTAGCCTATCCACCGGAAAATCAGTATCTGAGCATCC
>VFQM010000206.1_pt1 | contig 73457 bp, 71 predicted proteins | sample 3512391 | NCBI WGS metagenome assembly VFQM01 (sample SAMN10412369, study PRJNA504923) | tailings metagenome | isolation source: Replicate 1 from Balatoc abandoned mine | place: Philippines | reverse complement strand
CCGCCCCGACATGAAGGCCTTCCTCGACATGATGGCGCAGGTGAACGGGCCGAAGCTTGCGGACATGTCGCTTGAAGAGGCGCGGCAGTCCTATGTGGCGATGCACGCCCTGGCCGACCGCCCGGCGCGCGAGCTTGCCGTGATCTGCGATCTGGCGTGCCCCGGCCCGAATGGCGACATCGCGCTGCGCCTGTATGACGCCCGCGAGACCCGCGAGGAGGCCTCGCCCGTCATCACCTTCTATCACGGCGGGGGCTTTGTGATCGGGGACCTTGAAACGCACCACGCGCTGTGCACCGAAATCGCTGCGCTGACCGATCTGCCGCTGGTCGCGGTCCACTATGCCCGCGCGCCGGAAGCGCCCTTCCCCGCCGCGATCCTTGATTGCGAGGCGGCGACGCGGTGGGTGGCAGGAAGCCCTGCCGAATTGGGCCGCACGGCAAGCGGCATCATCACCATCGGCGATTCCGCGGGCGGCAATGCCACCGTGGTCGTCAGCCAGTTGCTGGGCGCCAGCCCCGCGGCTGTTCCCGTGGTGCTGCAAGTCCCAATCTTTCCGCTGGTGGCCGACGCCATCGGCTCGGACAGCATGGCGGCCTTTTCCGAGGGCTTCCTGCTCACCGCCGAGACCATGGCCTTCTTCGATGCCGCCTACGGCGCCGACCGGGCCGACCCGCGCGGCTTCCCGATCCTCAGCGATCACTCGGGCGCCCCGCCCACCATCGTCGTCACCGCCAGCCTCGATCCGATCCGCGATTCGGGCCGCGCCTATGCCAAGGCGCTGGTCGATGCGGGCCGCGACTGCGTTTTCATCGAGATGCGCGGGGTCACCCATTCCTTCACCAACCTGCGCCAGATGGTGCCATCCACCCAGCGCGACCTCGAACGCATCATCGCCGCGATGCGCTTCATGCTGGAGAACCCCGCGTGAGCCACGATCACCTGCCCTATCGCCCCTGTGCGGGCTTCATGCTGGTGAACGCGGATGGCCTTGTCTTCGTTGGCCAGCGCATCGACCCTTCCGCGCACGGCTTCTGGCAGATGCCGCAAGGCGGGATCGACAAGGGCGAGGATGTGCGCGAGGCGGCCTTGCGCGAACTGGCCGAGGAAATCGGCGTGGCGCAACACATGGTCGAAGTGATCGCACAGGCCAGCAAGCCGATCCGCTACGATCTGCCGCCTGACCTCATCGGCAAGGTGTGGAAGGGCAAGTATCGCGGGCAGGAACAGCACTGGTTCCTTGGCCGTTTTCTTGGGCAGGACGCCGACATCGACCTCGAAGCGCACAATCCGCCCGAATTCAACGAATGGCGCTGGATTGAACCCGGATTGCTGCCCGAGCTGATCATCCCCTTCAAGCGCGCTGTCTATGAAGAGGTGCTGGCGGAATTCCGCGACCTGATCTGATTCAGTTCGCCGCCGCAGCCTCGCCCTTGCTGTCGACCGCCAGCCTTGCAGGGACCCCGCGTGCGATGCGCGATTGCAGCGCGACTGTCTCCGGGCAATCGTCACCGCACAGCGATTGCAGCTTGGCGAGGTTGACCTTCGCCTTTTCCAGCGCGCCCTTTTCCACCAGCGCCGCACCTTCCCCCGAAATCGCGGCGAAATTGCCCGGATCGCGGGCCAGCGCATCGCGGTAATAGCGGATCGCCTTGCCTTGCAGGCCCTGCTGGCGGGCAGCTTCGGCAAGGTCGATGAAAATCGGCGTATAACCCGGATCAACCGCCAGCGCCGCTTCCAGCGCATCGATGGCTTGATCGGGCTCACCGTTTGCCAGCAAGGCCTGACCCTGCGCAATCAGCGCCGCCGCGCGCGGATCGGGGGCGGCATCGTCACCTGCCACCGAAACGCTTGCCGTCATGGCAAGACACAGCGAGAGAGCGGCGGCAGGGGCTGCAAAACGCATCAGAAGCTCCTTCAGTGCTTGAGACCGGGAACCGGGCGGCTGGGTCATAGCAGCGGAGCCTATCATGGTGAACGAAGGCAGGCGACGAAAAAACCATCCGTGCCGCTGCGGTGCGGATCGAGGCGAATTCCTGCCCCGCGCGCGGCGCCTTGCGACAGTGCCAGATCTTCGGCCTTCCAGCCCGGATGGCGGGCGAGGAAGGCGGCGATGCGGTCCGGCCCTTCCGAATCGAGCACCGAACAGGTGACAAAGCTGACGCTGCCGCCCGATCGCACCAGCTGCGCTGCAAGATCGAGGACGTGGTCCTGAAGCTGGGTCAACCGCGCAAGCTCAGCCGGATCGAGCCGCCAGCGGCCCTCAGGACTGCGGCGCCATGTCCCGCTGCCCGAACAGGGCGCATCGACCAGCACGTGATCGGCCTTGCCCTTGAAGGGCGCGAGCGCGGCCAACTCGCGGCCCGGATCAAGCAGGACGGTGTGATCGACCGCTGCGCCTGCGCGGGCGGCCCGCGGCGCGAGGTTGCCGAGGCGGCGCTTGTCGGTATCGGCGGCGACAAGGCTCGCCGCATTGCCAAGCCGTGCCGCCAGCGCCAGGGTCTTGCCTCCGCCGCCTGCACACAGGTCGATGATCGTGTCACCGGCAGCCACGGGCAGCGCCTCGACGATCAGCTGGCTGCCAAGGTCCTGCACCTCGATCAGCCCTTCGGCATAGGCATCCCACTGTTCGACCGGCGTGCCGGTAGCAAAGCGCAGGCCCTGCGCGCTGGGGAGCGGTTCACCCGGCTCCGGCAGGTCCAGCCCGGCGCGGTCGGCTTTCAATGCATTGACCCGGATATCAAGCGGGGCGCGGTCCAGCAGGGCGGCAATCTCGCGCCCGCCAAGGTCCGATGCGCGCAAGGCGGCGGCGAGCCATTTGGGGGCAAGGCCGGTGTTGGCGGCGGCCTCGCCCTCCCCCCGCGCGGCGGGGCCGTGCGGCGAGCCGTCGAACAGTGCGGCGACGGCTTCGTCCTGCCCAGCCACGGCCAGCATCGCTGCCCGCCCGCAGGCCGGAACCGGCCCGCACAGGCGGATCGCCCGGTAAACAAGATCGCGCACCGCCCGCCGGTCCTTTGACCCGGCATAGCGGCGGAGGCGAAAATAGTCGGCGATGATGCGGTCAGCGGGCGCGCCCTTGCTGCGGGCGGACGCGATAATCGTATCGAGCAGCTCGATCGCCGCCTGTACTCTAGCGGCGGGTGTCATATCGAGGCCTCAGCGTGTGGGATAATTCGGTGCCTCGCGGGTGATCGCGACATCATGCACGTGGCTTTCGGAAAGCCCGGCATTGGTGATGCGCACGAACTGAGCGCGTTCCTGCAAATCGGTGATGGTGCGCGAGCCGGTGTAGCCCATTGCAGCCTTGATCCCGCCAACCAGCTGGTGGACGACATCGGCGGCCGGGCCCTTGAACGGCACCTGTCCCTCGATCCCTTCGGGCACCAGCTTCATCGCGGAAACATCCTGCTGGAAGTAGCGGTCGGCGCTGCCGCGCGCCATCGCGCCCACAGAACCCATGCCGCGATACGCCTTGTAGGAGCGGCCCTGATAGAGGAACACCTCGCCCGGGCTTTCGGTGGTGCCTGCCAGCATGCTGCCGATCATCACGGAGGACGCGCCCGCTGCGAGCGCCTTGGCCGCATCGCCCGAGGTGCGCAGGCCGCCATCGGCGATCACCGGCACGCCCGACTTGGCGGCTTCGGCAGCGCTTTCCATGATCGCGGTCAGCTGCGGCACGCCAACGCCCGCGACCACACGGGTGGTGCAGATCGAACCCGGCCCGATCCCGACCTTGACCGCATCGGCCCCGGCATCGACCAGTGCGCGGGTCGCCTCGGCGGTGGCGACATTGCCTGCCACCACCTGCACCGCGTTCGACAGCTTCTTCACCCGTTCGACCGCGCGGGCGACTTCGATGTTGTGGCCATGGGCGGTGTCGATCACGATCACATCGACTTCCGCATCGACCAGCGCCTCGGTGCGGGCAAAGCCGGCATCGCCCACCGTGGTCGCCGCCGCCACCCGCAGGCGGCCCGTGCCGTCCTTGGTGGCGTTGGGGTAATTCACCGCCTTTTCGATGTCCTTCACCGTGATGAGGCCGATGCAGTGGAAGGCATCGTCCACCACCAGCAGCTTTTCGATCCGGCGGGCGTGGAGCAAGCGGCGCGCTTCTTCCTGCCCGGTGCCGAGGGGGACAGTCGCGAGATTCTCGGTCGTCATCAGCTCGCGCACGGGCTGGAGCGGGTTTTCGGCAAAGCGCACGTCGCGGTTGGTGAGAATGCCGACGAGGCGGCCCGCGGCGTCCACCACCGGAATGCCGCTGATGCGGTTGGCTTGCATCAGCGCCTGCGCTTCGCCCAGCGTCGCGTCGGGGCCGATGGTAATGGGGTTCACCACCATGCCGCTTTCGTAACGCTTGACCGCGCGCACCGCGGCGCATTGCGCGTCGATATCGAGATTGCGGTGAAGCACGCCAATGCCGCCCAGCTGCGCCATCGCGATCGCCATGTCGGCCTCGGTCACGGTGTCCATCGCCGAGGACAGGACCGGGATGTTCAGCCGGATGTCACGCGTCAGCCGGGTCGAAGTGTCGGCCATGCTCGGCAGGACGCTGCTTTCCGCCGGGCGCAGCAGCACGTCATCGAAGGTCAGACCGAGCGGGATATCCATGAGCGCCACTTTCGCAAGAAACGGGAGGGGTATCTCCTCTGGCGGGAGATTCGTGGCGGCCCATGTAACCGCGGATTGACCATCGCGCTAGGGTGCGGCGGCGTCCTTTGCCGGATAGCGCGCGGGATCGGCGATCTGGCGGATCAATTCTTCATGGAGCAGCAGATCCTCGACCGCTGCGCCCAGCTCGATTCGCTCCACTTCGTCGGATGGCTGATGGTAGTGCGCGGCGATGAAGGGATCGAGCACCGCGCGGCTGCCGTAGGTCGCCGACAGCAGCACCGCGGGCACACCCGCCTGCACCAGCGCCCAGCCATCCTGCCGCTGGAGGAAGCTGTCGGCCAGGGACTGATCGCCAATCCGCCGCCCGGATTTCGCCACCGCCGCCAGCACCGCGGCATCCAGCGCCGCATCCTGCCCACGGCCGATGAAGCCCAGCGGACTGCCCGCGGGCGCGACCGCCATCATGTCGAGGTTGAAAGCCGCCACGATACTGGCCAGCGGCACCGGCGGGGTCTTCACGAAGGAGCGCACCCCGAGCAGCCCCGGCTCTTCGGCGGTGGTGGCGAGGAAATAGATGTCGCGCCCAAGCGGCGGCCCCTGCTTGAGGCGCTGTGCCAGTTCCAGCATCATCGCCACCCCGCTGGCGTTGTCCGCGGCGCCATTGCAGATGTGGTCGGCAGCCTCGGGCGGCCCGCAATCGCCGAGGTGGTCCCAATGGGCCAGCACCAGCACTGCGCCCGATCCGGGCTGGCTGCCGGGGATCATCCCGATCACGTTGTGGCTCGGGAATTCGCGGCGGTCCGAGGTCGCCTCCAGACTGACCGACAGGTTGAGTTCGAGCGGCGCGAAATTCCCGTCCCTCGCCTCGGTCTTGAGCGACTGCCAGCGGCGCGCCCCGATGAGATCGCCAAAGGCCTCGTCGGTGATCCACGCGGCGAGATTGTCCTGCTCCTCGCTCGCCAACTGCACGCGTTGGCGCTCCTCGGCAGCGCGCCGCGCGGCGAGCGCCTCGCGGTTGGGGAGCACGGTCAGCACGGCGGTGGCGCGCTGGCGGAACAGCGCCTCGCGCCGGGCAGCATCACGCCCCGGATCGGCGAGCATTACCACCACCGCCCCGGCCAGCGCATCGCCCAGCACCGAACCATCGCCATAGCCCACAAACACCACCGGCACCCCCGTGCCCGGCCCGCCGATGGCCAGCGCACGGCGACGCGGTGTGTAGACCGCCGCATCGCTTTCGGGCACCACCACCCGGCGGCGGCCCTGCCCCAGGATCAGCTGGCCGGTTTCCGGCTGAGTCGCCAGCAGATCGACCGGCAGGCGCCAGTAGGAACCGGGGTCATTGGTCCCCGAAACCAGGCCGATCTGCGTCATCCGGCGTTCGATATAGGCATAGGTGGCGCGCCCGCCCGGCGTGCCCGGACGGCGGCCCTGCAAATCGTCGCTGGCGAGTTCGGTGATATCCGCCAGCATCCGTTCGGCGATATCGTCCCGCGCGGGAGGCGGCGCGCTTTCGACCGGCGCACGGGCGCAGGCGGAAAGCCACAGGCTTGCCAGCAGCAGCGCCAGCCAGGATGCGCGCAGGCGCGTCATTCGGCGGTCCAGCCTCCATCGATGGCGTAGTTCGCCCCGGTAATCCCGCGCGCCGCATCGCCGCACAGGAACACCGCCAGCGCAGCGACATCATCGGGCTGGATGAACTGCTTGGTCGGCTGCTTGGCGAGGAGGATATCGTTCATCACCTGATCGCGGGTCATCCCGCGCGCGGCCATGGTGTCGGGGATCTGGTTTTCCACCAGCGGGGTCCACACATAGCCGGGCGAGATGCAGTTGGCGGTGATCCCGTGGGTCGCCAGTTCCAACGCGATGGTCTTGGTAAAGCCATCGAGCCCATGCTTGGCCGCGACATAGGCGCTCTTGAACGGCGAGGCGACCGCGGAGTGCGCGCTTGCGGTGTTGATGATCCGTCCCCAGCCGCGCTCCTTCATCCCCGGTACGGCGGCCCGCGTGGTGTGGAACGCCGCAGACAGGTTGAGACCGATGATCGCGTCCCACTTTTCCGGCGGAAAAGCCTCAACCGGGGCGACATGCTGCATTCCGGCATTGTTGACGAGAATATCGACCGGGCCGACGTCCGCCATCATCGCCGCAATCGCGGCAGGGTCCATCAGGTTTGCGCCTTGGTAGGTAGCGCCCAGTTCCTCACACAGCGCAGCAATCGTCTGCGGATCGCCCAAACCGTTGAGAATCACCGTCGCACCCTCGGCCGCCAGCGAGCGAGCGATGGCAACGCCGATCCCCGATGTCGAACCGGTTACGAGGGCACGCTTGTCCTTGAGCATTCGCCGCTTCTCCTGCACGTGTCGCCTATTGGCATTCGCTTTTGCCGCGTGGCACGGTGCTGTCCAATAAAATTGTTGCACCATCGGGTGCGAAGGGGAGGATTGCAAAGATGCGCTTGGGGCCGTTCGACACATCGCGGATCAAGGTCCGCTCCAGCAATGACGGCGGCGGCGCAGGCGGCGGCATGGGGGCAGGCGGCATCGGATGCGGCACGCTGGTGATCGCGCTGATCGGCGCGGTGGTGTTCGGGCTCGATCCGATGCAGACCATCGGCACCCTTCAGCAGGTGCAGCAGCAGACCGCGCCTGCACAGGGCAGCGGCCAAGGCGGGCGCGAATTGTCCGAACAGGAAGTTTGCACCCAGAACGAATATGCCACCGAAGCATGCAATGCGCTCACCAGCCTCAATGATACGTGGGAAGCCAGCTTCCGAAGCGCCGGGATTGCCTTTGAACAGCCCGGACTGAACCTGTTTCGCAGCGGCGTGGTCAAGACCGAAGGTTGCGGCAGCGCGACTTCGGCAGCGGGGCCGTTCTACTGCCCCGCCGACAAGGGCATCTATATCGACACCAGCTTCTACGACCAGCTGGCACAGATGTCGGGCACCGGCGGGGATTTCGCGCGGCTTTACGTGATCGCCCATGAATATGGGCACCACATCCAGAACATCACCGGCCTTGCCCGGCAGGTGCGTGCCGCCCAGCAGCGCAATCCGGGCGCCGCCAACCGCTTGCAGGTGGCAATGGAACTTCAAGCAGATTGCTATGCCGGGATGTGGGCAGGCAAGAACCGCCAGCTTATCGAAGCGGGTGATCTTGAAGAAGGTCTGAAGACCGCAAGCGCCATCGGCGACGATACGCTTCAGCGCAATTCCGGTCAGGGCGTGAACCCGGAAAGCTTCACCCACGGCACCAGCCGCCAGCGCATGGAGGCGCTGCGGCTTGGCCTTGAAAGCAGCGACGATGCGGCCTGCGATGTGTTTTTTCAGGGAGGTTGAAGCCCATGCGTCCAGCCGTTTTCGTCGCCGCGCTGATGCTGGGATGGACCGGCACAGCCCCGCTTGGCGCGCAGGTCATCCCCGAGCCTGACGCCGCAGAGGTCGCCAAGACCCCCTTGCGCGATCTCAATATCGACGCGCGCGACATTCCCGAAGTGCTGGCCGCGGCAGAGCGCGATCCCTATGCCACCGCCGGGCTCGGCAAATGCAAGGCGATCATCGCCGAGATCGCCGCGCTCGATAGCGTGCTGGGCGCCGATTACGATATCGCCGAAGACCGCGGCGGCGATCGTTTGAGCGAAGGGCGGATCGGGCAGAGCGTGGTCGGATCGATTCTGCCGTTTCGCGGCATCCTGCGCGAGGTGACGGGCGCGGCGGATAATGATCGCAAGCTGCGCGCCGCCTATACGGCGGGAATGGTGCGGCGCGCCTTCCTGAAAGGCTGGGGCCTAGGGCGCGGCTGCGCCTATCCGGCACGGCCGAAAGCAGCAGCGACGGGAAGGGACTAGCCCTCCCCGCCGCGCTCCCGATCAACCGGATCAACCCTGCGTATCGCTCCAGCGGGCGATCTGCGCGTCGAGCGTGCGCAGGATCTGCTTGCGGGTGGCTTCGGGGATGTCCTTGTCGGCGGCGATTTCCGCGCGTGCTTCGACAAGGCCCTGACGCGCTTGGGCCATCATGCGCGAACGGCAGATGCTGATGACCTGCACGCCGCCCTTGGCGGTGGTTTCAGTCACTTCCTGACTGCCGGGCTTGCATTCGTGCTTCACGATCACCCGGCGCTGGCCTTCGGCGCGGGCCGCTTCGCTTGTCGCCATGGCTTCATCGATGATGCGCGGCAGATCGGCGAGCGCGCGGTCGGCTTCGGCAAGGCCGGCGCGCAGTTCGGCCATCATTGCGCGATGTTCGGCCTTGTCGGCGCCCTCGGCGCTTTCCATGCGGCGGGCGAGTGCCTCTGCCTCGGGGGCGTTGCGGAACACCATCTTGACCCGGCGTTCCTTGCCTTCGGCGTCGCGCCAGACATGTTCGGTGACCTCGGCCCCGCCCTTGCCGTCACGGCTCATCAGGATAACGGCGGGCGGCTCGGGGGCTTCGGGCGCATCCGGCGCTTCGGGCGGCGAAGGGGGAGCGGGCGGTGCCGGGGGCGCGGGCGGTGCGGGCGGCTCGGGTGCGATCAGCACGTTCTCGCTCGCGGCATAGGTGATGCTGGCGGTCAGCGGCAGGGCGAGCAGCCCCGCGCCCAGCAGCGCGCGGCCGGCCAGACGGCGGCGGGGGGAAAGATCGGACATGGCGAGACTCCTCAGGCGGTGGATGATCGATTTCTCGCCGAGCACCGGACAGGCCATCGGCGCGGTGAGTGCGGCATGATGAGCGCTGCCGGGCGCAGCGGCGAAGCGGGCGATGAGCGCGGCATAGGCGGCGCGGTCCTGCGCCCCGCGATGGGCCAGCACCCGCGCATCGCAGGCTGCCTCCTGATCGCGGCGCAGCGCCAGCCAGCCATAGCGGGCAAGCGGATTGAACCAGTGCAACGCGAACAGGGGCTGGACGAGCACATTGACCAAGAGGTCCCCGCCGCGGTGGTGCGCAAGTTCATGCGCCAGCGCCAGATCGCGGGCGGCGCGGTCGTGCAGCGCGAGAAAGCCGGGCGGCAGCGCGATCACCGGATCGAGCACGCCCATGGCCAGCGGGGCGTGGGTGGCAGGCGTTTCGACCAGCCGCACCTTGATCCCGAACAGGCCGTCAATCCGCCCGACCTCGCGGGCCTCGGCCAGCAAGGCATCACGCAGCGAGAAATAGGCCGCAAAGCGCAGGGCCAGAAAGCCCGCCGCGCCGAGCAACCACACGGTGAGGAGAATTTCGAGGATCGGCCAAGCGGCCAGCGCGGCGAACAGGTCGAACGCAGCAGGCTCGGCCGCAGCAACGGCGGGCATGGTTATAGGCGCAGGCACGGCCCCGGTGGCAGGTGCCTCTGCCGCAGCTTGCCACACCGCCGCATCGGAGGCGGGCATCGGGGCGGCGGGAACGGGCGCGGGAACCTTGGGCGCCATCCAGGCGGGCAGCACCACCGGCGGGATCAGCAGCCTTGCGGCGGGCAGCGCCCACAGCGCATAGGCCGCCTGCGCGCCGCAATGGCGGGTCACCGGGCGGCGCAGCACCAGCACCGCCACGATCAGCACGCCGGTCCATGCCAGCGTCTGGAGCAGCACCGCGGTCATGCGCGCAGCTCCTTCAGCAGCGCGGCGATTTCGTCGATGTCGTCTTCCGTCAGCGCCTCGCTTTCAGCCAGGTGCGCAACCAGCGATGCGGCACTGCCGCCGAACAGGCGATCGACCAGCCGGCGGCTTTCACCCCCGACATAATCTTCGCGCGCGATCAGCGGCGTGTAGAGAAACCGCCGCCCGTCAGGCTCGGCCGCGAGCGCGCCCTTCTGGACGAGGCGGGACAGCAGGGTCTTGACCGTGGCAAGGCTCCAGCCGCGCGCTGCGCAGACATCCTCGCACACTTCGGCAGCGGTCTGGCGCGGACGATCCCACAGCACTTCCATCACCGCATGTTCAGCCTCGGTGATGCGCTCGCTCGCGCCGGATTGGGGGCTTTGGTCGGATGCAGACACGGCAGCGTCTCCCTCGCTTGATGATTACATCTGTAGTCATGACGACTACATCTGTAAACCTTGCGCGTGGCTGAACGGGGCCTTCACCGGGTTGAACTTCGTCAAAGCGGCGATACACCCGGACGAATGACATTGCTGCGCGCTTTCGCTCCCCTTGCCCTCACCCTCCTCTCTGCCCCGCTGGCGGCACAGGCCGATGACGCCTTTCTGCCGATGACCAGTCAGGCCGATCTGGAGCCGGGCAATGCCGAAGGCACGGTGGGCGAACTGATCTTCCGGGGCGGGGTCGAGATCGCGCCCGACAAGGCCGATATCGGCGGAATCTCCAGCCTCGAATGGCACGATGGCGCACTGGTCGCGGTCACCGATGACGGGCGCTGGATGGAACTGACGATTGACGAGATTGCGGGCAAGCTGGTCGACGTATCGGGCGTAAGGCTGGGGCCACTGCTCGACCCGGCGGGCAAGATGCTCGATGCCAAGCGGCGCGGCGATGCCGAGGCTGTGACGCGGCTGCCTTCGGGCGAATGGCTGGTCGCCTTCGAACAGGATCACCGCATCTGGCGCTATGCCGATCTGGAAGGCCCGGCCACTGGCACACGCGCAAGGCCCGATGTCGAAGCCGCGGTCGCTCTGGTTACCGGCGCAGACGCCAATGCCGGGCTGGAGGCGATGGCTGCCGGAGCGGACACATTCCTCGCGTGCGGGGAATGGGTCGATCCGGCCCGCCCGAATTGTGTGCACGCGTCGATGGGCGGGATCACCCGGTTCCACCTCCCCGCCCCGCAAGGCATCGCCGAGTTCGGCGGTGTCCCCACCGATGCCGCCTGCACATCGGACGGGACCTGCTACGTCCTGTTCCGCAGCTATTCCCCGGGCGCCGGCAACCGCGCCGCGATCCTTGCCTTGCGGCCCGATGCCGATCCGCAGACCCTCGCAGTGTTCGCCCCGCCCATGAAGCTCGACAATTTCGAAGGGCTGGCCGTGCGCCAGGAACCGGGCAAGACCAGCCTGTTCATCATCTCCGACGACAATCTCCAGAACTGCGAAGGGTCGCGCAAACCCGGGTGCCAGCGCAATCTGCTCTACAAGTTCGAAATCGCCGCGCCGCCGGGGGAGCCTGAGCCGATCGCGCCCGCCGCCTTTTCTGCCCTGCCCACCGGCCGCCCCGGCGTGCGCCCGCATCCCGAGGCGGCGAGCATCAGCGTGGTGCTGGAAACCAGCCTCGGCCCCATCACCATCGCGCTTGAGACCGAACGCGCGCCCGTTACCGCGCGCAATTTCCTGCGCTATGTCGATGAAAAGCGGTTCGACGGCGTGACGTTCTACCGGGGCATGGACCTTGGCGGGCCGCGTCAGCCTTCGGGACTGGTGCAGGCGGGCGTAACCGGCAATCCCAAGCGGGTGCTGCCCAAGATCGCCCATGAACCCACCACCGTGACCAGTCTCACCCACACCCACGGGGCGGTGTCGATGGCGATGCAGGGGCCGGGCGATGCGGACGGCGATTTCTTCATCATGATCGAGGATCAGACCGGCTTCGATGCCGATCCGGCCGCAAGCGATCCGGGCTGGGCAGCCGGTTATGCCGCTTTCGGCTATGTGACGGACGGGATGGATGTTGTCGCCGCAATCCTTGCCGCGCCGCGCGATCCCAACCGCGGCGAAGGGCTGATGAAGGGGCAATTGCTGGCCAAGGAGGTGACGATCATCTCCGCCCGGCGCGTGCCTAGCGTGCCGCAGCCTTAAGGCTCGCCTCGTCAAAAGCCGGGCGGCCCACCGGGCTGCTGGCGGTGCGCGGCATGGCCGCCTCGATCTGCGGGAGCCACGCCTTGGCCCGGGTGCCGATATTGGTTTGCGGGAGCGAGGCGAGGACCCGCGACCTCGCCTCCCACTCCGCCACAGAGCGCCCGGCCATGCGCGCGGCCTCTTCCAGCCCGACCGGTTGGCGCAGCGCGCGGTTGATGAGGGCGTCACCGAAAAACGTCCAGTCATTCTCGGCCACACACCCGAACGAAGAGCGCGTGCTGGCCGCAGCGGTCAGGATCGCAGTATCGGGGCTCGCCAGCGCCGGCACGAACACACCCGAATAGCACGCCGAGAGGATCAGCACGCGCCGCGCAATCCCCGCCTCGGCCAACGCGGCCTTGAGTTTCGGGGGCGAGAGCACCCCGTAGCCGTGATCGCCGTAGTGATAGGCAAGCCCGATGTCCGATCCGTGGCTGGTGGTATAAAGCACCAGCACATCCTCCTGGCCGTCCATCACTGTGCCCAGATGAGCAAGCGCCAGCAGCAGCGCGGTGATCGAACCGTGGGGCGCATCGTCACGCGAGCCATCCGGCCCTGCCAGCATCAGCGTGCGCCCCTCGGCCCCGTAGCGCGCCGACAGCACCCGCGCCGCCTCTCGCGCCTCGCGCGCGAAAACAGGGTCGCTGTCGAGCGCGATGGTCAGGACATAGGCATCGGCCGTACCGGGCCGCTGGGGTGCAAGCGCGGCCAGCGCGCTATCCAGCCGCTCCCGCTGGGCACGGATCGCAGCGGCCGAGACGTTGCGGTGCAATTCGGGCGAGAGTTCGTAGGAGCGCGCACGCTCACCCGGAGACTTGCCGCTGGCAAGATCAGGCCAAGGCGCAACATGGGGCGGCGGCTGGAAGGGATTGGGGGCCGAGGATTGCGACAGCGCCGGGACGGCCAGCAGCGCGGCCAATGCCCCAGCGATGATCCTGCCCCTGTTCATCGCCCGTCAAGGTGACGGGGCAAACGGAGCCCGTCAAGCAGGCTGTGAACCAACCTTCAATCGCCCGACCAAGGCCGACCGTGTCGCCTCGACCAGATAGAGCGCGACCACCGCGGCAGGCGTGCCGATGAACGCCGAACCGGCGGCATCGACGATTCCGGCGACAAGGATCGCAAGACCGATCAAGGCGAAAGGCAGGCTGATCCCGATGCTCGCCGCAGGTCGGTCCGGCCGCCATGCACCAAGCGGCTGCGGCAAATCGCCGAAGCCGTATGCCAGCCCTGCCCCCACGATCAGACAGATGACGCCAAGAACCATGAACAGCCCGGTGAGCGCCGCCATCGGGATCGCGATCGTGTCCGCACAAGCGGGAAAGTCCCCGCGGCTCTGGTCAATGCCGAGGCTGATGATCTGTGCCAGCCAGCTCAGCCCGAGAACGCCGATCCCCAGGGCGAAGTAGGTCGAGCGCCGGGCCGGCGTGCGCAGCCCCAGCGACCGTTCGCCCGGAAACAGCAGCGCCAGCGCCATCAGCGTCAATGCGGCAAGCACAAGGCTGAGCCCGCCCTGCATCAACGGGTGGCGCAGTGTCTCCAGCGCATCGATCTGTTCATGCCATCCGGGGATCACGCCAGCATCGGTGCAGGCATCGCGCTTCAGCGCGCTCGCCCGGCGCGCATCGGTATAGACCGGAAAAGCATAGCCCGAGAGGAAGACCGCAATGCCTGCCGCACCGGTGGGCATCAGGATGTGGTGCCATTCAACCCGGCCCGCGAGCCCTGCCATGGCGTTCTACTTCTGCCGCACGAACACGCGGCCGCACGGGTAGGGTGCATCGCCTTCGCTCCAGTTCTGGAGCGTGTCGCCTTCGACGTTGAAGTTCAGCAGTGTGCCGGCCAGCTGGATGCGCGGGTGGTCGCCGCCCTTGTAGCGGAAGGTCCCGACTTGCGGAAAGCCCTCGACGCTCATCTCGTAAGAGTTGTCTTCGCGCAGCCAGATCGACGCCTGAATCGGGCGCTTGCGGGGCCCATCGTCCGCCTCGGGGTCGCACTCCTCGTGCGAATAGACCCATTCGCCCAGCAGGTTTTCGGGGACCGGATCGCTCGGGAGCGGGGCAGCCGGAGTGGCAATGGCGGTGTCTGCGGCCGGGGCGGCGTCGATCTCCGCCACAGCCGCTTGCTTACCGCCCTCGGCCGAACAGGCGGCGAGCAGAATGGTTGCGATCACCAGTCCTGCCCGCCGCAAGCAGCGCATCAATACACGCGGGCCTTGGGCTCGATGTACTTGATGTCGTCGGTCAGCGTGTATTCGTGGACCGGACGGTAATCGATGCGGATGTTGCTGCCCCGGCCGCCCCAGCCGTCGAACCAGGCGATGGTGTGCTTCATCCATTCCTTGTCGTTGCGCTCGGGGAAGTCCTCGTGCGCGTGGGCGCCGCGGCTTTCCTTGCGGTTGGCCGCCGATGCCATCGTCACGTTGGCCTGCGCCATAAGGTTGTCGAGTTCGAGCGTTTCGATGAGGTCCGAGTTCCAGATCAGCGACTTGTCGGTGACGTGGATGTCCTCCATCCGCTTGTTCTGCTCGGCGAGCTTGGCCACGCCCTCGTCCATCAGCTTCTGGTCGCGGAACACGGCGCAGTGCTTCTGCATCGCCTTCTGCATTTCCGCGCGGATCTGCGCGGTGGGCGAACCACCCGAGGCATAGCGGAAGTGATCGAGGCGAGTCAGGGCGAAGTCCGCGCTGTCGGCGGGCAGTTCGGCCTGCTTGGCATTGGGCTTCAGATTGTCGCGCAGGTGATGCCCGGTCGCGCGGCCGAACACCACGAGGTCGATCAGCGAGTTCGAGCCGAGGCGGTTGGCCCCGTGCACCGAAACGCAGGCCGCCTCGCCCACGGCATAAAGGCCGGGGATGACCTGATCGGGGTTGCCGTCCGGCCCCAGCGTCACGACCTGACCATGATAGTTACACGGAATGCCGCCCATGTTGTAATGCACCGTCGGGGTGACAGGCAGGGGCTGGCGGGTGAGATCGACACCGGCAAAGATTTTGCCGCTTTCGGTGATGCCCGGCAGGCGTTCTGCCAGCACCTTGGGATCGATGTGATCGAGGTGCAGGTAGATGTGGTCGCCATCCGGCCCCACGCCGCGCCCTTCGCGCATTTCGAGCGCCATCGAACGGCTGACGACGTCGCGCGAGGCGAGGTCCTTGGCCGACGGGGCATAACGCTCCATGAAGCGTTCGCCCTCGGAGTTGGTGAGGTAGCCGCCCTCCCCGCGCGCGCCTTCGGTGATCAGCACGCCCGCGCCGTAGATGCCGGTCGGGTGGAACTGCACGAACTCCATGTCCTGAAGCGGCAGGCCAGCGCGCAGCACCATCCCGCCGCCGTCACCGGTGCAGGTATGGGCGCTGGTGGCGGTGTAGTAGCAGCGGCCATAGCCGCCGGTTGCCAGCACCACAGACTGGGCACGGAAGCGGTGGATCTTGCCGTCATCAAGGCACATCGCCATCACGCCGACGCACTGCTTCACCCCGTCACGTTCGGCCATGATCAGGTCGAGCGCGAAATACTCGATGAAGAAGTCCGCGTCGTACTTCAGGCTCTGCTGGTAGAGCGCGTGGAGCATCGCGTGGCCGGTGCGGTCAGCCGCGGCGCAGGTGCGCTGCACCGGCGGGCCGGCGCCCATGTTCTGCATGTGGCCGCCGAAGGGCCGCTGGTAGATCGTGCCGTCGGCATTGCGGCTGAAGGGCACGCCCGCGTGCTCGAGTTCATAGACCGCTGCCGGAGCCTCGCGCGCGAGGTATTCGATCGCGTCCTGATCGCCCAGCCAGTCCGACCCCTTGACGGTGTCGTACATGTGCCAGGTCCAGTGGTCGGGCGAGTTGTTGCCGAGGCTGGCGGCGATCCCGCCCTGTGCAGCCACAGTGTGCGAGCGCGTCGGGAACACCTTGGAGATGTTCGCGGTGCGCAGGCCGCTTTCTGCCGCGCCCATCGTTGCGCGCAGGCCCGATCCACCTGCGCCCACCACCACCACATCATAGGTGTGATCGACGATGGTATAAGCGCCCTTCAGATGCGCGCCGCCAACATCGTTGGCCGTTCCCTTGGGAGCTGCGGTTGCCATCAGGCGTTACCTCCGAATGCGAGCGCGGCGACGCTGAAAATCCCGAAGGCGCCGCCGCCGATGGTTGCAAGATTGAGCGCGGCAATCGCCGCAAACTTGGTGCCGGCTTCGTGGACATAATCCTCGATCAGCACCTGAAGACCAAGCCGCGCGTGCCAGAACAGGCTGATCACCAGCAGGATCATCGCGGTCGCCGAAACGGGCTGCGAAAGCCACTTGACCACGCTGGCGTAGCCATAATCGCCGAGCATGGCGAGGCTGACCAGCAGCCAGCTCATCAGCACCACATTGCCGATGGCGGTGAACCGTTGGAGCAGCCAGTGATGCGCACCTTCATGCGCCGGCCCAAGGCCGCGCACCCGGCCGATGGAGGTTCCGTTACCCATGTCGCCTCTCCCTCAGCGCAGCAGGATCACGGCCCAGAAGGCCGCAGTGAAAAGGATCGCGATGATCGGCGAGGCCACCGACCACATGCGGTTGGTGTCGAGTTCGTAGCCCGCACCGATATCCAGCACGAAGTGGCGAAGCCCGCTCATCATGTGCGTGAAGAAGGCCCACGAAAGGCCGATCAGCACCACCATGCCCAGCGGCGTGCCCATCAGCGACTGGAAGGTCGCGTAAGCTTCAGGCCCGCTCGCCAGCGCACCCAGCCACCACAGCAACACGCCCAGCCCCACCAGCGCCATCCCGTCGCCGGTTGCGCGGTGAAGGATCGATACGAGCATGTGCGGCCCCCAGCGCCAGATCTGGAGATGGGGCGAAAGCGGTCTTTGGTTCATGATGATCCCGTCGTGTCCCTTTTTTGTGGCTCCCACTTAGCGCCGCTGTCGTATGAGGCAAGCGGCGAGCAGTGGACACAGCTTGCAAATTTCTGGATAGGCGATTGCATGGGACACATTCTTGTAACCGGATCAAGCCGCGGAATTGGCAGTGCGGCGCTGGCAGCCCTCGCCGCGCGCGGGGCGAAAGTCATCGGTCACGCCTCGCGCAGCGGCATCGAAGGCCCCGGCGGCGCGCCGATCATTGCCGCCGATTTCGGCGATCCCCTATCCGTGCAAACCCTGTGGGATCAGGCGCTGGACATCGCGCATGGCGAGATCGACGTGGTGGTCAACAACGCCGGGCGGTTCGAAGCGAACCGGCTCGACCGTTCGGACATCGAATGGCTGGATGCGTGGGAGGACACCGTCAGGGTCAACCTCACCTCGGCCGCGCAATTGTCGCGCTTTGCGGTGTTGCACTGGCAGGAGCGCGGCTTTGCCGGGCGGCTCGTGCATGTCGCCAGCCGCGCCGCCTATCGCGGGGATTCGCCTGCCCACTGGCACTATGCCGCCGCCAAGAGCGGGATGGTCGGCATGCACAAGACCATTGCCCGCGCCTATGCAAAGGACGGCATCCTCAGCTTTGCCGTGACCCCCGGCTTCACCGACACCAGCATGGCAGGCGATTACCTCGCCAGCCGCGGCGGTCCGGGCCTGCTTGCCGACATTCCGCTGGGCCGGGTTGCAACGCCCGACGAAATCGCCGCTATCATCGCCTTCTGCGCGCTTGATGCGCCGCCGAGCATGACGGGCGCTGTCATCGACGCCAATGGAGCGAGCTTTGTCCGATAGCACCACCTGGAAGCTGTCGGCCTTTGCTCCCAAGCCCGTCGTGCAAGCGGCGCTGCTGGCGCACGACCTGCTTGACGACTGGGACTTCGAGCTGGTCATCGCGGGCCGCGAAGTGGCCGAGGACCGGCCGGACGACTGGGTGCTGGAAGGCTGGTATCCGCGCAAGCCCGGCAAGACCGAAAAGGCCGCGCTTGCGGGACTGTTCGAAGGAACCGCGCCGAAAATCACCGTCGAGGAACTGCCGCCCGAGGATTGGGTCACCCTCAGTCAGCATAACGCGCCGCCGATCCGCGCCGGGCGTTTTCATGTCCACACGCCCGATTATCCGGCCGACCCGGACCTGATCGATTTCGTGATCCCCGCCAGCCAGGCCTTCGGCACCGGCCAGCACAAGACCACTGCCGGCTGCCTTGAAATGCTGGGCGCGATGAAGGCGAGCGGCGTTATCGCCCGCAATGTCGCCGATATCGGCACCGGCACCGGGCTGCTCGGCTTTGCGGCGCTGGCGCTGTGGCCGCGCGCGCTGTGCACTCTCACCGATATCGACCCGGTCTGCACCGGGGTGGTTGAAGAAAATGCGCGGCTCAATGCGGTCCCGATGGGCGCCGGCGCGGGTGAGGCGGTGATGATCGTCGCCGATGGGATGGACGATCCGCTGCTGCAACTGCGCGGGCCATACGACCTGCTGATCGCCAACATCCTTGCAGGGCCGCTGGTCAGCCTCGCCCCCGATTTCGGCAAGGCGGTATCGCCGGGGGGAAGCCTGCTGCTCGCCGGATTGCTGGCGGGCGAACAGGAAGCAGCGGTCAAGCGCGCCATGCACCTTGCCGGGTTCCGCATGGCCGCAAGGCTCCAGCGCGGCGACTGGGCGATCCTGTGGCTGCGGCGGAGACGCGTGCGCTAGCCGATGATCGAGCGGGTCGACATCGCGGTGCGGCTCGTCGCGTGCGGGGCAAGCCTGCTGCTGCTGGTCCTGCTGCTGACGGGCGATGTGCGGCGCGGGCTCAAGCTGCCACTCGCCGGATTGCTGCTCGGCTCGATCGGCTATCTCGCCAACTCTTCCTCGCAGCTGTTCTACGGCACGCCCACAGCCGTGCCGCTCGGCGATTTCCTGTCGATCTTCACGCCCTATTTCACGTGGCTTTTCGCCCTGCGCGTGCTTGAGCGCGAGCCGCCGCGTCTGGCAGTCCGGGGTGTTGCCGGATTGCTGGGAGGCGCATGGCTGACCGGTGTTTTCGTTCTGCCGCATTTGCAGGTCGGCTTCATCATCATCCATGTCACCGGGCTTGCGCTGGTCACGGACCTGTTCCGCATCGCGCTGCTCGAACGGGACGACGACCTTGTCGAACAGCGCCGCGCCTTTCGCCTGTGGCTGCCACTACTGGTGGCAGCGCAGACCGGCGGCATCCTCGGCTGGGAACTGGTCACCGGGCGTGGCAGCGCGATCGAGGGTGACCCGCGCGTCCAACTGATCAATGCCGTGCTGATCCTCGCTGTGACGCTGATCGCGGGAAAGGCGCTGTTGCGCACTGAGCCCGAGCTGCTGGTGCGCGCCGGGATTGCTGACGACAACGCCGAACCGCACAGCGATGCCCCCCTCGCCGCCGCTCTGCTGTCACCAAGCGAGCTGGTGCTGAAAGACAACCTTGAAGCGGCGATGGCACAAGGCGTCTACCGCACGCCCGGCCTGTCGATCGCAAACCTTGCGGATCGTCTCGCCGTGCCTGAACATCGCCTGCGCGCCCTGATCAACCAGCGGCTGGGACACCGCAACTTTTCGGCCTTCCTCAACCGCTACCGCATCGCCGAGGCACGGACGATTCTCGCCGACCCGGCACGGGTCGATCTGCCGGTGCTGACCATCGCGATGGACCTCGGCTACAATTCGCTGCCCCCGTTCAACCGCGCGTTCCGGGCAGAAACCGGCTCCAGCCCGAGCGAATTTCGCCGCCAGTGCTTCAGCCGCCGCGCCGGTCAGAACTGAAAAAATGTGCTCGTTTTCGGAATCCTTCGGCTTTTTCCGCAAACGAGGTGCCTTGGCGGCAGGCCTCTGCCATGTGACAGACCTTCGTTGAACAAGGGTCTCAGCACATGATCGCCCCCGGCACACAATCGACACTGGAACACGCCGCTGCCCGCGTGGCGGATCACTTCATATTCGGAATCTATTTCGATCTCAGCCGTTACCTGATCGCGGCGGGGGTGCTGACAGCGTTCCTGCTGGTGTTTCGCGGCTTTGCCGAAGCACGCAGGATCCAGCGAGGGCGGCGGGCGTCTCGCACGGACTATCTGCGCGAAATCGGGTCATCGATGCGGACGGTCGTTGTCTATGCATTCGTCACGCTGGCAATCCTGGTGGGCCGCGAGACCGGGGTGATCCTGCTGTCGATCAGGGAAGCGTCCTTGTGGACGCTCGTCTGGCAGATCGGGCTGATCGTGATCGCGCATGATGCGTGGTTTTACTGGGCGCACCGGGCAATGCATCACAAGCGGCTGTTCCGGGCCACTCACCTCCACCACCACAAGTCGCGCACCCCGACGCCGTGGACCGCCTACAGCTTCACCATGACCGAGGCGGTGATCGAGGTCGCCTTCGTGCCGGTGTTCCTGTTCATCACCAGCCAGTTCGGCATCGCCTATGCCGCCTTCGCGATTGTGTTCTTCATCTGGCACCAGATGATCCGAAACGTGATGGCACACGCAGGCAGCGAGCTGTTTCCGGCCGGATGGGTGGACAATCCCTGGACCAATTGGATCGCGACCACGACGCACCACGACCTGCACCATTCCTCGGGCCACAATTTCGGCTTCTACTTCACCTTCTGGGACCGCTGGATGGGCACCGAACACCCGCGCTACCGTGAAACCTTCCGCGCGGTGACGACCCGGCAGCGCCCGGCCGCGGCGCCTGTCCCGGAGCCTGCCGAATAGGCCGTGCCTTATCGGCCCAGCGTCTCTTCAAGCAGTGCGAGCGCGTTGCGGGTGAAGGCGGCCATATTGGCAATGCGATCGTCGCTGGCGGTCTCCAGAAGCCGCACATGCTCGCCGCCCGGCCCCGCCAGCGCCGCCATCGAGCGCCCGGCGGGCGCGCCGCTCGGATGTGTGGAACCGCCAACCGATCCGCTCTCCGCCAGCCCCCACGCCGCTCCGAAATTGGCAGCAATCGCGCGGGCTTGCAGCAGGGCATAATCCTCGCTGGCGCCGCGCATCCCGTTGTAAGCCTCACGCGGGAGAGCAAGCAGCACGTCGCGCGCCCGGAACGAATAGACCACGCCCCCACCCACGAAAAAGTCGAGCGCGCCGGGCACGGTCAGCAGCGTGGCGGCGATCAGGCCGCCGGTGGCGCCATCGGCGACCGCGACTTTCTCGCCCCGCATCCGCAGCAACGCAGCGATGCGCTGGGCTTGCGGGTGGAGTTCGTGCAGCAGGTCCATCACCCCAGCGCCTCGGCGACGATCGCTGCCCACCCGGCCTCATCGGTCACCTCGATCCCCAGTTCGGCCGCCTTCTTGAGCTTCGATCCCGCACCCGGCCCGGCCACCAGCAGATCGGTCTTCGCGCTGACACTGCCCGCAGCCTTCGCGCCCAGCCTTTCGGCCTGCGCCTTGGCCTCATCACGGCTCATGGTCTCAAGCTTGCCGGTGAACACCACAGTCTTGCCCGCAACCCGGCTGGCGACAGTCTTCACCTCGTAGCGCGGCGGAGTGACTTCATTGAGCAGGTCTTCCCAGACGGCGACATTATGCGGTTCATGGAAGAAATCGCCCAGCGCCTCGACCACCGAAGGTCCGATCCCGTCGATGGCAGTGAGTTCGGCGGACGCTTCGGCATCGCCCGCATGAGCCCGCTCCGCCAGCACGCGCAGCACCGCCAGTTCGTGAAAATGCTTCATCAGATCGCGCGCGGTCACCTCGCCGACATGGCGGATACCGAGCGCGAACAGCAGCCGCGCAGCATCGGGCGCGCGCTTCGCTTCGATGGCGGCCAGGAGGTTGTCGACCGACTTTTCCTGCCAGCCTTCGAGTGCCAGAATGTCGGAGCGGCGCTTGCGAAGGCGGTAGATATCGGCGGGGCTTTCAAGCCAGCCAGCCGCGAAGAACTGAGCGATGGTCTTTTCCCCCAGTCCCTCGATATCCAGCGCCTTGCGGCTGACGAAATGTTCGAGCCGCTGGGTGCGCTGCGCTGGGCAGATGAGGCCCGCGGTGCAGCGCACATCGACTTCGCCCTCTTCCGCGACGGCTTCGGACTCACACTCTGGACACTTGGTGAAGTCCGGTTCCGGCGCTCCCGTTCGCGGCACCCCTTGGGTGAGGTTTTCCACCACCTGCGGGATCACATCGCCCGCGCGCTGGATCACCACCCGGTCACCCACGCGCAGGCCAAGCCGCGCGATCTCGTCACGGTTGTGGAGCGTAACGTTGGTGACCGTCACCCCGCCAACCAGCACCGGCGCAAGGCGGCCTACCGGGGTGAGCTTGCCGGTGCGCCCGACCTGAATGTCAATGGCCTCAACCACGGTTTCGGCGCGTTCGGCCGGGAACTTGTGCGCCAGCGCCCAGCGCGGGGCCTTGGCGACAAAGCCCAGACGTTCCTGCCAGTCGAGCCGGTCGAGTTTGTAGACGACCCCATCGATATCATAGGGGAGCGAAGGCCGCGCAGCGCCGATGGCATCGAAATGCGCGATCAGCATATCCGCCCCGCCTTCGATCTGCACGAACAGCGGCGAGACGGGAAAGCCCCACGCCCGCAGCTTCCCCACCACCTCCGACTGGGTTGCCCCCGGCACCTCAGAAGCCGCCCCCCAGCCATGCGCCCAGAACCGCAAGGGACGCTTCGCTGTAACGCTTGCATCCTTCTGCCTGAGGCTTCCGGCTGCCGCATTGCGCGGGTTGGCGAAAATCTTGCCGCCCGCTTCATGCTGCGCAGCATTGAGTGCGGTAAAGGCCTGTTTTTCCATATAGACCTCCCCGCGCACCTCGAATACTGCGGGCACGCCTGCGGGAAGCTGCTGCGGGATATCGGCGATGTGCGCGACATTGGCGGTCACATCTTCGCCCACCTGCCCATCGCCGCGTGTGGCAGCGCGCACCAGCTTGCCGTTTTCGTAACGCAAGCTGCACGACAAACCATCAATCTTGTCTTCCGCCGTGCAAGCAAGCGGCGCGTTTTCGGGCAGGTTGAGGAAGCGCCGCATCCGCGCCAGCCACTCGGCCACCTCCTCAGGCGAGAACGCATTGTCGAGGCTCATCATCCGAACCTCGTGGCTGACCTTGCCAAGCGGCGAGGCAGCGACCGCATGGCCCACCTTGCGCGTCGGCGAATCCGGACGGATCAGGTGGGGGAAAGCCGCTTCCAACTCGGCATTGCGGCGCACCAGCGCATCATAGGCCGCATCGGAAATCTCGGGGCTGTCTTCCGCGTGATACAGCCTGTCGTGCCGCGCAATCTCTCGCGCAAGGCGCATCAGTTCATTGGCGGCATCCGCCTCATTCATGCCTTGGGTGCTCATGAAGGCAGCTTTTTCACCGCCCTCGGGTAATGTCCAGCAGTGCAGGCGCGATGGCCGCAAAATCCTTTGTGCCGGGAACCAGCATGTTGAAATGCTGGTCCTGATCGACGCGGATCACCTCGACTTTGATCCCCTGTGCGCGAAGCCCTGCGATGATGGCAGGATCGGGATCGGGCAGTGCGCCATCGACCACCAGCAGGCGCTTGATGCGGGGCATGTTGACCAGCGGATCGACCAGCGCATAACGCTCCGGCACCTCGGCGGGGGTGCCGCCCGATCCCAGCTCGCGGTAGGACAGGGTGAGCACGGCAACCCCATTGCTTTGCAGGTAGCGGGCCAGTTCAGCCACATTGGCGGTGCTCCCCATGCCGGACCAGCACCCGCCATGCCAGATCACCGCGAGCGGATGGGGACCGGGGCCGCTCGGCATGCGCAATTCCCCGCGCTGCCGCGGGGAGGCGGTGGCATAGAGCATTTTGCGCGCCAGCCGCCCGATGGGCAGCGCGTTGATGGTTTGGGGATCGTAGTTCTTGGCGTCGGTGACAGGCGGCGCTTCGGGCGGCGCGGCGGACTGTGCAGACGCAAGGGTAGCGGTCAGGACCGCGGCAAGGGCTGCGAGCGGAAACAGACGCATCAAGTCGACATCTCCCCCAGATCAACGCCACTCTAACGCGGCGGTGGCAAGGGGCAACGGGTCATTCGCCGCCCTTCATAACCGCGAGCATCGCCGCTTCGTTGGCGGTGTAGACCGGGTTGCCGGGCGTGATGATCGCGAAGTGGCTTTGCCCGAGGTTCTCTCGCACGCTCACCCTCGCCCCTTCCCGCCCCAGCGCGGCCAGCGTTGTGGCAGAAGGTGCTGGCAGCTTCGCCTGCACGAACAGCAATTCGGTGAGCCGCGGCGCATAGGTGGCAGGCGCAATCGCGGCATAGCGGCGCGGATCGGTGGCGGGCGCTGCGCCCATGAAGGGATCGACCGCAGAGAACTGGCACAGGGCATCGAAGGCAGGCTGCTCGGCCCCGACATCGCCCGGCCCATCCAGCACGATGGCTGAGCGCGCCTTGATGGCAGCGCGGGTGCCAAGCGGGCCGTCCTCACCTTGAGCGCTTGCCAGCCACTGCGCCGGCAATGCGCCTGCCGAATGGCCGACAAGCGTGACGCGCGCCCGGTCAATGGAGTAGCGCGCCGCGACGTCCTCGATCAGCTTGGCCGAGGCGGCCCAGTCTTCGAACGAACCGGGCCAGCCGCCCCCGTCCCCGACCTCGCGGTAATCAACATTCAGCGTGGCAATGCCGAGGCTTTGCCAGCGGGTGGCAAGCGGGGCCATGTAGGCCTGCGAGGCGATGCCGGTCTTCCAGCACCCGCCATGATAGATCACCGCCAGCGGGAACGGGCCTTTGCCGTCGGGCAGGCGCAGTTCCGCAAACCCGCGCGGGTGATCGGCATAGCGCAGGATCGCGTCCGGCTGCGAGGGTGTGAGGTTGGCATCGGTGCCATAGGTGGCGTTGTTGGGCTGCACGGCGGGCTTGGCCTCCTCGGGCGCAGAGATTGCGGGGGTGCAGGCGGCGAGAAGTAGGAGCAAGGGGAAATAGCGCATCACACCCACCAGATCAGAACGGCAAGCACCGCAAAAAACATCGCCCCGCCGACCAGTGTCGCCATCCTGTCAACTGCGGGCCGGCGGAAGCGCAGGAACATGACAAGGCCGGCGGCGGCAAACGTGGGGCTTATTATGGCGAGGTTGTGAGTCCAAAAGGCGACGGGATCGAAGGTGTCGCGGAAATAGGTGAAGTTCACCGCCGCGGCAGCCCAGGCGAGGATCAGGAACGGCGCCGGGATCAGCAGACCAATCAGCACGCGGCCCACGGTCCAGCCGGTGGTGCGTCGGGCAGATGGCACGACGTCCCCGGTCACGTTATCCATCGCAACGTGGTTTCCATGACGGCCCAACCCTTGCCTCCTTTGCGCACCTCGTAGGAGTTGCCCTCAGTCGCGGCCATGAGTTCGACGAGGCAATCTGTCGTGGCAGGGCAGTCAATCGCAGCGACGATCAGCACGGTAGCCTGCGCGCCGTTCTCGTCGCGCCAGTCGCTCCACCCGTTTGCCGCCCCACCAAACCGGGAACCGGTGCATTGCTCAGCCGGAACCGGCCTTAGGCGGCTGCGTTCCAAGGCTTGTGACAGAACAGCAAAATCAAGCGGCACCGTGCTTGAAACGCACAGTGACAAGCGGGGGAGCGTGGTGTCCGCGGCATGGCTGCGGCCCTCAGGATCGATGAAGGCCCATGCCATCTGCGCCTCGATCGCAGCCGCCGTGGCGGCGGCACCATCAGTGGCCGGATCGCCGTGAACCGGAGGAGTGGAAATCGCCACCGCGCCCGTCACCCCCGCGGTAATCGCAAGGATTGTCGCGAGCGAGCGGCCATCCATCACACCCCCTCCAGCAGCCGGTCCGCCTGTGCCCTTGCCTCAGGCGTCACCTCGGCCCCCGAGAGCATCCGTGCGATTTCTTCCTGCCGCCCGGCATGGTCAAGCAGGACGACGCTGGTCTTCGTCACCGTGCCGCTGGAGGCCTTGGCGATCAGGTAATGCTGCCCGCCCCGTGCCGCGACCTGGGGGCTATGCGTCACCGCCAGCAATTGGCCTTCATTCGCCGCCAACCGCGCCAGCCGCTCGCCGATGGCCGACGCCACTGCCCCGCCCACGCCGCGGTCGATTTCGTCGAAGATGATCGTCGCCGCCCCGCCCTTCTCCGCCAGCGCGACCTTGAGCGCGAGGATGAAGCGCGAAAGCTCCCCTCCGCTCGCGATCTTGCCCAAGGGCGCAAAGTCCGCACCGGGGTTGGTCGAGATCAGGAATTCAACCGCATCCATGCCGTGCGCGCCCCAGCGATCTTCGGGCAGCGGGGTGACGCTGGTGCGGAACTTCGCCGCATCAAGCTTGAGCGGCGCAAGCTCCGCCGCGACCGCTTCATCAAGCCGTCCTGCCCCCGCGATCCGCGCAGCATGGGCCTTTTCGGCGGCGGCGACATAGATAATGCGCGCTTCCTTGGCAGCAGCCTCCAGCGCATCGAGCTGCGCTTCCCCACCTTCGATCGCATCAAGGCGCGCGCGCATGGTGCGCATCAGTTCGGGCAGGTCATCGACCTCGCAGCGGTGCTTGCGGGCTGCAGCGCGCAGTTCGAACAGGCGGGTTTCGGCGCGTTCCAACTCGTGCGGGTCATGGACCAGCGCCTCGGCCGCAAGGCGAAGCTTGTCCTCCGCCTCGCTCGCCTCGATCACCGCACGGTCCAATGCGGCAAGCGCCTCGGTGAGAAGCGGATGCTGCTCGGCAATCCGATCGAGCTTGCGCGCAGCGACACGCAGGGCGGCAAGCGGCGAATCCGATCCTTCCCACAAATGGCGCAGATCTTCGAGGTCGCCCGAAAGCTTCTCGCCTTTCTGCATATCGGCCCGCGCCAGCGCGAGGCGGCCTTCCTCCCCCGCAACCGGTTCCAAAGCGGAAAGTTCGGCAAGGTGGGCGATCAGCAGGTCCTGATCGGCCTTGGCCTGCTCCACGCTTGCGCGCGCTTCGGCCAGTTGCGCTTCGGCCCGGGCCCATTCGCCATAGGCACGCTCAAGCCCAGCAACATCCGTCCCGGCATAGCGATCAAGCAGCACCCGGTGCCCGCGCGGGTTAACGAGGCCGCGATCATCATGCTGGCCGTGCAGTTCCACCAGCGCCGGTGCCAGTTCGCGCAGCAGGGCAACGCTGGCGGGCTGATCATTGATGAAGGCCTTGGAGCCGCCATCGGCCTTGACCTGGCGACGGATCATCAGCGGCTCGCCCGGTTCGATGGCGATCTCCGCTTCGTCCAGTGCCGCAGCGACAAGCGACGGCAGCGCGGCAAATTCGAAACTGGCGGTGACCGACGCCTTGTCTTCGCCGGCGCGGACCAGTGATGTTTCCGCGCGATCGCCAAGGATCAGGCCGAGCGCATCGAGCAGGATCGACTTGCCCGCCCCCGTCTCCCCCGTCAGCACGCCCAGCCCGCGCGCGAAATCGAGATCGAGCGCTTCGATGAGGACGATGTTGCGGATCGAGAGGCGGGTCAGCATGGGAAATCAGCGGATAGCGCAGGGCAGCGGCCGCGTCACGCGGTCTGCGCGGCAAATCCCCAAGCCTCAGACACAATCGGCCCCGCCATGGCGCCCGGCGACCGACAAAGGCGCTTTGCCGAAGGATTGTCGATGGATGGCTTGCACATTGCGGGCAGATTTGCGACCGGGATGGTCCCTGTCCTCTTTGTTCGAGAGGGCGTGACAAAGGATCCCCCGCCTCCATGGCATCCCCCGATATTGCGAGCGAACGCCGGTTAAGCCGCTGGAAACGCCAGATCCGCACTTTCTTCGGCCCTTGGGGCGTGTTCTTTCAGGGATTCGTGGAACACCCGGTGATGGTCGGCTCGATCATCCCGTCGTCGCGTTTCACGATCCGCAAGATGCTCAGCCCCGTTGACTGGAACGAATGCAGCCTGTTTGTCGAATATGGTCCCGGCGTCGGCACCTTCTGCCGCCCCGTGCTTGACCGGTTGCGGCGCGACGGGACGCTGATCGTGATCGACACCAACCCGCTGTTCATCGACTACCTCAAGCGCACCATCACCGACAGCCGCTTCATCGCGGTGCATGGCTCGGCCGAGGATGTGGAAGAAATCATCCGCGCCCACGGGCACAAGCATGCCGATTACGTGCTGTCGGGCCTGCCGTTTTCGACCCTGCCCGATGGCGTCGGCCCGCGCATTGCGGCGGCCACGCACCGGGCAATCCGGCCCGGCGGGGCGTTCCTGACCTACCAGTTCAGCAAAGTCGCCGGAAACCTCAGCGCGCGCTATTTCAGCCGCGTCGATTGGGGCTTCGAATGGCTCAACATCCTGCCCTGCTGTCTGGCATGGGCATGGAAGGGCGAGGAATAGCCTAAGCCTGCGCCCCCACGCAGGGGGCGCGCAGGCTTCAACTGGCCTTCACACCCTCGGCGTGCTTGTCGACAAGCTTGAAGGCGCGCTCGTACCATTCGCTGCCGGGGTAGTTCGCCCCAAGCACAGCGGCATACTTGACCGCTTCCTGCGGCACGCCGAGTGCCAGGCTGCTTTCGCACAGGCGATAGAGCGCCTCGGGCGTGTGGCTGGTGGTCTGGAACTTTTCCACGACGTTGCGGAACCGCATGTCGGCAGCAAGCCACAGGCCCATCCGCTGGTAGTGGCGGCCGATCTCCATCTCCTTGCCGGCAAGGTGATCAGCGACCAGATCAAGCTTCAGGCGTGCGTCGGCAGCATATTCGGTCTGCGGAAAGCGCCGGTTGACCTCGCGCAGCGCGGTCTGCGCCTGTTCGGTGATCTTCTGGTCGCGGTTCACATCGCTGATCTGCTCGTAATAGCTGAGCGCGATCAGATAATAGGCGTAAGGCGCGTCCTTGTTGCCGGGGTGGATCGAAAGGAAGCGCTGCGCGTTCTGGATCGCCTTGTTGTAATCGCGGGCGATATAATAGCTGAAGGCGCTCATCAGCTGCGCTCGGCGGGCCCAGGGGGAATAGGGGTGCTGGCGCTCAACCTCATCAAACAAGGCTGCGGCCTGGAGCGTGTTGCCCTTGTCCAGCCGCCGCTGCGCTTCGGCATAGAGCGATTCGACATCGCGCGCGACATAGGCGACGTCCTTGCCCTCACCGCTCCCGGCACAGGCCGACAGAGAGCCGAGAGTAAAGGCGGCGAGCGCGGCACAGGCAACGCGGGTGGTGAGCTTCGACTGCATGGGGGCAGCGTATAACGAGGCCCTGCGTGAATGGGAAGTGAAGGCTGGGAGGCCGGGCACTCTTGGCATTCCCCCTCGCCCACAGAAAAGCTGTTGCTTGCGCGGGCCGGTAACGTATTCTTCGAGCTGTGGTCTGCCCTGGCGCGTGGAGCGCCCACCGGGCAGGAACAGGGGCAGCATAGGGGGGATGACTTGCTCGTAGTATCCGACCAGTTGTTTGCTGCGACAAAAGCGGACGCGCTTGAAGCATGGGTGCGCACGATCGTGCCGCAGACGGTGCGCCGCCACCCGGAATGGGCACAGCAAGTGGGGATCGCCGGTGTCGAGCGGACCGTCCGCGAGATCGAGCGGTTTTCCTGCGATTACGGCTTCGAGGCCGAAGAAAGCTTCTGGCAGGTGCTTGACGCGCGCGTTGCCGATCCGGGGCTGCTTTCCGGCCTTACCGAATTCCAGATTTTCGCCCTGTCCCGCAAGCACGCCTCTGAAAAGATGCGGCTGCAACGTTTTCTGGAAGACAGAACGCGTGGCTCGCACACCGTGCTGGTGAAGCTGGGCTTCAGCGAACAGGAGGCCCGATGAGCTTCGCATCCCCCAGCGCGTCATGTCCCGCCTGTCAGGCATGGACGAATACGTCCTTCACCAACGCGGGCGGCGGTGGGGGGGCAGGCACGCAATCGCCCATCGAGCCCGTCCAGCGGGTGCGGATCGTGTTGTTCTTCGACGGGACGTTCAACAACAAGTTCAACACCGCAGCCCGAAAGGCCGGGAGCATCCAATCGCCCAAGGGAAGCTATGCTGGTGACGAGACCAACATCGCCCGCATGTCGGAAAAGCTGGTCCCCTCGGGAAGCTACCAGGGCAAATCCTACGATGTCGTGATCCCGATCTATATCGAAGGCATTGGTACAACGACGCTGGATAGCGATTCCGGTCGGGGCGGTGGTCTTGGCACCGGATCGACCGGGGTCGTCGAAAAGGTCGAAAGCGGCGTCACCAAGGCCATCGACAGGTTGATGGGGCGCCCCGCATCGATCCGGTTCGAATTCATCCACTTCGATACCTTCGGGTTCAGCCGCGGGGCGGCCGCTGCTCGCAATGCGATTTATCGAATTCTGAGCGGACGGATCATCCCCGCAGGCGACACCTATTACGAATTGCCCGGTGCACGAAAGAAGCTGACCGATGCCGGCAGGAAGATTTCCGAACTGAAGGTCCGGTTCGTGGGCCTTTACGACACCGTGGCATCGCTCGGCGTGATTCACAAATTCAACACCCGGGAGCTGAAACTCGACAGCATTTCGAATGCCGATCAGGTAATCCACCTCGCCGCTGCCGATGAACACCGGAAGAATTTCCGTCTAACCAACACCGCTTCCAAGAAAGGGGGGAACAGCTTCGAGATGTTTCTTCCCGGCGCTCATGCCGACATCGGGGGCGGCTATAATGACGGTGAAACGATGCACTACGTGCTGTGGACCAAGTCGACCCTCAAGCTCTTTTCGACCGAGGGGGCAGAAAAGGAAATGGCGGCGGAACTCGCATGGCTCAGGTCACAGGGCTGGTTCACGGGGCCGGGCAATTACCTGCGTTCGGGCGGATTTCCGAACTATACCCACAATGTGCACTACGTCGCCGGCCGGCAGACGACGGCGAGCAATCAGTATTGCTTCATTCCGCTCAACATCATGGCACGCCGCGCGGGCGAGCAAAACCTGACCTTTGCCAATCTCCAGCGAGTGACCAACTCCGAACTGCTTCTGGTCCAAAGCGCCTTGCGCCTTTACGAGGATGCCAAGCGCCACTCATCGAGCCCGTTCGACTGGTTCCACAAGACCAGGACCACTTACATCCCCGACCTTCCCGGCTTGCGGTCAAGGCATCTCCATTTTTCTTCGCGCGTTCAAGACCTCGCTGGTGAGGTCGACATGAAGTCGGTCGTTCTGGATGGATTGCTGGAATCGATGGGACCGGAATATGTCAACGGTCGCCGTGAACGTATCATCCAGAATGGCTAGTCGGCGCCTGAAATGCGCCGCGCTGTTGGCGCTTTTCGGAGCAATCAGCGCGTGCCAGCCCACCACACCGGAGAGCCCAGTGGCCAACACTTATGAATGGTACGCGAGTGAAACCGCGCCGAAGCAATATCCCGCCTATCTGCTCACATCCTTTCTGGAGTTGAAGGACGGGGCGATCGAGGGGCTTCCCAGTGACCGTGTCACCAACGGAGGATGGGGCGATCTCGGATCGATCCAGATCATCGGCGACGAACGCAAGGCAGCGCCCCGGTCGCTGAACATTCGATGGTTCGATCTGGTGGCGCGGGAAGGCTATGGCGGCAAGATACCGCTCGACAGCGATACCATCGAGGATCGCCTGCGTGCAGGCCTGCGCAACGAAAACGGGGGCGAGGCGCACCGGGTCGAAGCGGTGCTGTTCGGTATGGCGCCCCGGGGGGAACTGGCTGTCTGGGTATCGGGAGGACGGGTCACTCACCTTGTCGGAATGCATCGGGTGCCCCCGGCCGAGATCCCCTTGGCGGATATGTCGAATGACCCGGCCGACACCGTGGAAACCTTCGCTGACAGCTACCTCGACCTGCTCCTCCCCGAGAAAGCCGCTGGCGCCAACCGCACGCCGCCGCCCGAAGGCCAATGGCGCGCCTATGCGCAGCGCAGCGATTACCGCCCGCTGGTTACCGGCGAATTCGAGGGCGACTTGCTGTGGATGACTTTCCTCAACGGGGAGACCGACTGGTTCGATCTCACCGGCCAGCGTGACAAGCCCAGTTCCGTCGAAGCCCCCGGACTGGCGCTGCCGGTCAAGGCCGACTTCACCTGGACAGGGCCGACGGGGCGCAAGTTTGTCGGCATTGTCGAGTTCGATCCTGTCGAGGTGCAACAGGCCTTCGCCAAGCTTTCAGCCAACACCGATGCGCGCCCGATGGTGATCGAGTTCGAGCCGGTCGAAAGCACTCTCAAGGTCGATGTGTTCCTGCGTGCAGGGACGCAGTTCTACAAGTTCGAGCGCAGCAAATCAGTGGTTGCGCCCGGCTAGTTCCGGGCGCTCCTCACGCGGCCGCTCCCTACTCCTCGCCCATCCGCAGGGCGGCGATGAAGGCTTCCTGCGGGATCGAGACATTGCCGTATTCCCGCATGCGTGCCTTGCCTTTCTTCTGCTTTTCCAGCAACTTCTTCTTGCGCGTGATGTCCCCGCCATAGCACTTGGCGGTCACATCCTTGCGCAGGGCGGCGATGGTTTCGCGGGCGATCACCTTGCCGCCGATCGCGGCCTGGATCGGGATCTTGAACAGGTGGCGCGGGATCAGGTCCTTGAGCCGCTCGCACATCCCGCGGCCGCGTTCCTCGGCGTTGGCGCGGTGGACGATGAGGCTTAGCGCATCGACCGGCTCGTTGTTCACGAGGATGTTCATCTTCACGAGGTCGCCCTCGCGGGTGCCGATCTGTTCGTAGTCGAAGCTGGCGTAGCCGCGCGAGATCGACTTCAGGCGGTCGTAGAAGTCGAACACCACTTCGTTGAGCGGCAGTTCGTAGGACACCTGCGCGCGGCCGCCCACATAGGTCAGCTCGGTCTGGATGCCGCGGCGGTCCTGGCACAGCTTGAGGATCGCGCCCAAGTATTCGTCGGGGGTGTAGATCACCGCCTTGATCCACGGTTCTTCGATGGACTCGATCCGGTTGGTATCGGGCCAGTCGGCGGGGTTGTGGATGTCGATGGTCTTGGCGTCCTCGGTCTTCGAATGGCCGAGATGGATGCGGTAGACCACGGATGGCGCGGTGGTGATGAGGTCGAGATCGTATTCTCGGCTGAGGCGTTCCTGGATGATTTCCAGATGCAGCAGGCCGAGGAAGCCGCAGCGGAAGCCGAAGCCCAGCGCCGCGGAGGACTCCATTTCGAAGGAGAAGCTGGCGTCATTGAGGCGCAGCTTGGCGATGCTTTCGCGCAGTTTTTCGAAATCGGCGGCGTCGACCGGGAAGAGACCGCAGAAGACGACCGGCTGGACTTCCTTGTAGCCCGGCAGCGCCTCGGTCGCCCCGCCCTTCACGGTGGTGATGGTGTCACCGACGCGGGCCTGTTCCACTTCCTTGATCTGCGCGGTGATGAAGCCGATCTCGCCCGGGCCGAGCTCGGCAAGGTCGGTGCGCTTGGGAGTGAAGCAGCCGACGCGGTCGACGAGATGCTGGGTGCCGCCCTGCATGAACCTGATCTGGAGGCCCTTGGTGAGCTTGCCGTCGATCACGCGCACAAGGATGACAACGCCGAGGTATGGATCGTACCATGAATCGACGAGGCTGGCCTTCAAGGGCGCCTCAGTGGTGCCCTTGGGCGGCGGAATCCTGGCGACGACAGCTTCGAGCACTTCCTCGATGCCGATGCCGGATTTGGCGCTGGCCAGCACTGCATCCGACGCATCGAGCCCGATGATGTCCTCGATCTCGGCCTTGACCTTGTCGGGTTCGGCGGCGGGCAGATCGATCTTGTTGATGACGGGGACGATTTCGTGATCGTGTTCGATCGACTGATAGACGTTGGCCAGCGTCTGCGCTTCCACGCCCTGCGCCGCATCGACCACCAGCAGCGCGCCTTCGCAGGCGGCAAGGCTGCGCGAGACTTCATAGGCAAAGTCGACGTGGCCGGGCGTGTCCATCAGATTGAGCTGATAGGTTTCGCCGTTCTTGGCGGTGTAATTGAGACGCACGGTCTGCGCCTTGATGGTGATCCCGCGCTCCTTCTCGATGTCCATGTTGTCAAGGACTTGCTCGGACATCTCGCGCGCGGTCAGGCCGCCGGTGAACTGGATCAGCCGGTCCGCCAGCGTCGACTTGCCGTGGTCGATATGAGCAATGATGGAAAAATTGCGGATATGGGAGAGGTCGGTCATCGCCGCGCGATGTAGCGTCCACCCGCCGCCTTGTCATTCGCCAAAAACGCAACTGCCTTCGGGGGCTCACGCCATCTCGTTGCGGTGCGCCGTGGCATAGCCGAACTTGGGCACTGCCCCGCCCTGATCCACGCCGATGAACTTGCCAGGCGCAAGCGGGGCAAGCGGCGTGCCGGCGGCCGCCAGCGCATAGGGGGAAACGCGGTGGCGTGTGCACAGCCCGCCCGAACCATCTTCGATCAGCGACTGTTCGAACTCCAGCCCCTGCACATCCCCGCTGGAACGGATGACGGTCGCCACCGCCAGCTGCCCGCCGCCAAGATCGACCACGAATTGCGTGCCCTTGGGCACATCGGCCAGCCCCTCGATCAGCGCGCCCGTCCGCGACAGGTTGCGCAGCGTGACCTCGTAGGCGAAATCATCGTGGATCACCTGAATCTTGCGGAACACGGTCCGGCGGCGAGCGCGCCGGGTGCGCTGCGCGCTGGGTTCGATCTTCCATGCGCCGCCGGCCATTTCGCCTGCGATCATGTCCGCATCGACTGGTTCGCTGAAAATCGGGCCTTCGAGGAACCGCACCCCGCATTCCGACAACGCGGCAAGCAGCCCTGCGCTTTCGATCCCGTTGGCGATTGTGTCCATCTGCAAGGCCCCGGCAAGCGCGACGATGGCGCGCACAAGGCCCATCTCGCGGCTGTCATGGCGTTCGGCCTCGGCGACCAGCTTCTGATCGATCTTGATCGCATCAAAGGGCGCGCGGCGCAGGTAGGCGAGTGAGGAATAGCCGCTGCCGAATTCATCGAGCGTCAGGCGCACGCCAAGCTTGAACAACGCCGCCAACGTGCGATCGACGACGCTGGTATCGCCGAAGAATACCGCCTCGCTGATTTCCAGTTCCAGCCGCGAAGGGGGAAGGGCCGCCGTTTCCAGCGCCTCGGCGACCAGCGTCACGAAATCATCGGCAAGAAACAGCGGCACCGGCACATTGACCGCGAGGCGTAAGGTATCGGGCCATTCTCCCGCCCGCGCGCAGGCAGCCGCGATCGCCCAGCGCCCGACATCGCCCAGCAGCGCCGATCCTTCGATGATCTGCGCGAACTCCTCTTCGTCGATGACGCCGCGATCCGGGTGGTTCCAGCACACATGGGCCTCAAGCGAGGTGACTGCACCGCCTGCTGCCTCGACAATCGGCTCGAAACGCAGAAACAACTGCTCTTCGCGCAGGGCCGCCCCGAGGTCCTGTTCAAGCCGGCGCCGGAAGATCGTCTCGTTCTCAAGTTCGCCCGAAAAGAAGCGGTATTGCCCCCGCCCGCCGTTCTTGGCGGCATAGAGCGCAAGGTCGGCAGCGCGCACAATCTCGTCGCGGGTCAGGCCGTCATGCGGAGCAATGGCAATGCCGACCGATGCGCCGATCACACAGCGCCCCTCTTCAAGGCTGTAGGGCTGGCACAGCATGGAGATGACCTTCATCGCCAGCTCGCCCAGCACCCCGCGATCGTCGACATCGGGGAGCATCACCTGGAATTCGTCCCCGCCCAGTCGCCCGATCTCGCATTCCCTGTCGATCGCACGGGTCAGACGCGCGGCGACCTGCTTCAGCAGCTCGTCGCCCGCCGCATGGCCAAGCGTGTCGTTGACATGCTTGAACCGATCGAGATCGATCATCATCACCGCACAGTTGCGCCGCGCCGTGCGGAAAGCGGTGAGCGTCGTTTCGATCTGGTGCGCCATGCGGTGGCGGTTGGACAGGCCGGTGAGCGAATCATAGCGGGCCAGCCGGGCGGTCTCTTCCTCGCGGGTGAATTCTTCGGTGATGTCTGCCCCGGTGCCGCGAAAGCCGAGGAAGGCGCCGGTTGCCGAACTGATCGGCTGGCCCGCCAGACGCAGCACCGCACCGTCCGGGCGGCGCGCGGCGCGCACCGCCATGCCGGTGAAGGACTTGTGCGTGCCCAGCATCAGCGACAGCGATTTGCCGCGTCCGTCCCGTTCGGCCGCGGCGAAGATGGTGGTGAGCGGCTGTCCGATCAGATCGCCAAGCGGCACATCGAGGCGCGCTGCGATGGCGGCGGAAAGATAGGTGAGATTGCCCTGCGCATCGCTGGCCCAGAACCAGCCCAGCCCCGATTGCTCAAGCTCGTCAAGCATCGCCAGCCGCTCGCTGTCGGACAGAACCGACGCGACCCCGGCCGAACGTGCGCCGCGAAACGCGGAACCGCCTCGGGAAGACAAGAGACCCTTAAGGGACATCTCGCAGGCTAACCTCCAGACATTGCCCGGCACACTCCAGCAGGAGCACCCGGCCATGTTTGCAAGGTTTAAAGCCTGATGGTTATTTTTCGGCTAACAGGTGCGGCGGGCCGCCGTGCCTGATGCACATTCAGACGCGCTGCAATCACCACCCGCCGGTGCCGGTGGCCTGCCCGGGCTGACCCTTGAGCACGGCAAAGGACCCATCGGCGCGGCGCTTGAGCGGGGCGTGGAATTCGATCCCCACACGGTTTTCGCGCGACCAGCGCACCTGTGCGGTAACCGTCTTGTCGGCGCTGAATTCGATGCGAACCGCGCTACCGGCCGGCATGTTCCACAGGCCTTCGATCATTGCGCCGCTTTCCGAGATGTTGCGCAGCGTCGCATTGAGGCGGTTGCCGTTGTGCACAACCACCACCCGGCGCAACAGGTTCTGGCGCGGCGCACGGGCGGATTGCGGCCCATCGGCCTCGGCAACGAGATCGCCCGAAACCAGCGCGGTCGCATCGGATGCATTCATCGGCTTGAAGTAGATATAGCCCTGAATGTGGCTGCACCCGAGCAGGCGCACCAGTTCAAGCTCGTCCAGCGTCTCGACGCCTTCGGCCGTGGTGTCCATGTGCAGCGCTTCGGCCAGCGACGTGATCGAGGCGATGATCGCGCCGTTGCGGCTGCCCTCTTCGGTGGCGCCCTGCACGAAGCTGCGGTCGATCTTGATCTTGTCGAACGGTGCTTTCTTCAGATAGCCCAGTGACGAATAGCCCGTCCCGAAATCGTCCAGCGCCAGGCGCACGCCCACTCGCTTCAGGGCCTTGAACATCGCGTCCGTGCCCGAATTGTCGTTGAGGAACACGCTTTCGGTGATTTCCAGCTCCAGCCGCGAGGGCGCAACACCACTGTGGGCAAGCGCGTTGGCGACAATGGTCGGCAGGTCCGGGTTGGCAAATTGCAGCGCCGAAACGTTGACCGCACAGCGGATCGAACGGGGCCAGCGGGCCAGATCGGCGCAGGCCGTGCGCAGCGCCCATTGACCGATCCGGTCGATAAGTCCCGCATCCTCCGCGATCGGCACGAACTTGGCAGGGCTGATCCACCCGCGCTTGGGGTGGCACCAGCGCATCAGCGCCTCGAAACCGACGATCTTCTCGTTCGCGGCATAGACGACCGGCTGATAATACAGCTCAAGTTCGCCCTTGGCGATCGCCTCGCGCAGGTCCTGCTCCAGCTCGGCGCGCTCTTCGGCGGCGGCGTGGAGGTCTTCGGCATAGAAGCGGAACACCCCGCGTCCGGCATCCTTGGCCGCATAAAGCGCCAGATCGACATTGCGGATCAGCTCGTCGCTGGTCGCGCCATGTTCGGGCGCGAGCGCAATCCCGACCGAGGCGCCGATCACCACGCTCTGCCCTTCGATCGAATAGGGCTGCGACAGGGAGTTGATGATTTCCTGCGCGATATGGCCGAGCGTGTGGCGATCCTGATGGCCGGGGACGATCACCTGGAATTCGTCGCCGCCCAACCGGCCGCAGCGCCCGGCCTGACCGATCGCCCGTTCGAGCCGCTGCGCGACCTGCTTGAGCAACGCATCGCCCGCCGGGTGGCCGAGCGTATCGTTGACATGCTTGAAGCGGTCGAGATCGAGCATCAGCACCGCACAGGCCCGCTCGCGCCCGCTGGGAGCCGCCAGGATCTGTTCGAGCGCCTGGCTCATCTGCACGCGGTTGGCGAGACCGGTGAGCGAATCATAGTGCGCAAGGCGCGAGACCTGCTGTTCGCTGCGGCGCTTTTCAGTGAGATCGGTGCCATGCCCGCGGAACCCGCAGAAGTTCTTGTAACTGTCGTAAACAGGCCGCCCCGCCAGCGCCCACCAGCGTTCATCCCCGCTTGTGGCGGCGCGCACCTCGACATCGTGAAAGGCGGAACGGGCGGAAAGGTGGAAGGCGAGCGTGCGTTCCGCATCGGCGGCGCCCTGCGAAGGATCGACGATCTCGCTCAGCGGCAGGCCGACCACCTCATCGGTGGTCTTGCCCAGCACCATCGCGGCCTTGGGAGAAATATAGGTGATCAGCCCGCGCCGGTCGGTTTCCCAGAACCAGCCCTGCCCGGTCTCCTCGAAGCTGCGCAGAATGTCCTCGGCGCGTGCAGCCACCCGCTCGCGCGCTTCGCGGGCGAGGCGGCGGCGCTGGGCGGCCTTCCATTCAAGCCGTGCGATCAGCGACAGGGTCAGCGCTGCGGCAAACACAGCGGCGAAGGTGACGTTTTCCGGCACCAGAATCGCAAATCCGGTCCAGCTTGCGATCTTGGCGCAGAACAGCGAGATAATCCGCATGTCGAACAGGGCAGCGGCGGCAGCATTGACACAGACGAGCGTCGCGATCCCCCACTGCCAGGGCAAGCCTTCCCCCACCCAAAGTGCCAGGGCAAGGCCAGCGCAGGCCATCGGCAACACGATCGCGATCAGCACGATCGCAAGCCGCAGACCGCTCGACAGGTCGGGCCGGCGCTCGGTTTGGGCGAACAGCGAGCCGCAGGCGAACAAGGTCGCCGATGCCAGTGCAAAGGCCATGGTCGTGGTGGTGGGCAGGCCCTGAAACACCACGGCGGCGATGGCATAGGCGGCAAGCAGGAACAGCGTCATGCCCCCGGCTTCACGAGGGAGAAAGAAGTTCTGCTCGCTGGCCGGTTCGTCGATGGCTTGCTGGAGACCGCCCGATTTTTCCATCAGGATGCGGTCCTGACCGCGCCGCTCGCCTCGGCCACGCTGGTCGTTGATGGGACGCCCCTCTGCTGCCGCCTTGGCAACGGCCACGGTGCGCAGATCGCGCCCGCTCCCGATCGGGCGCGGATTGTTGGTCGCAAACTTTCGGATCGGTTCCCCAGCCATAGGTTCCCCATGCGCGAATATGGCCTAGAAAATCGTTAATCGCGAAAGTTAATTCTTCAACTCCGCCGCTGAAACGGGGCGCTGGCACCGATGCTGTGATGCTTGCAACTTGTCAGACAAGACTGCATTCTCAGGCCTGCGACCGCGTTAACGCCAGACTGCAAGAAGCGGCGGAGCGCAAGGCCGGAACAAAGGGGATCTGAATGGCACGCAGCGAAGTGAAGCTTGAGAATGAGGCAGCCCAGTCAACCAATGCGCTGGGACCGCTGATCGGCGTTGCACGGGAAGACTTCGTCAGCGCAGTTGCGCTGCTGCTGCGCGAGACCGCGTCCGATCCCTCGCGCTTCATCCGCCACAGCACCGCGATGGCGCAGGACATGGTCAAGATCATGACCGGCAAGAGCGACCTTGCCCCCGATCCCAAGGACAAGCGGTTCATGGATCCGGCATGGCAGTATAACCCCTTCTTCCGCGCCGGCGCGCAATATTACCTTGCCGTGCAGAAGGGCATGAAGAACTGGCTGGAAGAGCTGGAGCTTGACGAACTGGAAAGGAACCGGGCGAACTTCATCGCCAACATCATCCTTGATGGGCTTGCCCCCACCAATTCGCTGATCGGTAATCCGACTGCGCAGAAGCAGATCATCAATTCAGGCGGCCTCAGCCTCATCAAGGGGCTCCAGAATGCCTATAACGACCTTGTCCACAACAAGGGCATGGTCAGTCAAGTGGACAAGCGCCCCTTCAAGATCGGCGAGAACATCGCGACTTCCAAGGGCGCAGTCGTCTATCGCGACGAGATCATGGAGGTGCTGCAATATGCGCCGACCACCGAGGAAGTGCATGAAATTCCTCAACTGACGATCCCGCCGCAGATCAACAAGATGTACATTAACGACCTCTCGCCGGACAAGTCGGTGATCAAATGGCAGGTCGATAACGGCATCCAGACCTTCGTGATCTCGTGGCGCAATCCCACCAAGGAACAGGGCAAGTGGGGCATGGCCGATTACATCGCGGCCTGCGAAAAGGCGCTGGAGGTGGTATCGGACATCACCGGATCGAAGAAGGTTAATGTGTCGGCCGGGTGTTCGGGCGGGCAGACCGCTTCGGTGCTGGCATCCAAGCTTGCCGCCACCAACAACCCGATCCTCGGCTCGTTGACGCTGATGGTGTGCGTGCTGCACCCCAAGCCGACCGATATCGAAGCCGGATCGCTCGTCAGCGAGAATGGGATGCAGCTTGCCCGACAGCGCGCGCAGAAGGCCGGCATCATCAAGGCCGACGATCTGGCACGCGGCTTTGCCTGGCTGCGCCCCAATGACCTGATCTGGAACTACGTCATCAACAACTACCTGCTGGGCCAGGACCCGCCGGCTTTCGACGTATTGTTCTGGAATGCGGATGCAACCAACCTTTCCTCCAGCCTGATGGGCGATTTCCTGACCCTGTTCGAAACGCTCGCCTTCACGAAGAAGGGCGAGGTCGAGATGGCCGGGCACAAGGTCGACTTGTCGAAGGTGACCGCGGACCTGTTCATCCTCGGCGGGGTGACCGATCACATCACCCCGTGGAAGGCGACCTACCGTTCGACTCAGCTGTTCGGATCGAAGGATGTCACTTACGTCCTTTCGCAAAGCGGCCACATGCAGGCGATCCTCAACCCGCCGGGCAATCCCAAGGCCAAGTATTTCGTCCAGAAAGGCGGCGGCAAGCTTCCTGCCACAGCCGACGAATGGTTGCAGGGCACCGAAGAGGTCAAGGGCAGTTGGTGGCCGCTGTGGATGGAGTGGGTGCAGAAGCGGTCCGGCAAGAAGAAGGCGGCGCCTGCAACGCTGGGGAGCAAGGCCTTCCCGGCTGGCGATGCTGCACCGGGACTCTACGTCGTCGAAGAAGTCTGATACAGCACAGCCGCGCTTTGCCCGTTCCGGCAGCGGAACGGCAGCGCATGAGCTTGTGGGCGCGCGCGCTATGGGATCGGCGTGCGCGCCCAACCCGCCTTCGCGATCGGGGGCGAAGAAAGGACGTGAATAGGTGACAAATCCCATGGACGACGCGGTCGTCTCGATGGAGCAAGTGGGCGGCCGGACGCTACGGACTGCGGCCTGGCGGCTCGATATGCCCTCCGACCATCTGCCGGTTTTGTTCTTCAACGGCATCGGTGCGAACATCGAAGCGGTGGCCCCGCTGGCAGCCGCCCTGCCCGAACGCGGCTTCATCATGTTCGACATGCCGGGCACGGGCGAATCGCCTGATCCCCTGATCCCCTACAACCCCTTCACCATGAGCTGGACAGCCTCGCAGCTGCTGGCGAAATACGGCCTCGACAAGGTCGATGTGATGGGGGTTTCCTGGGGCGGCGCGATGGCGCAGCACTTTGCGCTCCAGCATCCGGGGCTGACCCGCCGCCTGACCCTGATCGCGACCACGCCGGGGATGCTGATGGTGCCGGGCAACCCGGCCGCCTTCACCAAGATGGCCGACCCGCGCCGCTACATCGATCCCGAGTTCATGAACGAACACTTCGCCACGCTTTACGGCGGGCTCGACAAGGATGGGGCCGCCCACCAGAAGGACAGCCATATCGGGCGCCTCAAGCCCCCTTCCCCGCGCGGCTACATGTACCAGCTGATGTGCATGCTCGGCTGGACAAGCTTGCCCGCGCTGCCCTTCATGAAGAAGGAAACGCTGATCATGATGGGCGAGGATGATCAGATCGTGCCCGTCATCAACGGCAAGATCCTCAAAGCGATGATCCCCAATTCGCGGCTGATGACCTTTGCGGGCGGCGGGCACCTGTTCCTGCTCACCCACGCTGATGAAAGTGTGGCGGCCATCCGCGAATTTCTGGATGCGCCGGAGACGGGGAAAGAGGCCAAGCGCGCGGCGGCCTGAATGTCCGCATGCCGTCCTCTCGGCGTCATGCTGGTTGCACTGCTGCTTGCGGTGCACGTGACCGGCAAGGCCGAGGGGGCGGACGCGTGCCGCTTCACCGCAGATGATGTGATCGGGGCATGGATCCTGCCTGCACCCGGCAGCGGTGTCGTCGCGGATGATGCGCGGGAATTCGTCATCGAGCGCGACGGCGAATCCCGGATTTTCAGCGAATATCTCCACCACAGGCCGATGGGCGACGGGATCTGGGTGTTCGATGCGACAAGTTGCATCCTGACGCTCGACTACGGCGATTATAACGACACCTTGCGCGTGGAAAAGGATGTCGACGGCGGGGCGCATCTGGTCGACGAGGGCGGTCAGATCTACCGCCGCCTGGCCACGAACGAAGCCTAGCCCGCCGCGCTGGACAGCCCGCCCGGATTGCGACATCCTCCCACAAAACGGGAGAGAGAAAATGGCGCAATACGACCTCATCATTCGCGGCGGGACAATCGTCGATGGCACAGGCAACCCCGCCTTCACCGGCGATGTGGCGGTGAAGGACGGGCTGATCGCGATGGTGGGCCGGGTCGCGGGGAGCGCGGCTGAGGAAATCGACGCGAGCGGCAAGATCGTCGCGCCCGGCTTCGTCGACATTCACACCCATTACGACGGGCAGGCCACCTGGGATCAGGAAATGGCCCCCTCAAGCTGGCACGGCGTCACCACGGTCGTGATGGGCAATTGCGGCGTCGGCTTTGCGCCCGCCCGCCCCGATCGCCACGAATGGCTGATCAGCCTGATGGAAGGGGTCGAGGATATTCCCGGCACCGCCCTTGCCGAAGGGATGACCTGGGATTGGGAGACGTTCCCCGAATATCTCGACGCCTTGGAAAAGCTCCCCCGCACGGTCGATATCGGCACCCATGTGCCGCACGGCGCGGTGCGGGCCTATGTGCTGGGGGACCGCGAACAGCCCGGCGCGGTGCCCACGGCAGAGGACATCGCCGCAATGTCGGCCATCGTCGAGGAAGGCGTGCGGGCAGGCGCGCTGGGCTTTTCGACCTCCCGCACGGTGCTCCACAAGTCGGTCGATGGCGAACTGGTGCCCGGCACCACCGCCACCGCGGAAGAGCTGATCGCCATCGGCCGTGCGATGGGCCGCGCGCGGGCGGCGGGCGGACACGCGGTGTTCGAAATCGCCAGCGACATGAAGCGCGAATGGAACGAATTCGGCTGGATGGGACAGTTGAGCCGCGAGGCGGGCATCCCCGTCACTTTCGCCGCGCTGCAATCCATCGCCAAGGAAATGCCGCTCGATGAACAGATCGCTGCGATGCGCGCCGAGAACGACAATGGCGCGAACATCGTCGCCCAGATTGCGCTGCGCGGGAATGGCATCGTGATGGCATGGCAGGGCACCGTTCACCCGTTCCGGTTCCGCCCAAGCTGGATGGCGATTGAGGGGCTGCCGTGGGAAGAACAGCGGGCCAGGCTGCTCGATCCGGCGTTCAAGGCCCAGCTGCTGGCCGAACCCAATGATTACACTGACGCGCCCAAGGATATCGGCGGGGTGGTGATGGCGATCAGCATGGGCTGGAGCCTGCAATACGAGATGGACCCCGATTTCGACTATGAACCGGCGGCTGACGCGAGCATCAACGCCCGCGCGGCTGCGGCCGGCATTGCTCCGCAGGAATATGCCTATGACCTGCTCTGCCGCGACGAGGGCACGGGGTTCATCTACCTGCCGATCCTCAATTATGCCGACGGAAACCTCGATTTCCTCCATCCGCTTCAGCATGCCGACGATACGGTGAACTCGCTGTCGGACGGCGGCGCGCATTGCGGGACGATCTGCGATGCAGCCTCGCCCACCTTCATGCTCGAACACTGGGTAAAGAGCCGCCGCCGCGGCGCGCGGATCAGTCTCGAACAGGCGATCAAGCGCCAGTGCCGCGATACCGCCGTGCTTTACGGGCTGGAGGATCGCGGCGTGATCCAACCCGGTTATCTCGCCGATTTGAACGTGATCGACATGGATAGGCTGAAGCTCGGCAAGCCGTGGCTTGCCTTCGATCTTCCGGCGGGCGGCAAACGGCTGCTGCAAAAGGCGCAAGGCTATGTCGCCACGATCAAGAGCGGCGTTGTCACCTTCCGCGACGGGCAATGGACGGGCGAGACGCCGGGCGGGCTGATCCGCGGACCGCAGCGCGTGGCACTGGCCGAAGCGGCGGAGTAACCCGCCCTTCCGGTCAGGGCTCGATCACGATGCCCTTGGCCGGGTCGATCTGCCCGGCCACCATCGTGCTGAACACCGTGCGCGCCGCATCGAGGCCCTTGTGGCGTTCGATCGCGATAGTGCCATCGGCTGCCTTGAGGAATTCGCGCCACGACGCCGCGACCAGCTTGCCGCCTTCATCCGGGCCATGTGCCTTGAAGAAGGCGACCGCATGATCGGGCGCGAAGAACAGCGCCGGTTTGGGACCGGGCAAAGGCTCCCCGCCCGCACCGAAGGTCGAACGCGCCTCGATATGGGTTGCGCCGACCAACGCGGAGTGCGCAAGCGCGTCCTCGAAATGGCGGTGGATACGCGCCAGCACATCGGCGTTGCCCGCAAAGTCCACGCTGACGCTGCGCACCACGCTCAAGCGGTCGATATCGTCATAGGCGACGACTTCGTCATAAAGCCGGCTTGCCGCAACAAAGGCGACATTGCCCTTCGATGTCAGCCCGATGCGCTTGATACCGGGCGAAGATTGCCGCGCCACGCTGGCAAGCCCCATCGCGGTCTTGGAAGACGCGCTGGTGACCACCAACTGCTCGGCCCCGAACCAGTCTGCGACGCGCAGGAAATACTCGATCAGAAAGCCGGTGCGGAACAGCGGACCGAAGATCATCCGCTCCGCCTCACGCGCAGGATCATGCTCCGGGTCAGCGGCAAGCCGCGTGTAGCTGTTGTAAACCGGGCTCATCGGCTGACGATGCGCGGCCATGTCGGAGAAGCCGCTTGGCGAAACCCGTCCGGGCAGCACATCGAAATGGCTCGCCATTGGCAGATAGCCATAGACCCGCTCGCCCGCAGCAATTTCGGGATAATTGCTCTCGATCACCCGCGCATGGCCCCACATCGGCACGATGCCAAACCCGTCGGGGGCCGGGAAGAAGTCCCAGTATTTGAACCCGTCGCCGACCACGGCGTAGGTCACATTGTTGGCAGTGACCGAAAAGCTCTCGATCGCCAGCCGCACACCGCCCTCAGGCAGTTCGCCGAGCGGGAATTCGGCCATCACGGCATCGGTAAGCGCGCCCTTGCGGACGTGGACCTGAACGGCGTTCATCGGCATTCCCCTTCCTTGAGCGGCGGGGATCAAACCCGCATCGGCATCAGCACATAAAGCGCACGGGCCTGATCATTCTCGCGGATCAGCGTCGGTGCGCCGGCGTCGGCCAGGTGGAGTTCCACCGTGTCGCTGTCGATCTGGCCGAGGATGTCCTTCAAGTAATTGGCGTTGAAGCCGATTTCCAGCCCTTCGGCGCGGTATTCGGCGGCCAGTTCTTCGGCCGCGGTGCCATTGTCGGGCGAAGTGACGGACAGCGTCACGCGGTCGTTATCCAGCCCGATCTTGACCGCACGGGTCTTTTCGGTGGCAATGGTCGCCACGCGGTCCACGCCCGAGTAGAACAGCTTGGGATCGACCTTGAGCAGCTTGTCGTTGGCGGTCGGGATGACGCGGCTGTAATCAGGGAAGGTCCCGTCGATCAGCTTGGAGGTCAGCACCACGCCGCCTTCGCCGCCCAGCGTGAAGCGGATCTTGCTGGCGCTGAGGTCGATCAACACATTGCCGTCAAGCGCCTCTTCCAGCAGCTTGCGCAGCTCGCCCACGGCCTTTCGCGGCACGATCACATCGGGCATCCCGGCAGCGCCTTCGGGGCGCGGCAGAGTGAATCGCGCGAGGCGATGGCCATCGGTCGCGGCGGCCTTGAGCAGCGGCTCATCCTCGTCCGTCACATGCAGGAAAATGCCGTTGAGGTAGTAACGGGTTTCCTCGGTCGAGATCGCAAAGCGGGTGCGGTCGATCAGTTCCGCCAGCATCCGCGCCGGCAGTTCGAAGCTGGTCGGCAGATCGCCTTCGACGATCACCGGGAAATCATCGCGCGGCAGCGTCGGCAGCTTGAAATTGGAACGCCCCGCCTTGACCTCCAACCGGTTGTCGTTGGTGGTCAGGCTGACCTGGCTGCCATCGGGCAGCTTCCTCGCAATGTCGAACAGCAGGTGCGCCGAGACAGTGATTGCGCCGGGCTGATCGACCGAGGAGGCGCTCATCGTTTCGACCACCTGAAGGTCGAGATCGGTCGCCATCACCCGCACAGACCCGCCGACATCGGCATCGATCAGCACGTTGGAAAGGATGGGGATGGTGTTGCGGCGCTCCACCACGGATTGAACATGGGAAAGGCACCGCAGCAGCGTCGCGCGTTCGATCGTGGCCTTCATCGCTTGTCCCTATTGGTCCTGTTGGTGGCGTGAAGGGAGAGGAATCGCCTTCAAGCGCCGGATTTGCCGCAAAACCTTAGCGCAGGCGGCGCGGCGGGCAAGTTCGCGGGCTTCACGCGGCGCACTTACGTTGGGGATAAGGGGGCACGAGCGGCCCCCTCAGCCTCAGAGCATCGCCATGCCGCCGTTCACGTGGAGCGTCTCGCCCGTCATGTAAGCGGCCTCGCGGCTGGCGAGGAAGGCGACCGCGGCGCCGATCTCCGCGCCTTCGCCCATCCGGCCCATCGGGATGCGGGCATTGATCGCGGCCTGCTGCTTTTCATCGAGCGCGGCGGTCATCGCGGTGCGGATGAAGCCGGGGGCGACGCAGTTGGCGGTGATCCCGCGGCTGGCGACTTCCTGCGCGAAGGCCTTGGTCATGCCGGTCAGCCCCGCCTTGGCCGCGCAGTAGTTCATCTGGCCCGGATTGCCGGTCGCGCCCACCACGCTGGTGATGTTGACGATGCGCCCGAAGCGCGCCTTCATCATCGGCTTGGCGGCGCTGCGCATCAGGCGGAAGCTGGCTTCAAGGTTGATGCGGATCACCTGATCCCATTCCTCGTCCTTCATCCGCATGCCCAGATTGTCGCGGGTGATACCGGCATTGTTGACGAGAATGTCGATGCTGCCCAGCGTATCGAGCATCGCCGGGATCAGCTCTTCCACCTGCGCCGCATTGCCCAGATCGCAGGTGATTTCGACATGGCCATCGTGATCGTGATGGGGATAGGCTTCGTTCAATTCGTCACGAAAGGCGCGCAGCTTGGCCGCGTTGGAGCCCGACAGAGCGAGCCGGGCGCCCTGTGCGGCCAGCGCATGGGCGATCGATGATCCGATCCCGCCCGATGCGCCGGTGACCAGTGCGTTCATGCCCTTGAGTGAAAACATCGTCGCGCTTCCCTTTACTTGGCGGCCGTGAATTGGCGCAGGCTGGCCCGCTGCATTGCCTTGGCGGCGAGATAGACCCCGACCTGTTCGCCCTTGGCTTCATCGAGAGGAAGGCCGGTTTCCATGATGAACAGCCCGAACACCGCCGCGTTTTCATCGCTCACGGTTTCGGTGTCGCCGCCCATGCCCTGCGCCAGCTGCGCTTCGAGGGCGGCCCACAAGGCGGTGCGATCACCCCGCCCCAGCGCCGCATCGACCTGTGCGATCTCGTTGGCGGAGAGCTTGCCGTGGCGCAGGAAGCCGACCTCCATAAGGCGGCCGAATTCGTAGAGCAGCGCCGGTTCGATCTCGGTATCGGTCCACTCGAACCTGGTCATGCAGCCCTCGGCCGCGCCAAGCACGAGAATGCCCATCGCATCCATCGCCGGATCCTCACCCTCGCCGAGGATGTTGACCTTGGCGAGCAACCCGTCGATCTGGGTCTTCTGTTCAGCGGTGTAGCTGTTTTGCAGGCAGGCCAGTTCGCCCTTTTCCCCGGCCCACGCCGGCGCAGCCATGGTCAGGGCCGCAGCCCCCAAAAGCAGCATTCCACGCATCACAAGCTCTCCTTCGCAAAGGCCTCGAGATCCTGCATGGTCACGAGGCTGGTCACCTGTGCATCGCGGTCGGTCCGGCTCACCATCGGCCCGACCACCTTGCCGCCCAGTTCCACGAAGCTTTCCACGCCATCGGCCCGCATGGCAAGCACGCTTTCACGCCAGCGCACCCGGCCGGTCACCTGTTCGACCAGCAGCGCGCGGCTTTCATCGGGGTCGGTCACGGGGGCGGCGGTGACATTGGCGTAAAGCGGCAAGGCCAGCGCGCCCGGCGGGGTGGCGGCCAGCGCATGGGCCATCTTTTCGGCAGCAGGCGCCATCAGCGAGGAATGGAACGGCGCCGAGACATTGAGGATCATGCCGCGCTTGATCCCGTGCTCCTTGGTCAGCGCCACGGCGCGTTCGATGGCAGCAGTATGCCCTGACAGCACGACCTGCGAGGGGTCATTGTCATTGGCGACTTCGCACACCTCCCCTTGTGCCGCCGCTTCGGCCAATGCCCTGGCCTGATCGATGTCGGCGCCCAGCAGCACCGCCATCGTCCCCTCACCCACCGGCACGGCGGCCTGCATCGCCCAGCCGCGCAGCTTGAGCAGGCGCGCGGTATTGGTGAGGCTGAAAGCGCCGATCGCTGCAAGCGCGGTGTATTCGCCCAGCGAATGGCCCGCCACGCAGTTGGCGTGTTCCAGCAGCTTCACGCCAAAGTCCCGCTCCAGCACGCGCAAGGTGGCCATGGCATTGGCCATGATCGCAGGCTGCGCATTCTCGGTAAGGGTGAGGCGATCCTCGGGCCCATCGCGCATCAAGGCGAACAGGTTTTGCTTCAGGGCCTCATCGACTTCGCCGAACACATCGCGGGCCGCTTCGCTCGCCGCAGCGAGTTCCGCTCCCATGCCGACCTTCTGGCTGCCCTGCCCCGGAAAGATGAACGCGCGCATGTCTGACCCCATCCGTTATGAATTGGGGCGCGCCGTTACGTCCGCACGGGCGGGCTGGCAAGGCCGAAGGGCACAACCCTGTTGGCAGAGGTGTGCCCGATCTCGGCCCGGCCCAGATAGGGAACGCCCATCCGGTCACACCAGAAGCGCGCGATTTCCTCGTCAGACTGGCCGAATTCGACGTAGTTTTCCGGCACATCGGTGATGAAGCCAAGCCGCAGGCCCGCAAGGCGCGGCAGGGTTCCGGCCAGATGGAAGAACAATCGGTCGATCGCATACATGTGTTCGGCCACTTCCTCGACCATCAGCACATGGCCGGTGAGGTCGGGCATCAGCGGCGTGCCGGCGATCATGGCGAGCGTGATGAGATTGAAGGCCGCCGCCGGGGTTGCCCCGTCAAGGCTGGGCTCAAGGCCGCTGGTATCGCCCTCCAGCCAGCGCAGCACGCGGCGGATCGCCTCCTTGCCGCCTTCGGACCGCGCACTGACCGGCATCGAACCGTGGACGCATTGCCCGATCCCGTCGCGGTAGAGTGCGGCGAGCAGATAGCCGCAGTCGGAAAAGCCGATATAGGTCTTGGTGCGCGCCGCGCGGTTCATCTGCGCGACCGCCGCTTCGGCGATGCGGTTGGAGCCATAGCCGCCCTTGGCGAACCACACGACATCGAAAGCCGGATCATTGGCGAATTCGAGCAATGCGCCAAGCCTGCGCAGATCATCGCCTGCAAAATGCCCGGCGCGTTCAAAGCACTGATCGTGGAACGTGACGCGGTGCCCGGGAAATTCGGCCGCGACCAAAGCCTCAAGCGCGGCCTGCTGTTCGCGGGTGATCGGGGTCGCGGGCGCGCAGATCGCGATATTCGTCATGGCCCGCAGCCTATGGCGCTTGTCAGGGTGCGCGCAAGCCAATAACCACGCAACATATGGATAACGGGGTCACGACCGGCACGCTCGATGGGCGGCCGCTGTTCTTCTGCGGCATCGGCGGGTCCGGCATGCTGCCACTTGCACAGATCGCCGCAGGCTGCGGGCATCCGGTCGCGGGGTCCGACCGCAGCCGGGATCAGGGGCGCAGCCCTGAAAAATTCGCCTGGATGGAAGCCCACGGCTTTGCCCTCTTTCCGCAGGACGGCAGCGGCGTGACATCGGCAGAGCAAGTGCTGGTCGCGTCGGCCGCGATCGAGGACACCGTGCCCGAAGTCGCCCGCGCCCGCGCACTGGGATGCCCGCGCCTGAGCCGTGCCGAATTGCTTTCGCGCCTGTTCAATGCTGCCGATTTCTCGGTCGCGGTGGGCGGCACTTCGGGCAAATCGACCGTTACCGGGATGATCGCGTGGATCCTTGCCGAAGCGGGCCACGATCCCACGGTGATGAACGGCGCGGTGATGAAGAACTTCGTCTCCCCCGCCAATCCTTTCGCTTCGGCCCGGATCGGATCGCCCGCGCTGTTCGTGAGCGAGGTGGACGAAAGCGACGGCTCGATCGCGCTTTACCGGCCCACCGTGGGCGTGCTGCTGAATGTCAGTCTCGATCACAAGAGCATCGAGGAGTTGCGGGTGCTGTTCGGCGATTATGTGGCCACCGCGGCGACGGCGGTGATCAACCTCGACAGTTCGGAAGCGGCCTGGCTTGTCCCCCGCGCCGGGGCAAAGGTGACCTTCGGGATCAAGGCGCGCGGGGCCGATATTTCGGTCGAGCCTGAAAGCATCACCCAGACCGCCAGCGGCATCGAAGCGGCCGTGATCGACAACCGCAGCCGGCACGCCTTCCCGCTGGAGCTGCCCATGCCGGGGCTGCACAACCTCTCCAACGCGCTGGCGGCGATTGCTGCGGCCAGTGCGGCGGGGATCGGGGTGGAGCATGCGGTCTTTGCGCTGCGCAGCTTCAGGGGGCTGGCGCGGCGGTTCGATGTGATCGGCACATCGCCGGGCGGGGTGACGGTGATCGACGATTTCGGTCACAATCCGGAAAAATGCGCCGCAACCTTGCGCACCCTTAAGGCAACGCCGGGCCGGGTGATCGCCTTCTTCCAGCCCCACGGCTACGGCCCGCTCAGGCAGATGGGCGAAGAACTGGCCCGCACCTTTGCGCGCGAACTGGGCCCCGATGACCTGACGATCATGTGCGATCCGGTCTATTTCGGCGGCACCGTCGATCGCAGCGTCGGGACGGAGCGGATCGCCGCGCTGATCAATGCCGCAGGCGGCGTCCGGGCCGAACACATTCCCTTGCGCGAGGATTGCGGGACCCGCATCGCCGCCCTCGCCCGCGCAGGTGACAGGATCGCGGTGATGGGCGCGCGCGATGATACGCTGACGGAGTTCGCGCAATCGATCCTCGCCCGCCTGCCCTGAGCCTCTATGCCCGCGCCGTGCGCCATGCCCGGCGAATGGCCGGCGTGCTGGCGCTGGCGGTGCTGCTGGTGCTGGCGGTCGACCGGCTTTACGGGCACTCCACCTTCGCGTTTGCCGCCGCCATCGTGCTGCTGCTGGTGGCGAATGCGCCGATGCTGCGCTTCGACTGCGGGCGCTGCGGCAAGAACGCGTTCTTTCGCGGGGTCCTTGTGGTGCCGTGGCCGAACCGGGTGTGCACGCGCTGCGGGCTTGATCTGGACGCCGCGCCCCCTTCGCAAAATCGCTGATGGCATGACGGGCGGTGGCGGGGCTAGCTAGAGCGATGCATTCGCGCGATTTCTCTCTCGATACCCTGCTGGCAAACTGCGCGCAGCGCTATGCCGGGCGGCTTGCCACGGTTGACGGTGCGCAGCGGCTGACATGGGCCGAACTGGATGCCCGCGTCACCAACCTCGCGCTGTGGATGCAGCGGCGAGGAATTGCGCAGGGAGACCGCATCGCTCTGCTGCTGACCGATGGTGCGCCGTTCCTCACCACGCTGCTCGCGTGCGGCAGGATCGGGGCAATTGCGGTGCTGCTCAACTGGCGGCTGGCCCCTGCCGAACTCGCTTGGATCTGCGGCAATGCCGAACCTGCGATGACCTTTGTGAACCCGCGCTTTGCCGATCTGCTCGCGGGCGCGGCGGCGGGCGAGGTGCATCTGGTCGACGAACACCACGCCGCCGATGGCTTTTTCGAGGCGGCGGCGACCACCGCTGCTCATGCATCGCCCCCGCATGCCTATGATCTCGGCCTCGATCTCGCGCCCGACCGGCCGCTTTACATGATGTATACCAGCGGCACGACCGGCAGGCCCAAGGGCTGCCTTCAGGCGGGCAGCGCGGTCGCGGCGAGCGGCTTGGGCTTTGCGCAGCATCGGCGCTTCACGGCGGACGAGGTGCTGCTCTCGGTCAATCCGCTGTTCCATGTGGTCGGCATGCAGCAGGTCGCCGCGATGCTCGCCTGCGGGGGCACCAGCGTGTTCGCGGGGCGCGATGATGACAGCGCAGGCATGCTCGACCTGCTCCACCGCGAAGGCTGCACCACCACCAGCGCCTTTCCCACGATCTGCTTCCCGTGGGCCGCGATGAACCCGGTGCGCGATGGCCGGATGCCGCTCACCAATTACACCGGCGGGGCGGGCATGGGCCGCCCGCAGATGTACGAGTTCATCGAGCGCGATTGGGACGCCCGCGTCGTCGGCGGCTACGGCCAGACCGAGATCTGCGGCTTTGCGACCTTCATCGACTACCCCGACATGCTGGAGGCCCCCCGTTCGATCGGGTGGGCGCTTCCCCATGTGACGATGACCGTGCTCGACCCGCAAGGCAATCACCTGCCACCGGGCGAGGAAGGCGAGCTTTGCCTTCGCGGCCCATCGGTGATGCTCGGCTACTGGCGCAATCCCGAGGCTTCCGAGGCGGCGCTCGGCCATGGCTGGCTGCGCACCGGCGACCTTGGCACGATGGATGATCGCGGGCGCGGCTATCTGCTGGGCCGCGCCAAGGAACTGATCAAGACCGGGGGCGAGAATGTCTACCCCGCCGAAGTCGATGCGATCTTCGCCGCCATGCCCGAAGTGGCCGATGCCGGCTGCTGCGGGGTGCCGGACCGGCAATGGGGCGAGGCGGTCAAGGCCTTCGTGGTGCTTAAGCCCGGCATGGCCCTCACCCGCGAGGAGATTACCGCTCGCTTCAAAGACCGGATCGCCGGCTACAAGCGCCCGCGCTACATCGAATTCGTGGACAGCCTGCCCCGCGATCCCATCGGCAAGCTGCTGCGGCGCGAGCTTTCGGCCCGGCCCGTTACCCCCGACCAGGCCGCCTGACAGCCCTTGCGCAGCCCGTCCGCCCTCGCCTATCCTTGGCCCGGGAGAGTGGGATGAGCGCATTTCCGGCGCATCCGGATGACATCACCGATGATTGGTGGAACGCGGTGCTGGGCCGCGTGCCCACGCGCTGGCGCTGGGAGCCGATCGGCACCGGGCAAGTGGGCGATTCGGTGCGCTTCACGCTCGATTTCCCGGAGGAGCCCGGCGTCACGCTGGCCGGCAAGTTCGCCGCGGCCGATCCCACCAGCCGCACCACCGCCGCGATGCTCGGGCTTTATGCCAAGGAGGTGCGCTTCTACCGCGACCTTGCCCCGCAATTGCCGATCCGCACGCCGCGAATCCATGCCGCCGAAATGGCCGAGGATGGCGGCAGCTTTGTCCTGCTGTTTGAAGATCTCGGCCCGGCGCGGGGCGGCAACCAGCTGGCGGGATGCACCATCGAGGACGCGCGCGAAGTGGTCAAACAGGCCGCCGCCCTCCACGCGCCCAGCTGGCACAATCCCGCGATCCTCGATCTGGCATGGCTCCAGCCCGATCCTGCCGCCGCCGCGCAGGTGAAGGCGCTCTACCCCCGCGCGCAGGCCGTGTTTCGCGAGCGTTACCGGGACACCCTCGAACCCCACTTCATGGCGCTGTGCGAGGCGCTGGCCGAACACACCGCCGCCACGGACCGCACGGGCGAAAAGACCAGCCTGGTCCACGGCGATTTCCGGCTCGACAACGTGCTGTTCGACATTCGCGGCGGGACCGAAGCCGTGGCGGTGCTCGACTGGCAGACGCTCACCATCGGCAATGGCCTGACGGATATCGGCTATTTCCTCGGCTGCGGGATCGGCAACGATCTGCGCCGCGCACACGAGCGCGAATTGCTGGAACTTTACTGCGCCGAAATGACCGCACGCGGCGTGCCGCTGACCGTGGACGCGATCTGGCGCGATTACGTGATCGGCGCGCTCCACGGGGTTTCCACCGCCGTGTTCAGCAGCGCCTTCGTGGTGCAGACCGAGCGCGGGGATGCCAATTTCCTGTCGATGGCGCGCGGTGCCTGCGCGCTGTGCCATGAACACGGCAGTCTCGATCTTCTCAAGCAAGGATAGCGTGATGGCATTGAGCCGGGGCGATGATTACCCGATCCACCAGACCCCCGATCCGGTCGCCTTTTCCGGCACGGACCGCAATTTCTACGACCGCTATTTCTTCAACGGCTATGCGCCCGATGGCAGCAGCTTCTTTGCCGCGGCCTTTGGCGTCTATCCGCATCTTGATGTGGCCGACGCGCATTTCTGCATCGTCAGGGACGGAGTGCAGCATTGCCTCCACGCCAGCAGGCGGCTGGGCATGGAGCGGATGGACCTTGCCTGCGGCCCGATCCGCATCGAAGTGGTCGAACCGCTGCACGCCTTGCGCGTGATCGTGGACGGCGAAGGGATCGCCGCCGACGTGACCTTCACGGGCCGCGCCTTCCCGATCAGCGAACCGCGCTTCACCTGGCGGGTCGGCCCGCGCACGGTGATGGATTACACCCGCCTCACACAGAACGGCCATTATCAGGGCTGGATCGAAGTGGATGGCGCACGCGAGACGCTGGCGGCAGGCAGCATGGGCACGCGTGATCGCAGCTGGGGCGTGCGGCCCATCGGCGCGGCCGATCCGCAATTTGCAGGGCGCTCTGTGCCGCAGTTCTTCTGGCAATGGACGCCGATCAACCTGCCGGGCCGCAGCGTGTTTTTCCACCTCAACGCCCATGCCGATGGCAGCGCGTGGAACACCCGCGGCGTGATCGCTCCGGACGGTGCGGGAGCGGATGGCTTCACCGAACACCACGAACCGCGCATGACGACGCGCCTTGCCGATGGGACCCGCTGGCCCGGACCAAGCGAGCTGACGGTCGGCGGCGAGACCTTCGGGATCGAACCCGTCAGCCGGTTTCAGATGCGCGGGCTCGGCTATACCTCGCCCAAATGGGGCCACGGGCTCGATCACGGCGCGCTGGCGGTAGAGCGCGAGGATATCGACCTTGCCGCCATTGACCCCGCCCGGCCCGACAATCTGCACGTGCAGATGCTGTCCCGCGTGACCGGCCCAAATGGTGAGGCCGGGCTTGGGGTGTTCGAACAGCTGGCGATCGGCGACTATGCGCCGCTGGGGCTTACCGGGATGACGGGGCGGGACTGAGCGCCGCCCGGACGCTCAGCCGGCAGTCGCCAGCGCCTTGCGCCCTGCCTCTTCGCGTTCGAGGGCGCGGATGTAGGCTGGCCGAGCGGTCAGCCGCGCACGGTAGGCTTTGAGGCTATCGGGCACGCCGTCGTCCAGCCCCACGCTTTGGGCGAGGATCAGTGCGTAGCCCACGCAGATATCGGCGACGGTGAACCGGTCGGCGCACAGATATTCGCGTGCGTGCAGGCGCTCCTCGACCTTGATCAGGCGCTTGTGGAACCACTTGGCGTAAGCGTGGCCGGCATCTTGCAACCCCTTGTCCTTTTCGAACAGGCAGAAGCGCATATAGACCGTCTGCGGGAAGGTGATCGTTGCATCGGCGTGGTAAGTGTAGTCGAGATATTCGCCATAATCACGCTCCCCCGGCGCAATGGCCAGCGGGGTATGGCCATCGCGGGTGGCAAGATAGTGGGCAATGGCGCAGCTTTCGGTGAGCTGCGTCTCGCCATCCACCAACATCGGCACCGTGCCGAGCGGGTTTACGGCCATATATTCGGGCGCAAGGTAACGCGGCGGGAACGGGAGGATGCGCAGATCGATATCGACCCCGGCTTCCTCCGCCGCCCAGGTTGCGCGCAGGCCGCGGGATCGCGCGCAGGTGTAAAGGACAGGTGTGGTCATAGGGGCGGCTTAGTGCCCCTCGCCCTCGCCCACACCCAGCACTTTGTGCAGGACGAGAGCGATGATGGCGCCAAGGATCAGGCCGAAGATCGCCGAAAGCGTCGTCGCGGTGAGCCACCCTGCCACGCCGCCGGCCATTTCGTGCACGACATGCTCGGCGCCGTGGATCGGGGCGTAGAACCAGTCGAGACCCAGCTTGTGCAGGGAATCGATCACGATATGACCGCCCACCCACAGCATCGCGGCTGTGCCGATAATCGACAGCGCGGTCAGCAGCTTGGGCACGAAGGCCAGCAGGAAGCGCCCGAAGGCCTGCGCCCCCGCGTTCGCCTTTTTGGTGAGGTGGAGGCCGATATCGTCCAGCTTCACGATCAGGCCAACCGCGCCATAGACCGCCACCGTCACCGCCACCGCCACCAGCGCCAGCACCGCCCCGCGCATCACAAGGCTTTCATCGGCGACTTCGGCAAGCGCAATCGCCATGATTTCGGCCGACAGGATGAAGTCGGTGCGGATCGCCCCGGCCACACGTTCGTTCTCGAAGGCGATCGCGTCGGTGATCTCGTCCTCAAGGGTTGCGCCATGCTTGGCGAAACCGAGCTTTTCCATGACCTTCTCCGCGCCCTCATAGCACAGGAAAGCCCCGCCCACGATCAGCAGATAGGTGATCGCGGCAGGCAGGAATTCGGACAGCAGCAGCGCGCCGGGCAGCAGGAAGATCAGCTTGTTCTTCAGACTGCCCTTGGTGATCTTCCAGATGATCGGCAATTCGCGCGCGGGGGAAAGGCCGGTGACATAGCTTGGCGTTACCGCCGCATCGTCGATCACCACGCCCGCTGTCTTGGTGCCAGCGCGGCCGGCGGCGACCGCCACGTCGTCGATCGAGGCGGAAGCCGCCTTGGCGATGACCGAAATATCGTCGAGCAGTGCGACCAGACCTGAAGGCACGTGGCTTTCCCCCTTTTGCGATTCGTGCAAGCAAAGCGCTCGCCTGCCCGTCCGGTTCCCGTCGGACAAGACTTGCAATTGCCCGCCAAAGCTGTAAGGGGCCGCGCTTCGCTTGGGATGCGCCCTTGCGGATATGGAAGAAAGCCGGAGGGGCCCCGTGCGCGCAAGCGTCGGATCAGCCAGCGATCGGCAGGAAGTGAAAGGACGCAAGATGGCGCTCTACGAGCACGTCTTTCTTGCGCGTCAGGATCTGAGCCAGGCTCAGGTTGACGCGCTGGCGGCGCAAGCCACCGAAATCGTCGAGGCCGGCAACGGCAAGGTCACCAAGACCGAAACCTGGGGCCTCAAGTCGCTCGCCTACAAGATCGAGCGCAACCGCAAGGCGCATTTCGTGCTGCTCAACATCGACGCCCCCGGCTCGGTCGTTGCCGAGCTCGAGCGCCAGACCCGCATCAACGAAGACATCATCCGCTACATGACCATCCGCGTGGACGCCCACGAGGAAGGCCCCTCCGTGATGATGCGCAAGAACGAACGCGAGCGTAAGCGCCGCGAAACCCGTGAGGAGCGCGACTGATGGCACGCCCGTTTTTCCGCCGCCGCAAGTCCTGCCCGTTCGCGGCCAAGGATGCCCCCAAGATCGATTACAAGGACGTGCGCCTGCTTCAGGGCTTCATGTCCGAGCGTGGCAAGATCGTGCCTTCGCGCATCACCGCCGTCTCGGCGAAGAAGCAGCGTGAACTGGCCCAGGCGATCAAGCGCGCGCGCCAGATCGGCCTGCTGCCCTTCATCGTGAAGTAAGAGGAGAAGGACACATGGATATCATTCTCCTTGAGCGCATCGAAAAGCTCGGCTCGATCGGTGACGTCGTCACTGTGAAGGACGGCTATGCGCGCAACTTCCTGCTGCCGCAGAAGAAGGCTCTTCGCGCCAACGAAGCCAACAGACGCGTCTTCGAAGCCAACCGTGAGCGCCTCGAAAAGGAAAACGCCGAGCGCCGCGTCGCTGCTGAAGCGCAGGGTGAGAAGGTTGCAGGCGCAGAAGTGGTGCTGATCCGCGCTGCTTCGAACGCCGGTCAGCTCTATGGCTCGGTCAGCGTGCGCGACATCGTGTCGGGCCTCGCCGATCAGGGCCACTCGGTCGACAAGCGCATGGTTGTCATGGGCTCGCCCATCAAGACCATTGGCATGCACGACGTGACCATCGCCCTGCACCCGGAAGTGCGCGTGACCGTGAAGGCCAACGTCGCCCGTTCGGACGATGAAGCCAAGCTCCAGAGCGAAGGCGTTGACGTGCTCGCTCAGATGTTCGCCGACGAACAGCGCGAAATCGAAGAGCAGGCCGAAGCGACCCGCATCGACACCAGCCTCGAACCGGGCGAAATCCCGGCCGAACTGCTCGATGGCGGCGACGAAGCCTAAGCTTCCCGGCCATCCGGCCACGAAACACAGCGGGGCGCGAAGATCACCATGATCTTCGCGCCCTTCTTGTAAACAGCGCCTGCCCCGCGCAAAGGTGCTGTCACCCAACGATAACAACAAAGGAGCAGAGACAACTGCCATGATCGATATTCCCGCCATCCTCGACCAGCTTCAGCAGCATTATGACGATGCGGTGCGCACTCTGCGCGACGATGTGATTGCCTTCGGGCGCGACGGCACCGTGCCCGCGCCGGCGAAGCGTGCTGACGGCTCTTATGCCTATCCGCAGATCACGCTGCGCTACAACGGCGTGGGCGCCCCGCGCGATCGCAGCCGGGCGTTCGGCCGGCTTGAGCTGCCCGGCACCTACACCACCACGATTACCCGCCCCGATCTTTTCGCCCATTACCTGACCGAACAGCTCGAACTGATCGCCAGCGAATACGAGGTCGAGGTCACGGTCAGCCGCTCCGCCCAGGAAATCCCCTTCCCCTATGTGCTTGATGGCGAGGCGGGCGCGGCGATGGTCGGCATTTCGCCGCAGGATATTGCCGCTCACTTTCCCTCGACCGATCTGGCGCTGATCGGCGATGAACTGGCTGACGGGATCGAGATTGACGGCAACACCGACATCCCGCTCTCGCTGTTCGATGGCCTGCGCACCGATTACTCGCTGGCCCGGCTGAAACATTACACCGGTAGCGAAGTCAGCGATTTTCAGGACTTCATCCTGTTTACGAACTATCACCGCTATGTCGATGAATTTGTGAACTGGGGCGCAGCGCAGATCGGCACGGATGGCTATGTCGCGCTAACCGGTGCGGCCGGGCTCGACATCCGCACCGCCACCCCCCACGCGCAGGATCAGCTCAACGACACCGCCTGGCGCCGCCATCAGATGCCCGCATATCACCTGATCCGCGAGGACGGGCGCGGGATTACCCTGGTCAATATCGGCGTCGGCCCCTCCAATGCCAAGACGATCTGCGATCACCTTGCGGTGCTGCGCCCCCATGCATGGCTGATGATCGGCCACTGCGGAGGCTTGCGCTCGACTCAGAAGATCGGCGACTTCGTGCTCGCCCATGCGTACCTGCGCGATGATCACGTGCTCGATCCGGTCCTGCCGCCCGAAGTGCCGATCCCGCCGATTGCCGAAGTGCAGCAGGCCATGGCCGCCGCCGCCGAGCAGGTCAGCGGCGTGCAGGGCGCCAACCTCAAGCAGCGCATGCGCACCGGCACAGTGGTGACGACCGACGATCGCAATTGGGAGCTGCGCTATTCCTCCTCGGCCAAGCGGTTTTCGCAAAGCCGTGCGATTGCCATCGACATGGAAAGCGCGACCATCGCAACGCAGGGCTATCGCTTCCGAGTGCCTTACGGGACGCTGCTGTGCGTGTCGGACAAGCCGCTGCATGGCGAGATCAAGCTGCCCGGGCAGGCCAACAAGTTCTACGAGGAAGCCATCGCGGCCCATTTGCAGATCGGCATTGTCGCCTGCGCCATGCTCCGCGACGAAGGCGACCGGCTGCACAGCCGCAAGCTGCGCGCGTTTAACGAACCGCCGTTCCGCTGAGCGAAACGGACGGGGGCAACGAACCGCCGTTCCGGTAATTCAAAGTCGAAGGGCGGCGGGCCCCCACGCCGCCCTTCTGCCGACCCCGCTTTCGGGGGATGGCAACGCCTCAGAGGTCGTCGCGCTCGCCCGACAGCTCGATTTCCTTGTCATCGGCGGTTTCGGCCGCGATGTCGAGCATGCTGGAAAGCTCCTTCGCGCTCGCAGTGTCGAGCACCTTGATCACGAAGTAGAGCACATCGCCGCGAATTTCCCAGCTGCCCAGCTTCATGCCGCCCGATGCTTCGAGCAGTTCGAGCGCGCGCTTGCCGTTGATCCCGTCGCGTTCAACCCGGCCCGCGGGCGAAAACACTTCGCGGATGGTCATCCCGCCCACGGCCTGCGTGGTGCCTGACACGAACACCAGCTGAGTCCGGCCTTCCTGCGTGTAGTTGAAGGTCAGCTTGTAATCGCCGTCATTGTCGACATCATACTTCAGGCCCGCGCTATCCAGGCGCTTGGCAACGCTGGCATCTTCGGCAGCAGCCGGTGCGGCAGCGGCCATGGCAAGCCCGGCAAGGAGCGACAGCGACAGGTGGCGGCGAATGGTCATGAAATTCCCTCCGTTTGAGATCCCGCCCACTCCATAGCCGATTCGACACCTGCAAAGCTTGGAATATTTCGCCACCCTCAACGCCCGAGTGACGCGGGCCGGGCGCTGCGCTAGCCTGCCGACCCCGCAGCCATGCAAGGAGACCGCCCGATGCCCCATCCCGAACTTTCACGCTCGATCGCCGGGCGCGCCGCGATCGTCACCGGTGCGGGCAGCGGCATGGGCCGGGCGACGGCGCGGCTGTTCGCCGCCGAGGGCGCAGGCGTGGCGGTGGTCGACCGCGACGGGGCTGCCGCAGCGGCGGTGGCGGCCGAATGCGGCGGTGGGGCGCGCGCCTATGCGCTCGATGTGGCGGACGGCGGAGCGATTGCCGATACGGTGGCGCAGATCGCCAACGACTTGGGGCGGATCGACATTCTGGTAAACAACGCGGGCGTATCGAGTTTCTGCGCGCTCGATGATCCGGCTTACGAGGACGTGTGGCACAGGGCGCTGGCGGTGATGCTGACCGCGCACCAGCGCATGGTGCGCGCCGCCTTGCCGTTCCTGAGGCAGAGCGACGCCGCCCGGATCGTCAACATCGCCTCGACAGAGGGGCTCGGCGCCACCCCCGGCGATACGCCCTATGTGGCGGCCAAGACCGGCGTGATCGGGCTGACGCGGGGCCTCGCGGTCGATCTCGGTCCGGAGGGGATCACCGTCAACTGCATCTGCCCCGGCCCGATCCGCACTGCCATGACCGACGCCGTGGCCGAGGATCACAAGGCGATCTTCGCCAAACGCCGCACCGCACTGCGCCGTTATGGCGAGCCAGAGGAGGTGGCGCACATCACTCTTTCACTTGTTCTGCCGGCGGCAAGTTACATCACCGGAGCAGCGATTCCAGTCGATGGCGGGCTGATGGCACGCAACGCCTGACCGGGTCCAGACCCGGGCCAGACCGCACCTAGACCCCGGTTAGACCCCGGTTAGCCCCCCTCCAGCCCCGCCTTACCCGCCGCGTTTCACGTGAAACATCGGACGCGGCGGGCTGTCAGCCCCGGCCCTTGGTCTTGGTGTTGCCGCTCACGGCATTGGCGACGAGAAAATCGATGATCTGGCCGGCAATATCCTTGCCCGTCGCACTCTCGATCCCTTCGAGGCCGGGGGAGGAATTGACCTCCATGATGACCGGGCCGTGGTTGGACCGCAGCATATCCACCCCGCACACGTTGAGGCCCATACGCTTGGCAGCCCGCACCGCGGTGGAGCGTTCCTCGGGCGTGATCTTGATGACCTGCGCGCTGCCGCCGCGGTGGAGGTTGGAGCGGAACTCGTCCGCCGCCCCGGTGCGCTTCATCGCCGCGACCACCTTGCCGCCCACCACCAGCGCGCGGATATCGGTGCCGCCGGCTTCCTTGATGAACTCCTGCACGAGGATGTTGACATTGGCCCCGCGGAAGGCCTCGATCACCGACTTGGCGCTGCTCATCGTCTCGGCCAGCACCACGCCGATGCCCTGCGTCCCCTCGATCAGCTTGATCACCACCGGCGGGCCCTTCACCGCCCGGATGATCTCCTCGGCCTGCTTGGGATCATTGGCATAGGCGGTCAGCGGCAGGCCCAGCCCGTGCTTGGCGAGGATCTGCAAGGACCGCAGCTTGTCCCGGCTGCGCCCGATGGCGACACTCTCGTTCAGCGACCAGATTCCTGCCATTTCGAATTGCCGAAGGATTGCAAGGCCATAGTTGGTGATCGAGGCACCGATGCGCGGGATCACCGCATCATAGGCCGCAATCGGCGCGCCATTGTAGAACACCTGCGGGCGGTGGCTGGCGATGTGCACCGTGCAACGCAGCGTGTTGAGAATGTCGAGCGAATGCCCCCGCGCTTCAGCGGCCTCCTTCAGTCGCTTGTGCGAATAGAGGTTGGCGTTGCGCGCCAGCATCGCGATTTTCATGAGGACCCTTTCAAGACCGGCACTGAACCTAGTTTGGCGCGCATTCCGAACCGCCAGGCCAAAACACCCGGCTGGAAAAGCGCGCTACCGGCGGATGCGCCCCATATGCGCTATCTCAGGCGATTGCAGCCACGAATGACCACTATCCACCACCATTCTCCGACGAAGCGCCGTGCGCCCGATCAGCATGGGAAACTGCATCTGGGATCTGTCCGCCAGGCTGATTTCCGCCCGGAAGGTCACATTACCGATGGTCAGCGGCGTCTTTATGACAAAGCGGGTCTGCTGATCGCCGTTCGATGAGGTGATGCCGCGCACATCGACATGAATCGCCTCGCAGAAATGCCGCGTGCCGCCCCAATCGACTGCAAAGCGCACGAAGCGTTCCCCATCGCGATCGAAATCCTCAAGCACATGGGCATGCAGCGAAGATGTGCGGGCGCCAGTATCGATCTTGGCGGGAATGCCCGCAAGGCCCAGTTCGGGCAGGCTGACAAGTTCGCGCCAGCCAACCGTCAGCAAAGGCCGTGCCGCCTTCACGGCAGGATCGCCATCCCATCCCCGCCCTCGCCAACCTTGAGACGGCGCAGGACTGTGCCGCTGGCAAAGTCCACCTCGGCGACAGTGTCGGTGCCCGTTTCAGCGACATAGATGCGCTCCCCATCGGCGGACCACAGGATCGTGACCTGAAACCGGGTCTGCGCCTCGGCAGGACCGGAGACGGCAATATTGCCCACCACCTGCGCCCTGGCGAGATCGATCACGCTGAGCGCGCCGTCCTGCAAATCGGATGTGACCGCCACATCTCCCTGCGGCCGGATCGCGATGCGCAAGGGAAAGCGGCCGGTCTCAATCGTTTCGCGCACCTGCATGGTCTGCGGATCGAGCGCGAAGGCCTGATTGGACCCGCGCGCCGAAACCCACAGGGTCTTCCCGTCCGGCGCAAGCGCAATCCCCTCGGGCTCTTCGCCGACGGTCACCGAAAGCGGTGCGCGGCGGGTGCGCAGATCGACCCGCGTGACGGTGCGCGAGCCGAGATCGGTGGTCCACGCCGTGCGCTGGTCCGGGCTGACAGCGAGCATGTGGCTGCCTTCCTTGCCGGTCGGGAATTCGAAGACAATTGTCGCACCGGTCAGCGGCCCTACGATCTGGAAAATCGAACGACGCCCCTCAGCGGTCGCGTAGATGTTGCCGCTGGGGTGCCACACGATCCCGTGCGGACGGGCATTCGCGCCAAGTTCGATGCGCTTGACCCGTTCCAGCGTGTCGGTGCGGAAGATATCGACACTCGTCCCGCCATAGCAGGCGAGCGCGACGTGCTGACCATCTGGCGAGGTCGCAAGTTCGTGCGGGTTGGTGCAACTCGGCAGGCGCAGCACTTCGCGGCCTGTCGCCAGATCGACCTTGGACAAGGTGTTGCCGCGCTTGGCCGCCACGAAAAGCGTGGGCGGCATGGCGGCCGCCCCGCTCTCATCCGGCCTGTCGACCGGCGCGCAGGCGGCCAGCGTCGCCAGCGCCGCCGCCGCGATGCTCGCCCCTGCCCGCATCACCAGCCGACCTTCTCGCCCTTGTTCTGCTGGTCGAGCCACTTCTTGAGCGGGGCGAAATATTCCATCATCGCCTTGCCGCTCATCTGCCGCTCACCCGTGAAGGCTTCGAGCGCATCGGGCCAGGGCTTGGAAGCGCCCATCTCAAGCATAGCATTCAGTTTCGCGCCGACATCCTTGTTGCCATAGAACGAGCAGCGATGCAGCGGCCCCTTCCAGCCGGCGGTGTCGCAGGCGGCCTTGTAGAACTGGAACTGGAGCAGCCGCGCCAGGAAGTAGCGAGTGTAGCTGACATTGCCGGGGATGTGATACTTGCCCCCCGCATCGAAGCCCGCTGGATCGCGAGGCACCGGGGGAACAACCCCCTGATAATCGCGGCGCAGCTGATTCCACCCGGTGTTCATCGCAGCCTCGGGGATCGACCCGTCGTACAACCCCCAGCGATAGCGATCGAGCAGCAGACCGAAGGGCAGGAAAGCGACCTTGTCCATCGCCTGCCGCAGAAGCAGGCCGATGTCCTTGTCGGCGCTGGGCACGTCCTTGGGGTCGAGCATGTCGATCTGCACCAGATATTCCGGCGTGATCGACAGAGCGATCATGTCACCGATCGCTTCGTGGAAGCCATCATTGGCACCGTTGAGGTGCAGCATGTCCTGCTTGTTGTAAGCGCGCTGGTAGTAGTTGTGGCCAAGTTCATGGTGGATCGTGACAAAATCGTCGCCATTGGGCTTGATGCACATCTTGATGCGCAGATCATCGACATTGTCGATGTTCCAGGCCGAGGCATGGCACACCACCTCGCGGTCGGCGGGCTTGGTGAACTGGCTGCGTTCCCAGAAGGTTGCAGGCAGCGGTTCGAAGCCGAGCGAGGAGAAGAACTGTTCACCCACCTTGACCATGCCGGTGGCATCAAGGTTCTTCCTGGCGATCAGGTCGGTCAGGTCATAGCCGATATCCCCCGCGCCCGCGGGGGCGACCAGCGGGTAGATATTGCCCCATTCCTGCGCCCACATATTGCCGAGCAGATCGGCGCGGATCGGGCCGGTGCGCGGCTGCACCACATCGCCGTATTTCTCGTTCAGCTTGCGGCGCACATAGGTGTGCAGGGCGATGTAGAGCGGCTTGACTTCCTGCCACATCCGCTCGGTCTCGGCGGCGAATTGTTCGGGCGGCATGTCATAGCCTGAACGCCACATCGCGCCGAAATCGGCAAAGCCCAGTTCCTTGGCGCCTTCATTGGCGAGCGCGGTCATACGGGCATAGTCAGAGCGCATCGGCGCCCCGACATTGTCGTGCCAGCTCGCCCACATTTCCTTCAGTTCTTCGGGCGTGCGTTCGAGATTGCCCATCTCGGCCTCGATATCGCTGCCGTTAATCGGTTGACCGTTCAGCGTTCCCTTGCCGCGCCCATAGGCCGAACCGAGGCTGGTAGCGATCGCGTTCAGTTCCTCGGCCGCGCCGGGACGATTGGGCGCGGGCAGCGAAATGCCGATGCGCAGCGTGTCAAGCTTGCGGGTGGTCTCGGCGTCCAGCCCCGGCACGCGGGCATAGCGCGCAGCCTCGTTGGCATAGGCCACCTGCTTGAGCGTCAGCTCTGCGCCATACTTGGCCGCCAGCGTATCGCTGTCATGGTTGATATAAGTCGCATTAAGCCACGAGACATGGCCATATTCGACCGAGAACGCCGCCAGATCGGCCTCGACCGCGGCGAGCCACGCCTTCGCGCCTTCGGGCGTTTCGGGATAGGTGGCGCCAGCAGCCTCCGGTGCGAGGGCTGCGTCCTGCGCGGCAAGCGGCGCGGCAACAGCAATGGCGAGGGCGGCGGCGCCCTTCAACAGTGGGGCAGCGAGTTTCATCGATAGGTTTCCCGTCTGTCGTGTGACAATGCGGGCGGGTTTGAACCGCTCACGCAGCGGAATCAAGCCGCGAGGAAGCCTGCTATGGCTGACCCGAGCTCAGGCTTGGTCACGCTGCTCATATGCGTGCCCGGCACTTCGATATAGCGCGAATTCCCAAGCAGCGCGGCAAGGTCCTCGGCGGAGCCATTGTCCCGGTCCGCATCACCGCAGATCACCGCCGTCGGCATCGTGATGTTTGCCAGCATCGCGAGGTCAAAATCATCCATCGCATCTAGCAGCAGCCGCGCCGCAATGCGGTCCACGCCTTGCGACTTGAGGAAGGTGCGCGCCGTGAAGGCGGGATCGCCGGGCTTGATGGTGTCGAACTCGTCGATCACCCGCTTGAAATGGTCGGCCCGGCGCTGCCAGTCGGCAAGGCCCTCCACCCCCATCCCGCACACGCACAGCCGGCGCGGTTCGAGAATGCCGTGCCCAACAGAGTGGATCGCGGTGCGCGCCCCCAGCGAAAAGCCGACGAGATCGAAGCCGCCCGGCTCAAGCGCCAGATGCTCGGCCAGCGCCGCCACATCGCGCAGCAGCACGCCGGGGGGATAGGCCCGCGGATCGTGCGGCGCATCGCTCTGCCCGTGAACCCGAAAATCAAGCATGATCGCACGCATGCCGTCTGCCGCCAGCCGCGCGCTGTGCCCCCACTTGATCCAGTTCATCTGCGCTGAGGAAAACAGCCCGTGCAGCAGCACCACCGGGCGGCCCTCCCCTTCGGTGTGGATTGCGAGGCGGGTGCCATCGAAGCTGGCGAAGTGTTCGGTCGAATGGGTCATGCCCAGCCTGCTAGCGCGCTTGCAGCCGAGGGGCCAGCGCGGTTGTATATAATAAGCGCACTCATTATAAGGGCGCGCATGACTATCGACATCGGCTACCGACTCGCAGACAATTCGCGCCAGCTGCGCCGCCTGTTTGACGAACGTGTGCGCTCGCTCGGGCTGACAGGGCCGCAGGCGCGACTGCTCCTCTCGCTCGAACGTGCACCCGATCAGAACCAGGCATTCTATGCCGAACGGCTCGATATCGAGCCGATCACTCTGACCCGGATCGTCGACCGGCTTGAGGATGCCGGGTGGATCGAACGCCAGACCGATCCCGCGGATCGGCGCGCACGCATCCTCCACCTGACTGATAAAAGCCGCAGCATCGTGCTGCGACTGAGAACCGGCGTCGAGGAATTGTCGGAAGACATGCTCGACGGCTTCGACGCAGGTGAACGGCGGCTGTTTGCCTCCCTGCTCGATCGCATCGCCGCCAATCTCGTCGCCGCCCGCCAGCCCGCCGAGGCCGCCCATGGCTGATGCCGATCCCGCCCGGGCGCCCGAAGCCGCAAACGCCGCGCTGCTGCCCGCCCCCGGTCACCCGAAACCGGCCCGCCCCTGGGCGCGCTGGGCGCTGATGCTGGTTGTCCCGCTGGCGCTGATGGTCGGCGCCTGGGCTTACTGGCAAAGCCTTCAGGGCGAGGTGTCGACCGACAATGCCTATATTAAGCAGGACATGATTTCGGTCAGCGCCGAAGTCGGCGGGGCGATCACGGAGGTGCTCGCGAAAGAAGGGGACGACGTCGCCGCCGGCGACCTCTTGTTCCGTATCGATCCCGAGCCCTTCCGCCTTCAGATCGCCGAGGCCAACGCCGCCATCGCCGCGGCACAGGCGAATGTCATCGCGCTCAGGAACGATGCCGATCTGACCGGGACCGATATCGCCGCAGCCCGCAGCGATGTGGGCTTTGCCGAAGCCCGCTTCGAGCGGGTCAAGGCACTGCGGGACAAGGGTTTTTCGACCAAGGCCGATTATGAGGCGGCCGAACAGACCGTGATCCAGGCCCGCGAACGGGTCCGTCAGGCTGAGGACCGTCAGCGCGAGGCGCGGGCCCGGCTTGCCAGCGGACCGGCCGTGCCCGGCGTCAACCCGCAGGTCGCCGCCGCCGAGGCGCGCCGCGCCAACGCGGAACTGTCGCTGCGCCGCTCCGAAGTGCGCGCCCCCGCCGCAGGGCGGATCGCGCAGGCGGACCGGTTGCAGATCGGTCAGCAGGTGGTCCCCAACCTGCCGGTGCTGACCCTTGTGCGGACCGGATCGACCTATATCGAGGCGAATTTCAAGGAAACCGACCTTGCCGAAATGGCCGTGGGACAGCACGCCGAGGTCCGGTTCGATGCCTATCCGGATCTTGTGCTGAGGGGCCGCGTCGCCAGCATCGGAGCCGGGACGGGGGCCGAATTTTCAGTGCTTCCTGCCCAGAACGCCACCGGCAATTGGGTCAAGGTCACGCAGCGGGTGCCGGTGAAGATCGCGCTGGAGGGTGAAAGCCCGCGCCAGCTGATCGCCGGGCTTTCGACCGAGGTAACCGTTTTCACCGGCAAAAAGCGGCAGAATTGACATGGCAAGCGGGGCCGAGGCCACCCCTGAAGCCCTGCAAGACGGACCTGACCCTGCGCAAGGCGGGGCTGGAGGGGGTCTGGATTCGGCGGAACTCGAAAGCGCCAACTATCCGCTGATGATCGTTGGGGTGATGGCGGCCTCGCTGCTCCAGATCCTGGACACCACCATCGCCAATGTCGCCCTGCCGCATATGCAATCTTCGCTGGGAGCGACTGTCGACACCATCACCTGGGTGCTGACGAGCTATATCATTGCATCGGCTGTCGCCCTCCCACTGACCGGGTGGCTGGCGGACCGGATCGGTGCGCGGCTGCTGTTCATCCTTTCGGTTGCGGGCTTCATTGCCGCCTCGATGCTGTGCGGTATCGCCCAGAGCCTTGAGGAGATGGTCATCTTCCGCGCGCTTCAGGGCGTGGCGGGCGCCTTCATCGCGCCGCTCAGCCAGTCCTTCATGCTCGATGCCACCCGTCCCAGCCGTCACCCGCAGATCATGGCGGTGTGGGGCATGGGGATCATGATCGGCCCCATCATCGGCCCGATCCTTGGCGGGTGGCTGACCGAGACCGCGAACTGGCGCTGGGTGTTCTTTGTCAACCTGCCGGTGGGCCTGGCTTCGCTGGCGATCCTGATCGCCTACCTCCCGCGGCGGCCAAGGCGCACACGGCGCTTCGATCTGACGGGCTTCATGCTGCTGGCCATCGCACTCGCCGCGTTCCAGCTGATGTTCGACCGCGGTGCGCATCTCGATTGGCTCGCCTCTGGGGAGATCTGGGCCTATCTCCTCATCACTCTGTCGGCGACATGGATGGTGGTGATCCACTTTGCCGCTGCCCCCGCCCCGATGTTCGACCGCGCTCTGTTTGCCGACCGCAACTTCGCCATCGCACTCGCCTTCATGGTGGTGATGGGGATCGTGATGTTCGCGGTCATGGCCCTGCTGCCGCCAATGCTTCAGAACCTGTTCGGTTACGGGGTGATCGATACCGGCATCGTGCTGATGCCGCGGGGCGTGGGTATTCTTGTCTCGATGCAGATATCGGGCCTGCTGATGCGCCGCGGGATCGATGCGCGGCCGGTGGTCGCCAGCGGCTTCCTGATCTGTGCGCTATCGCTGTGGCAGATGGCGCACTGGTCACTTGCCGTGGACGAGCTGCACGTGATCATCAGCGGCCTGCTGCAAGGCCTTGGCATGGGGCTCGTTTTCATCCCCTTGCAGGTCAGCGCCTTTGCCACGCTCAGCCCATCCCTGCGCACCGACGGGTCAAGCCTGCTCAATCTGTTCCGGTCATTGGGAGCGTCGGCGGGGATCGCGTGGATGACCGTGCTGCTCGCCCGCAACATCCAGACCGCCCACGCCGACCTTGGCACCAACATCACGACCGGGACAGGCAATCTCGTCGATTTCTCGACCATCGACCGGTTTCAGGCGCTGGGCGATACGGCGCTCAGCCTGATCGATGCCGAAGTGAACCGACAGGCGGCGATGATCGCCTATATCGACGATTTCTGGCTGATCATGTGGATCACCCTTGCCGCTGCGCCGCTGGCCCTGCTGATGAAGAAGAACACCGCGCCGGCCGGAGCGGTCACGCTGTCCGAATAGGTATCAGCGGAAGAAGCACTGCGTTCCGGCGTAGAGCATTTCGACCTTGTCGCCGGTGATGAAGCCGCCGATCGCCTGACCAAGCGCGAATTCCTCGCCCAGTGTGCTGCCTTCGACCTTGGCAAAACCGGGCGCGGCTTCCAGCACCGCGCGCGCTGATCCCACCTGCACCTTGCCCGGCAGGCTGACCGTGCCCGAAGCGGTGGCATCACCGTCCTGCGGCAGGTGCCAGTTCCAGCCCACCAGGCGGTCGTCCTGAAAATGCGCCGTCAGACCGCCTGCAAAATCGGTGAAGGTGATCGGCCCGGCCCCGCATTCGGCGTTCTTGCCGCTGCGCAGCACCGGCCCAAGTGCCTTGGCGAGCGCGGCTTCCACCTCGGTCTGGCCGGCGGCGAAATAGAAGCTTTCCGCGCCGGCGCTCAGCCCGTCGGACCGCAGTTCGACCGCGTTGGCGGCGAGCGGGGCCTGCTCGGTCTTGCCTTCGAGCTTTTCCGCAGGGCTCGGCACCCCGCCGCTGTCGCAGCCCGCCAGCATCAGTGCCAGCCCGCCTGTCAGCGCCGCCATTGCCCATCGCTGCATCATCTCTGCGTCCCTTTCCACCAATCAGCCCTGCGCACCAGCGGCACAGCCAGCACCGCTCCCAGCCCGGCTAGCGCCATGTCCTTCTGCGCGTCAAACCGGTCGCCCTGCTCGCCATTATAGGCCCCGGCGTCCGCGGGGGCCAAGGCAAGGGTGAGCGCCCACTCGAAAATCTCGTATAGCCCGCCCGCCGCCAGCACGAAGGCGATGGCGAAGGCCTGCGCCATGCGCGGCGAAAGGCCCCAGTAACGCACCCCCGCCTCCCCCATTGGCGCCATCGCCAGCACCCCGAAAGCGAAGTGCACCAGCCGGTCGAAATGGTTGCGCTCAGTCGTCAGCGCCGGAAGCCACGCGTCATAGGGCACGAAGCTGTAGGACCAGCGCGCCGCAAACAGATGCAGCACCACGAAAGCGGCGATGCACGCAGCCGAGGCATCGCTGATCGGCGCGCGGGCCAGCGCACGCCACGCAAACGGCAGCGCAATGACAACTGGCCCCACCTGAAGCCAGGTGTTGGAGGGGTACAGCGCACCCCATGCACTCAGCGGGATGCCAAGCCCGATAGCGACAAACATCCAGCGCTGACCATTGGGGATCGTCATTGCGAGGCGAACACAAGCCGCCAGCGCCATACCTCGCCCTCGTCGGGGTCGATGGCCATTCCATCTTGCAGGAAGCCGCATTTCGCCAGCACGCATGTCGATGGCCCCTCCGAAGGCAAGGTATGCGCAATCAGCGCAAGTGCCCCATGGTCGCGAGCGATAGCGACCAATCCGCCGCACACCGCGCTTGCAACACCGGTACGCTCGTGAGCGGGAAAGGTCAGATAGCCGACCTCGGTCACCCCGGCAGGATCCGGCGCGGCGGTAAACCCGCCGAAACCGACCGGGACATCGCCCCGCCAGCCGATATAACCGCACCACGGCTCGACCTGCGGCGTCGCGGCCAGTGCCGCCATTTGTTGTGCGAACGCCCCCGTGATCGCCGGATCGAAGAGCTCCGGCTCACCGGCCACGGGGCGCAGCGCGATCATCACCCCTTCTTGAGGTGACGGCGGCCCAGCAGTTCGGCGATCTGCACCGCATTCAAGGCCGCGCCCTTGCGCAGGTTGTCCGACACCACCCAGATGGTGAGGCCGTTCTCGACCGTAGGGTCCTCTCGCACACGGCTGACAAAGGTCGCCGCATCGCCGACACATTCGATCGGGGTGATGTAGCCGCCATCCTCGCGCTTATCGATCAGCATCACGCCCGGCGCCTCGCGCAGGATGTCCATCGCGGCTTCTGCGGAAAGCTCGTTCTCGAACTCGATATTGACCGCTTCGGAATGGCCCACGAACACCGGCACGCGCACGCAGGTCGCGGTCAGCTTGATCTTGGGGTCGAGGATCTTCTTGGTCTCGACCACCATCTTCCATTCTTCCTTGGTCGAACCATCATCAAGGAAGACGTCGATATGCGGAATGACGTTGAAGGCGATCTGCTTGGTGAACTTCTGCGGTTCAACCGGATCGCCGACAAAGATCGCGCGGCTCTGAGCGAACAGCTCGTCCATGCCCGCCTTCCCCGCGCCGGAGGTGGATTGGTAGGTCGAGACGACCACGCGCTTGATCGTCGCGGCATCATGCAGCGGCTTCAGCGCCACCACCAGTTGCGCGGTCGAACAGTTGGGATTGGCGATGATGTTGCGCGCGGTGTAGCCGTCAATCGCGTCGGGGTTCACCTCCGGCACGATCAGCGGCACATCGGGGTCCATGCGGTAGAGCGAGGAATTGTCGATCACGATGCACCCGGCAGCGGCCGCCTTGGGGGCATATTCCTTGGCCGGGCCGGACCCTGCGGCGAACAGGGCGATGTCCCAGCCAGCGAAGTCGAAATGCTCGATGTTCTTGCACTTGAGCATCTTGCCGGTGTCGCCGAATTCGACTTCGGTGCCGGTCGAGCGCGGCGAGGCGACCGCTGCCACCTCGTCACAGGGAAACTCGCGTTCGGCGAGCACCTGCATCATTTCGCGCCCGACATTGCCGGTCGCACCGACCACTGCCACCCGGTAACCCACTTGGCATTCTCCTAATAATTCGCAGGCCTCATTTTGCAGGTGCGAATAGCGTGCGCCGCCGCTGGCGCAACATCATTTCTCTTTGTGCAGACCTATACCTGCTTTGGCCCGATCACTTCGGAGGGGTCACCCCGTGCGCTTCCAGAAAGCGGAAGATGCTGTTCCACACGTGCGGCCCGATCTTCGGGCCGGAAACACGGTGAGTGTAGCCGGGGTAGAGCATCATCTCGAAGGGCGTGTTGCTTTCCTGAAGCACGCTAATCAGTTCCGAGGCATTTTCGAACACCACGTTGTCATCCGCCATGCCGTGGATCAGCAACAGCGGATCGGTGATTTTCGTGGCATCAGGGATGGCGCTGGCTTTCTCGTAAGCCTCGGGCACCTCACGCGGGTCGCCCATGTAGCGTTCGGTGTAGTGGGTGTCGTAAAGTTCCCACCGCGTCACCGGCGCACCGGAAATGCCCGCCGCGTAGAGGCCAGGGTCAGCCTCCAGCTGCTTCAGCGTCATGTAGCCGCCATAGGACCAGCCATAGATCGCGATCTTGGCGGGGTCGACGAAGTCGAGGCTCTTCAGCCACTCCGCGCCCGCCTTCTGATCACGCACCTCGGCCCCGCCCATCGCGCGGTAGAGCGGCTGTTCGAAATCCACGCCCC
>VFQM010000204.1_pt1 | contig 73525 bp, 46 predicted proteins | sample 3512391 | NCBI WGS metagenome assembly VFQM01 (sample SAMN10412369, study PRJNA504923) | tailings metagenome | isolation source: Replicate 1 from Balatoc abandoned mine | place: Philippines | reverse complement strand
TGCGCACGCTCGACACCTTCGAGCCCAAGGCGATCGGGATCGACATCCTGTTCGATCAGCCGCAGGACGAAGACGAGGAACTGATCGCCACGCTGCGAGGCATGAACACCCCGGTCGCGGTCGCCTATGCGGCAACGGCCACCAACCCTGACGACATCGGGTGGGAACAGCAGCAATATCTCGATGCTTTCATGGCGCGGCTCAAGGGCAGCAAGGCGCGGGCCGCGAGCATCCGGCTGGATAACACCTTCGGTGCGACCCGGCTGTGGCCCGATATCTCCGACGGCCTGCCGCCGCTGCTCGGACGCGCGATGCTCGAAGATGCGGGATCGCCGGCCACCGCCTTTGCCGGATACGAAGGCGCGATCGATTACCGCCGCCCGAAATATGCTGACAGCGTGCTGTTCCCGCCGGCACAGATCGACCTTTTCGTTGACCCCGATCCTCAGATCCTGCCCTTCCTCAAGGAGCAATACGCCGGCAAATATATCCTGATCGGCGGCGATATCGTCGATTATGACCGGGTTGAGACCACCTTCACCTCGATCAATGGCGAAGTGCCCGCAGGGATCGCCGTTCATGCCGAAATCATCGCGCAGATGCTCGATAACCGGGTGCTCACGCCGATCCCGCCATGGGTGCTGTGGGCCATGGCGGTTCTGGCGATACTGGCCGCGATCCTGACCGCGCTGGTCGAATGGCCCGCCCGGCGGCTTGCCTTGCTGGGGATTGCGCAGCTGGTGATCTTTCAGGGCTTCCCGGTGGTGCTTCAGGTCAGCAATGTCGATACTTATGGACTGCCGGCGGTCGGCTGGCTGGTCGGATGGATCATAGTCTACAGCGCGGTCACATCGACTGTGCGGGCATCGGGCGCCGTGCAGCGCAATTTCGCCACCGGGGCCCTTGGCAAATACATCCCCCGCGACATTGCCCAGGCGATCATTGAAAAGCCCGAACTGCTCAGCCTCGGCGGGGAAAAGCGCGAAATCTTCGTGCTGTTCAGCGATCTTGAGGGCTTCACCAAGATGAGCCACGCGATCCCGCCGGAAATGGTCGCGAAGCTGCTTAACCGCTATCTCGACATGCTCAGTCAGGTGGTGCTCGATCACGGCGGGGTGATCGACAAGTTCGTGGGCGATGCGGTGGTCGCCTTCTGGGGGGCGCCGATCAGCCGCCCGGACGATGGCGAGCGGGCGGCGCGTGCAGGCTATGCGATGTGGCAGGCGGGCGAGGTGTTTCGCGCCGAAGTCGCCGCGATGGATGCCGCGCTCCCGCTGATCGGCAAGACGCGGGTGGGGCTGCATTTTGGCGAGGCGGTGATCGGCAATTTCGGCGGAGCGACCCGCATCCAGTATACCGCGCTCGGGGATTCGATGAACACCGCCGCCCGGCTGGAGGCCGCCAACAAGGCGCTCGATTCGGCGGTCATGGCGAGCCGCGAATTCGCCGAGGCCTCGGGGCTGGATTGGTGGCGGCCGATGGGCCGGGTGGTGCTGCGCGGGCGGGCGCGGCCGGTCGATCTGTTTGAACCGGCTCCGGGCTTCCCCGAAACCGACCGGGCGGCCTTGGCCGAGGCCAGTGTGTTGGCCGTCACCGACCGGGCGGCGGCATTGCGGCTAGTGAAAGATGTGGCCGGTCGCCATCCGGACGATTCGGCGCTACGCAATCTGGTGCAACGAATGCAGCAATCGGACGAGGGAGGAACCTATGTTCTCGGCTAGGATCAAGCGCGCAGCGGCGGCCATGGCTCTGGCAGGTGCAGCGCTGGCGCTGCCGGCGGCGGCGCTGGCGGGGGTGGTGGTCAAGTCGACCGGCCCTTCGGCCACTCGCTACCCCGTTGGCACCAAGGTCGATGACAATGCCTCCATCACCTTGAAGGCGGGCGATGTGGTGACCGTGCTGACCGCCGATGGCACCCGCGTGATCAAGGGCGCGGGCACTTTCCGCATCGGTGACCGCCCGCAGGTCGCCGCCGACCGCTTCGCCTCATTGACCCGCAAGCGCGCCGCGACCCGCGTGCGCACCGGGGCCGTACGCGGCGAGGCTGAGGGCACGCCCACCAATCCCAGCCTGTGGTATGTCGATGTCGCCCGATCGGGCACGATCTGCCTCTATGATCTGGCGACGGTGCGCCTGTGGCGGGAAGGCAAGGCCGGGACCAGCACCTACCGCATGTTCAACCGCGAAACCGGCGCGGCTGTGGATGTGACTTTCGATGATACGGTGATGATCGCCGCGCTCGATCCGGCGCGCCTGCCGATTGTCGAGGGTGCGCCTTACACCATCACCGGCCCCGACAACGCCACCAGCGCCCAGCTCAATTTCGTGCTGCTGGCCGAAGATTACGCCACCCCCGATGCGCTGGCCGAGGCGCTGATCGCCAAAGGTTGCACGGTCCAGCTCGAAACGCTCGCCGCCGGTCTGGAGGCTGCCGAGGACGCGAACGGGGGATGATTGCCTCGCGCCCGGGCGATTGCTTGTTGCATCGCGGCCCCAAGCTTGGGACAAAGCAAAGCATGGGTCGGCCTGACGGGGGAATCGGCACGCGAACGATGGTGGTGTGATACCGTGGCACAGGCCTTGTCCGCTGGTGCGGACCAGGTTTGACGGCATCGCAGGCCATTTGGGTGACGGGCATCTCGGGGGGGATGGAATGAGGCAGTTCTTGGCGGATGCGATGGCTGGCCGCGCGGTACCGCGGCATGCCGCCTTGCGCGTGGCGGCGGTTATCGTGCTGGCCGCGCTCTATCCGGCGTCAGACGCGATCGGGAACGGCACTTTCGAAGGCGTCGCCAGCTGCGCCGGATCGACCTGTCATGGCCGGGCCGAGGGCAATGGCGCGGTGGTGCGTCAGGACGAGATCGCTACATGGCAGGAGCCGTCTTCGCCCTCGGGCGCGCATTCGCGGGCCTATGCCGTGCTCGGCGGACGGCGCGGCCAGCAGATCGCGGCAAGCCTTGGCCTTGGCAATGCGCAAGCCGCGCCAGCCTGCCTTGGTTGCCATGCCACCTATGCGCCGTCCAGCCAGCGCGGCGCGAAATTCACGCTGACCGACGGGGTGGGGTGCGAAAGCTGCCACGGGGCGTCGGGCGGCACATGGCTCGCCGAACACTACGCGCTGCCCGCCACCCATGCCTCGAATGTGGCAGCGGGCCTTACCACGCTCGACAATGCCAAGGCGCGGGCCGGGGTGTGTCTTGATTGCCATTACGGATCGAGCAAGCCCGGCCAGTTCGTCACCCACGCGATGATGGCTGCCGGCCACCCGCGCATTTCCTTTGAACTTGATCTGTTCAGCGCGCTCCAGCAGCACCACGATGTCGATGCCGATTACGCGAGCCGCAAGGGCGCGCCCGATGCGGTGCGGTTCTGGGCGGTGGGACAGGCCGAGGCGGTGCGGCGTTCCACCAGCCTCTTTGCCCAGCCCAAGTTCGCCTATGAAGGGGTCTTCCCGCAGTTCACCTTTCTCGATTGCCATTCGTGCCACCGCACCATCACCGATGGCCCGGCGCGCAAGCTGACATTCGAGACCAATCCGGCCCGCCCGATCCCGTTCGGCAACCCGCCCTTCAATGACGAGAACATGATCCTGCTCGCCGCCGTCGCGGGTGCCCTCGTGCCGGGCGAGGCACAGGCCTATCAGAACGCGGCGCGCGAATTTCACAAGGCGATGGGGGCAGGGCCGGAACAGACCCGCGCCGCCGCTCAGGCGCTGTCGGCTCGCGCCGGCACGCTGTCGGACGCGCTGTCGGCCCGCGCCTATGGCAATGCCGACGCCTTCCGCGTCATCGCGATCATCGCCGGGGAGACGACCGCGCCGCGCTTTACCGACTATGCCGGATCGGTGCAGGCGGTGATGGCGATCGACACGCTGCTTAACGCGCTGGTGCGTGAAGGCCGGGTCACGCAGGGTGCGGCGGCAGGCATTCGCGGGGATATTGCGCGGGCTTACAAGGCGGTGGAGGAGCCCAACACCTACCGTCCGGCCGAATTTCGCACCGCGCTGAAATCGGCGGCGGGCGCGATCGGGCGGCTGCAATAGGATGCGCAAGAGGGGGACATTTGGGCTGGCCGCAAGCGCGCTGGTGCTTGCTTCGTGCGGGGGTGGTGGGCCTTCCAGCAATGGCGGTGCGACCGGCGGCACCGCGCCGACGCCCACGCCTACCCCGCCGCCTGCCGGGCGGGTCTACAATGTCCCTGCTGCTGAAAGCCTTGCTGCCGCTGAGGTCGGCACGATCATCGCGCAGGCCGCTGCCGAGGCGCGTGCAAGGGGGGCTGCGGCGACTATCGCGGTGACCGACCGGGTGGGCAATGTCCTTGCCGTCTTCGCCATGCCGGGAGCCGGGGCGACAGCGCGCATCCCTGCCGCGCCCGATGGCACCAGCCGCGACGCGCAAGGGCTCACCATCCCCAGCGCCGGTGCGGCCATCGCCAAGGCGATCACGGGGGCGTACCTGTCGAGCAGCGGCAATGCCTTTTCCAGCCGCACGGCCAGCATGATCGTGCAGGAGCATTTCCCCCCTGCGCCCACCACGGCGGGGCTGGAAAGCGGCCCGCTGTTCGGGGTGCAGTTCAGCCAGCTTCCCTGTTCCGATCTTGCAGCGCGGGCGAGTGACGGGTTGATCGGCCCCAAGCGTTCGCCGCTTGGTCTGGCGGCTGATCCGGGCGGCTTCCCGCTCTACAAGAACGGCGTTGTGGTGGGCGGCGTGGGCGTGATCGCCGACGGGGTCTATGGCCTCGACACCAATGTTCTCGACCGCGACAATGATCTCGACGAGGCGATCGCGCTCGCCGGCACGGTCGGGTTCGAGGCCCCCGTCGCCATCCGCGCCGACCGCATCACCGCTGACGGGACTTCGCTGCGCTACACCGATATCGAATATCCGCAGATCGGCGCGGTGGCGGGCGCGAGCTTTGCCGCCACCGCCGGCGCGCTGGTGCCGGTCACGGGATATTACAGCGGGGCCGGACTGCTTGCCGGGGCGGCCTATGGCACCGAAGCCTCGGGCGTGCGGCCATCGACCACCGCCGAGTTCGCCAACCGCGATGCCTTCGTGCTCAGCAATGGGGCGGGGGCGAACCGCTTTCCGGTCCGCGGCGGCACGGACGCAGGCGATATCGCCGCCCCCCTTACATCTGCCGAGGCGCGCGCAATCCTCGAAGACGCGTTCACCATCATGAGCCGCGCCCGGGCGCAGATCCGCCAGCCCTTGGACAGCCGCGCGCAGGTGACGATCAGCCTTGTCGACACCCGCGGGGCGGTGCTGGGCATCGTGCGTTCGCCCGATGCGCCGATCTTCGGGATCGATGTGAGCTTGCAGAAGGCACGCACCGCCAACTTCTTCTCGGGCGCCTTCGCCGCGGCCGAGCTTTCCGCAACGCCCGGCGAAGTCCCGCAATTCGTTACGCGCACGCGCAGCTTTCTTGGCGATCCCAATGCGCTGACGGGGGCTTTCGCTTTTTCCGACCGTGCCGGCGGCAACCTCGCCCGGCCCTATTTCCCCGATGGCGAGGTGGGCCAGCCCAACGGGCCGCTGTCCCGCCCGATCAGCCAGTTCAACCCCTTTTCGACCGGCCTTCAGAGCGCGCTGGTGGTCGGCAATCTCGCTCAGCACCTCGGCTTTGTGACGGGGGCGAGCGCGCAGGACACGCCCCGCGCCTGCACTGGCCTGCCGGGTGTGGCGGGCGGCAATCCGCGGCTTGCCAATGGCATCCAGATCTTCCCCGGATCGGTTCCGGTCTATCGCGGCAATGTGCTGATCGGCGCGATCGGCGTTTCGGGCGACGGGATCGATCAGGACGACATGATCAGCTTCCTCGGCCTTCACAATGCAGGGGTGCGCATCGGAGGTGGCATCGGCAATGCGCCCAGCGCCATCCGCGCTGACCGGATCGTGGTGCAGGTCGGCTCACGGCAGGTGCGGCTGCGCTATGTCGGCTGCCCGTTCGCGCCGTTCCTCGATTCGGCATCGCAGAACGTGTGTCAGGGGCTGTAGATGGGGCCGCTGCTGCCTGCGCTGCTGCTTCTTCAGGCCGCTCCGCCAGAGGAGGCACAGCCCCCGCTTGCTGCGCCGGGCGAACAGGCCCCGCCGCAGGATTGGGAACAGGATGTGCCCCCGGTCGATCCCGGCATCATCGAAGGCCGCCAGCGCCCCGGCTACACCGCACCGCTGCCCGACCGGATCGAGCAAGCCAACCAAGGCGCCGTGCGCGCACCGCCGCCGCAGGCCTTTCCGAAAGATCAGCTGCCGATCCCCGATCGTTGGCGCCTGATCGAAAGCCTTGGCCTTGTGCGCGAGAACCTGTTCGATCCCTACAACCAGAACACCTACAAGGGTGACCGCCCGATCAACCGCGCCAAGGTGCCGTGGCTGCCGATCAAGGAGGACGACTGGTTCTTCGTCGCCAACCTGATCAGCGATACGGTTTACGAACCGCGCAGTTTCCCGATCCCCGTCGGTGTCCAGACCACCGAGGACCCGGACCGCAACGATGTGTTCGGCAACGCCTTCAGTCAGGTGTTCAGCCAGACCTTCATTGCCGGTTTTGCGCTGCTCAAGGGATCGACGACCTTCAAGCCGCCTTCCATCGAATATCGCGTCACGCTGGCCTACAACGTCAACTATGTCGATGTGCCCGAGCGCCGTGTGCTGTTTGTCGAACCGTCGCGCGGGTCCGAAAGGCTCGACCACTTTCTCGGGGTGCAGGAAGCCTTCGTTGATTACCACTTCGAGCAGTTCGATAATGAACGCTTCGATTTCATCTCGATCCGCGCAGGCATCCAGCCGTTCCAGTCCGATTTCCGCGGGTTCCTGTTCAACGATCAGCAATTGGGCGTGCGCCTGTTCGGATCGCGCGACAACAACCGCTTCCAGTTCAACCTCGGCGCGTTCTGGCGGCTGGAGAAGGACACCAATTCGGGCCTCAATGCGATTACCCAGCGTCCGCGCGACGATTTCGTGTTTGTCGCCAATGCCTATCGGCAGGATTTCCTGATCCCGGCGCTCACCAGCCAGTTCACCGTGGTCTACAACATGAACCGCGAGGCCGATGACATCGAGATCGACGACAACGGCTTTCCGGTGCGCCCGGCCTTGCTGGGCACCTTGCGGGGCCGCCAGTATGATGTCGTCTATCTTGGCTACAACCTCGATGGCCGGATCGGGCGGGTGAACCTGACGGGCAGTTTCTACTGGGCGCTGGGGGAGGATCGCAATTCCTTCCTCACCGACCGCCCGGCGAATATCGACGCGCAGTTCGCCGCTGTCGAAGCCAGCTACGACCGTGACTGGATGCGCTTCCGCCTGTCGGCCGCCTATGCCAGCGGGGACAGCGATCCCTATGACGATACCGAAGGCGGGTTCGACGCGATCTTCGAAAATCCGGTGTTTGCCGGTGCCGACACATCATACTGGATCCGCCAGACCATCCCCTTTGCCGGCGGCGGGCGGGCGGTTTCGGTCAATGGGCGCAACGGTATCCTCAATTCACTGCGGTCCTCGAAGGAGCAGGGGCAGAGCAATTTCAACAATCCGGGCCTGATGCTGCTCGGCGCGGGCGCGGATTTCGATCTGACCCCGACCTTGCGCCTGTCGGCCAATGCCAATCACCTGTGGTTCGAGGATACGGCCGTGTTGCAAGTGCTGCGGAACGAAGGATCGATCCCGCGCGAGATCGGCTTTGATCTGTCGGCGGCGGCGATCTGGCGGCCCAAGGCCAATCAGAACCTCGTCTTCCGCCTGTCCGCCGCGACGCTGCTGGCAGGCGACGGCTTTCGCGATCTGTTCACGGCGCGGGGGGGCGGCAAGGAATTCGTCTCGATCCTCGCCAATGTGGTGCTGACTTACTGATGCGCGCGCTCACCCAGCCTTTCGCCCGAAACCTTGCGCTGATCGCCGCGGCCCTTGTGCTGGCGGCGGCGCTGTTTGCCGGATCGCCCATGGCGGCGGACAAGGAAAAACCGGTCAAGCGCGACTATTCCCGCGTCATCGCAGCCCCTGCGCCGCAGCGGCAATCGGTGGCCGAAATGGACGCCAAGTCCGACGGCTGCAACACCTGCCACGTCAAGACCGACGCGCCGACCATGCATGTCAGCCCGGCGGTGCGGCTTGGCTGCACCGATTGCCATGGCGGGGATGCAGCGGTGCGCGGCAATTCCGAACTGCCTCACGATCACCCCGATTACGTCGCCGCGCGCGACCGGGCGCATGTGCTGCCCAAATACCCCAAGTCCTGGCACTTCCCTTCGTCTGCCAACCCGCAGCGGTCCTATGCCTTGCTCAACAAGGAAGCGCCGGAGTTCGTGAAGTTCATCAACCCCTCGGACTACCGCGTCGCGCGCGAGGCCTGCGGGGCGTGCCATATTCAGGCGATCGAGGCGGCGGAACGCTCGATCATGGCGACCGGGGCGATGCTGTGGGGCGGGGCGAGCTACAATAACGGCATCTTGCCCTACAAGAACTACCTGCTGGGCGAGGCCTATACCCGCGAAGGGGACGCGGCCAAGATCGTGACTCCGGGCGCGGGGCCGGGCGGCAAGCTGTCCGATGATCAGATTGCCCGCGGGGTGCTCGCAGAGATGTATCCGCTGCCGACCTGGCACGTGATCCCGCCGGGCGATGTGTTCCGCGTATTCGAGCGCGGGGGCCGGACGATCAACTCGCAGTTCCCGGAGATTGGCTTGCCCAACCCGAGCGGATCGATCCAGCGACTGGAAGAGCCGGGGCGGCCCGACCTGAAGCAATCGAACCGCGGCCCCGGCACGGGACTCAGGGTGGCGATCCCTGCGCTCAATATCCACAAGACGCGCCTCAACGATCCCTTCACGTGGTTCATGGGCACCAATGACCAGCCGGGCGACTATCGCCATTCGGGCTGCGCGTCCTGCCATGTGGTCTACGCCAACGACCGCGAACCGCGCCACTCGCTGACCTATGCGCAATACGGGCGCGACGGGCAGTCGATCTCGGTCGATCCGACCATTGCCGCGAAGATCGAGCATGCGGCGGGCTATGGCGAGAAGACAAGCGGCCACGGCGCGGTGAAGCAGCCGGGGCAGCACGAGGCGGATGACGGGCATGGGCACGACCCCGCGCTCAAGCAGCGAAGCGGTAGCGCAGGTCAGGACTCTGATGGCGCACTGCGCACCGCTTCGGGCGAGGTGAAGGAAAAGGGCCACCCGCTCAGCCATGTCTTCACCCGCGCCATCCCGACCAGCCAGTGCATGAACTGCCACATGCACCAGCCCAACATCTTCCTGAATTCGTTCCTCGGCTACACCATGTGGGATTACGAGGCCGATGCGCCCGCGATGTGGCCCAAGCAGCAGAAATACCCCACCGCTGAGGAAGTGCGCGCTGTCACCGATCGCAACCCCGAAGGCGCCGCGCCCAAGGGGCTGTGGTCCGATGTCGAATTCCTGCGCAATGTCTATGACCTCAACCCGCAGCTGAAGGACACCCAGTTCGCCGACTATCACGGCCACGGCTGGAACTTCCGCGCGATCTTCAAGCGTGACCGCGAAGGCAATCTGCTCGATGCGGAAGGGCAAATCGTCGACCCCGACGATCCGGAGAAATGGCGGCGCGAGGGTGAGGGCAAGTTCGTGCCCGCCGGCGTCAATCCGGGCAAGGCGGTGCACATGATGGATATCCATGCCGAAAAGGGCATGCAGTGCGCCGATTGCCATTTCGAACAGGACAGCCACGGCAATGGCCTGATCTATGGCGAGGTCGCCAACGCCATCGAGATCACCTGCAAGGATTGCCACGGCACGCCCGATGCCTATCCCACCTTGCGCACCAGCGGACCCGCTGCCCCGCCCGAAGGCCACAACCTCGCTCTGCTGCGAAACCCCGATGGCAAGCGCCGCTTTGAATGGCTGGAAGGTGCCGATGGCCGCCGCAAGCTGATCCAGCGATCAATCGTCGATCCCGCGCTCGAATGGGAAATGAGCCTCGTCAAGGACAGCGTCGATCCTGCCACCCCCGCCTTCAACGCCAAGGCCGCCCGCGCCAAGCTGATGAGCCGTTACGGGGCGGAAACCGGCACTTTCGAATTCGGCACCGGCATATCCGAAGGCGATCGTGCCCACCGCGATCCGGAAATGGCATGTTTCACCTGCCACCTGTCATGGACGACAAGCTGCGGCGGCTGCCACCTGCCGATCGAGGCGAACTGGAAGACCGCCGTCCACCGCTACGAAGGCGGGGAGACGCGCAATTTCGCCACCTACAACCCGCAGGTCGCGCGCGACGAGATGTTCCAGCTTGGCAAGCACCAGACCACCAAGGGCAATCAGGTCGCCCCGGTCCGCTCGTCCTCGGCGCTGGTGCTGTCCTCCACCAACATCAACCGCGAACGCATCTATGTGCAGCAGCCGCCGATCAGCGCCATCGGCTTTTCCAGTCAGGCTTTCGCGCCGCATTTCCCCCACACCGTGCGCCTGACCGAAACCAAGACCTGCACCGATTGCCACCTGAGCGCCGCGGACGACAACAACGCGATCATGGCGCAGCTTTTCCTGCTGGGGACGAACTACGTCAACTTCGTCGGGCTGAACGCGTGGACCGGGCTTGAGGGCGGCTTTCAGGCCACCCGCGTGACTGAGTATGATGAACCGCAAGCAGTGATCGGGTCCTATCTCCATCGCTATGCCTATCCCGATTACTGGGGCCTGCACGTCGATCAGAACGGGCGCGAGCTGAAAAACTGGGTGCGCGGCAAGACCTTCGACAAGGACCTGTCGGGCGAGACCCGGCCCTTCGAGGAATTCGCCAATGTGCATGAAGGCACAGCGGGCCGCGTGGGATGCCTGCAATTGCGCGGCGAATACATGTTCGTCGCTGAAGGGCGCGGCGGCTTTGCGGTTTATGATGTGGCGAGCATCGCCAACAAGGGCGTGTCGGAGCGTATCATCAAGGGGCCGTTCTCGGCATTGGGCCATGACACCACGGTCAAGACGACCAACGCGACCTGCATGGCGCTGCCGACCAACCAGCCGATTGCGCCCACCCGCAACACGGAAAAGATGCGGGCGATGAATCAGGAGCAGTCCTTCAAGCCGATCTACAACTACGCCGCCGTCACCGATGCGGCAGAGGGCCTGATCCTCGTCAACGTCAATACGCTGGCGGACGGGGAATTCCGCAACAACCAGCTGCGCCGCAAGACTTACGCCGATGGCTCGACCGCGTGGAACCCCGGCGGGGTGCTGAACGGGGCGCGCCATATCGTGCTTGCCGGAGAGGTGGCCTACATCACCGCCGACAAGGGCCTGGTGGTGGTCGATCTCAGCGATCCCGATATGCCCAACTTGGCAGCGGTGCGCCCGCTGCGCGATGCGCGGGCGAGCGCGGTGCAATTCCGCTACCTGTGGGTGACGGACGCCGAAGGGGTCAAGCTGTTTGACATCACCGCCCTTCGCGATCCGCAAGCCGTGCCTGAAGGCACCGTGCCGCTGGCCGATGCACGGCGGCTGTATATCGCCCGCACCTATGCCTATGTCGCGGCCAAGCAGGATGGTCTGGTGATCCTCAACATCACCAATCCGCAAAGGCCCAAGATTTACCAGAATGTGACGCTGGAGGGCACGCTGAACGATGCCGAGGATGTGATCGTCGGCTCCACCAACGCTTCATTGTTCGCTTACGTGGCGGACGGGCGCAACGGCATGAAGGTGCTGCAACTCACCAGCCCCGATAGCCAGCGCAATTTCTACGGCTTTTCCCCTGCGCCCAAGCCCGAACTGATCGCCTGGGCCAAAACCCCGACCCCGGCGATTGCCCTGTCCAAGGGTCTCGACCGCGACCGTGCGGTGGACGAGACCGGCGGGCAGATGGCAGTGTTCGGGCGCCTCGGCTCGCGCCCCTTCACCCGCGACGAGATGGAGCGATTGTTCATGACCCGCTCCGGCATTCCATGGAAGGTTTCCGACAAGGTCGACATGCAGCGTTGGGTGGGGCCGGTGCCCGCTGGGGCGCAAAGGGCGGCAGCGCGGAAATAGGCCCTCAATCCCGCTCGGCGAACATGCCTGCGATCATCGGTTGCAGGCCGGCATGAAAGCGCGCCAGCACCTGCCAGTCGCCGACCGGTTCGTAATGCGATACCAGCGCGGCCCCGTCCCAGCGGTGCAGCGCATAGGCGGGGGGTTCGGCGGTGATCAGCTCGCGCTGGTCGGGTGAGGTCTGGTCGATGGGCGAAAGATCCATCGCCACCTGCGGCGCGATTGACGGCGTAACACCGAGCACAATGCCCGCAAAGCGTGTTGCGATCTGGCGGTGCAGGTGGCCGCAATGGATAGCAAGCACCTGCCGCTGGCCCTCCAGCACGCCGTGCAGCCGGGTGATCCATGCCTCGTCTGGGGCGGGGTCCATCCAGTCGATCCCGGCGATCACCGGCGGGTGGTGCATGAAGATCAGTGTCGGCCTATCCGGCGCCTCGGCCAGCCGCGCTGCAAGCCAGTGCGCGCGCGCTTCGCAGAAGGCACCGCCGTGGCGACCTTCCTCCAGCGTGTCGAGGCAGATAATCCTGAGGCCCGCCGGCGCATCGAACACATGGTGCAGGAAACCGCCTTCGGCAGGCTGGATGTGCGGAAATGCGCTCAGCAGCCCTGCGCGGCTATCGTGATTGCCGACCAGCGGCAGCACCGGGCAGGGGACCTCAGCCAGTAGCGCGGCGGTCTTGGCGAAGCTTTCGGCATCGCCGTGATCGGTGATATCGCCCGATAGCACCAGCAAATCGGGACGGTTCGGGCCCTTGACCAGCCGCGCCAGCACGGCGCGCAGGCGGGTGAGGTTGAGCTCCTCCCCGCCGCTGCTGTCATCGGGGGCAAAGCCGACATGGATGTCGGTGATCTGCGCAATCAGCACGGCGCGGGGGTCTGTGGTCGGTCCCATGCTAATTCCTCCCTTTTGCCGCCTGTGCGGGGGCAGGACGGTAATGCGGGGCTGGCCCCGGCTGCTGCCGCAGACCCGTCCATTGCCCCGAAGGCAGGTGATAGGCGTGACACATCGCGCAGTCCGACGGCACGATCTTTTTCGTCTTCACCGCGCTTGCCCCCAAGTGACATTCGCGGCAGCTCTTGAGATCGGGCAGCAACAGATCGGCGGCGGTCTTGGACGTGCCGGCCGCGTGGCAATCGGTGCATTGCTGCTTCTTGTGCGCTTCGTGATTGAAATAGCCTGCCGGCAGGAAACGGTCTGGCAGGTTCACTGGCATCAGGTCCGCCTGCCCTGTCGGACCGGTGGTGGGCAGGTGGCACTCGGTGCACACCCCGCCGACGCTGAGGGCATTGGAAATCCCGATATAGGCGCGCACCGGGCGGCCGAAATCGGCCCGATAAGAGGGCGCGCCGCTGCCAAGCTGCCCGGGCCGCTGGCGGGCAGGCGCGAGCCGCGGGCGCGGGGCGGTGCTGATTTTGGCGAGGTCTTCGGCCAGATCCTTCACATCGCCGTGGCGCAGCTTGCTGAATCCGCCCCCGGCGATCCGGCCGGCAACCAGACTGTGGCACCCTTCGCAGGAGTCCTCCATCTTGACCTCCCTGAAGGAGATGCGGTCAGGGGTCAGCACATGGCAATCCGCGCATTCGAGCGGCTTGCCATATTGCTTCAGGCTCACCGCCATGCGCGCCGCGCCGCCGCGCGCGTTCATGTGGACATCGTGCGGGAATTTGAGCCCGCTGCGCTCCACCGGCTTTGTCCCCGGCGCTGCCCGCACGGGCTTTGCCGCGCCGAAGCTGGCATAATAGAGCGGGCGGAATTGCGGGTGGTCGTTGCCGAAATCATGGGCGTTGCCCAGCATCGTGTCGGTCAGGCGCACGCCCAGATCCCGGTGGCAGTCCGAACAGAACGCCTCGCTTCCCGCCGCTGCGCGCACTGGGCCTTCGTGTTCGGAATGGCAGGCAACGCAGCCCAAAGGCCCTTCCTTGCCCAGCGTCTCCGCAATCCGCCATTGCAGCGCATCGCCGGGCGATAGCGCGGGCATCCCCTTGGCAAGGCGCGGGCGCGCGGCGTGTTCGCCGGTATCCTTGTGGCAGGAGATGCAGGTTTCATCCGCCACGCTTTGAAAGGCGGCAACATGGCAGCTTTCGCAGTTCCCTTCCAGCGACTGGTGCTTGATCGACAGCTCCCCTGAAGACCATGCGCTATCCATCACTACCGCGCCCGGTGTCTTGCCGGTGGGGTCGGGCTTTGCAGGGGTGCGCAGCAGATGGCTGGCCACGGGCAGCATCAGCAGCATCAGCAGGATTGCGCCCGCCAAAGCCCAGCTCATCGCCCGCTTGGACGGCAGCACGCTGGCGAGCGCAAAACCGCGCAGGGCATCGGTCTTGCCCTCTTCCTCAGCGATCTGGCGGATGGTGATGGTGATGTTCTCACCCTCACGCGCCACCGCCAGCCGCGCCGCGCCCAGCGCGATTTCGGCTCCGGTCTGGGGGTCGATGGTGGCCTGCGTGACCACCGCGCCGTCCACCCCGAAGCCAAGCGTGCCAAGCGCGCTGGCAGCCAGCGTGCCATCGTGTGCAAGGGTGATGCGGACATGGCGCTGTTCGACCGCCAGATCGGGCAGGTGAATGTCGTTTTCGCCCGCGCGGCCGATGGCAAGGGCGGGCTGATCCACCACCCTCTCGCGCACGATTTCGCGGCCTGCGGCGGTGACATCGATGGTGCGGATCAGGAAGGCCATCGCGGACCCGTCACCAATAATAGAACACGCTGATCACATGCGCGGTCAGCGCGGCAATCAGAGCGAAGGTGAGAGGGATGTGGATGAACAGCCAGATTTCCAAGGCAGCCCGGATCCGCAAGGCCCCGCGGATCTGGGCAAGCTGCTGGCTGCGCTTTTCGAGCAGCGCGCGCACGCGCTGTGCCGCTTCGTCAGCCCCGGTTGTGTCCCGCAGCGCCTGCGCGGTCGCACAGCCCGGATAACGCCCCGTCAGCCGCGCCAGCACGCCGCCGCTGAACACATCCTGCCCCAGAGCAGCGATCACAAGGTCCGCTTCTGTCCGTGCCAGCGGCTGTGCGGCGCTTTCCAACTGGCGGTCGATGGCGGTCAGCGCATCGAGCATCTGCGCCCGCGTCATTTCGCGCCGGTTGGCCGAGAGGCTGGCGGGCAGGGTGGCGTAGGCAATCACGCCGTAAATCCCCGTCGCGATCACCAGCAGCATCAGCACATAGGCGAGCGTGTGGACGTTCCAGCCGATCTGAAACCCGGTGTGGAGCGTACCCACCATCGCCAGTGACAGGCCAAGGTAGACATGCGCGCTGGTCCATGCCTTGAGGCTCCACGCGCCCGGATTTATGCGCCGCTTCCTGACCCCGAGCAGCGAGAGCCAGATAATCAGGCCGAGGCCGATGGTGCCGAGCGTGTAGCCATACCACGATCCGCCATTGGGCCGCGGCTGCTGGTCGATCATCACATACCCGGCGATGGTGGCCGCACTGAGCCCCAGCGCAACCCACAGCCAGCGAAAGCCCCGGTGCCGCAGAAAGCTGACATGGTCGCTGTCGCGCCGCCGCTCGTCCTGCCGGAAACGGCCGGTCCCGCCGGTCTTGGCACCCGCCCCGCTCGCCATCATCCGATATCCTCGGTCAGTTTGGCGAATGTCAGAAACTTGTCAGGACTGACGCGGATCGCTGCGCCCGTGGGGCAGGCGCGCACGCAGGCAGGTCCCCCGTCGATGCCCGAACACATATCGCACTTGATCGCCTGCTTGGGCTTGGGCGGGCCTTCCTCGGCGGCGGCCTTCTTGCGCCAGCTATAGGGCGCCTCGCCCGGCCCCGGACCCTTGCCGAACAGCATCCATTGCAGCAGGCTCGGCTTCCTGGGGGGCTTGGCGTCCATGCGGATCACGCCGTAGGGGCAATTGCGCTGGCAGTTGCCGCAGCCGATGCAGGTGTCATCGATGAACACCTCACCATCCGGACCGCGCCGGATCGCGTTGGGCGGGCAATCGGCCATGCAATGCGGGTGTTCGCAGTGGCGGCATGATGTGGGGACGTGAAGATGGGCGTAGGTCTTGCCCGCCTCGCGGTCCAATCGCGATAGCCCGTCATGGCTGTCGGCGCAGGCTTTCTCGCAATTGTCGCAGCCGATGCACAGCTTTTCGTCGATCAGCAGCACATCGGTCGCCTCGCCGATACCGTTGTCGACAAGGAACTGCGCGGTTTGCGAATAGAGATCGACCGCGCCGGAAAACTCGCCTTTCCGGCTTTCGATGAAGGCATTGGTGGCGCGCCTGCCAGCCATGTCCTGCATCGCCTTTTCGCGCAGGGCGGGATTGCGGGCGAGCAGATCGAGGAACCCTTCGCCGGGCAGGCGGATGACTTCCGATTTGATCGCCGCCTTGACCGTGGCGGTGCGGGCCGATCCGTCGATCGCGGCCATTTCCCCGAAATAGCTGCCCGCCGGCAGATAGGACAGGAACACCGGCTTGTCGCCGATCTGCTTCTCGACGATCATCGATCCGCGCCGAACGATATAGACATCCTTGTCGTCGGCGCCCTCGGTGATCACCACTTCGCCCGCGCGCTTTTCCATCACCTGCGCGGCTTCGACCAGCGGGGCGATATCATCGCGGGTCAGGCCCGATCCGAACATCTGGAGCAATTGCCGCTCGATCGAGATGCGCTGGATCGCCGCCTTGGCCGATGGCACCTGCGATTGCAGCTTCAATGCGGCAAGGCGCGAAATTTCCACCACGATGGTGTCTTCCGCCGTCCGGATCGTCGCCCCGCGGCGCCGGCCTGAAATCAGCCCGACCTCGCCGAAGATCGAACCGGCCTCGATGGGGATGGTGATGGAGGGATCGGCGGGGTTCACTTCCACCGCCACCGATCCGCTGGCGATGCCGAACAATGATGATCCGGGGGCATTGCGCTCGAAGATCACCTCGCCCGGCGCATAGGAGCGCGCTTCGCTGTCGAGCATGAATTCGCGCATCTGGAGCGGGTTCATGCCGTTCAGGATGGACACATTGGCGCGCAGGAATTCCAGCCATTCCTCGGTCGAACGCTTGCCCGGAAGGCTGGCAAACTTCGCAGCGATGATCGGCTCGTCCGCGGGTTTGAGCGCGGTGTTGCCATTGATGAACTCGATGACGTCGTGGCCCTGGTTCATGCAATGCTTGATCAGCGGATAGCCCGCCAGCGCGCCGATCACGAAGATGCCGGGCGCCGTGCTTTCGAACACCGGTGACAGGCGCGGGAAGGCGCCGCGATCCTCGCTGGTGAATGCGATGCCGCAGCCTTCCACAAAGGCGCGCGGCGGGGCTGATCCGATGCGGGCGATGATCCGGTCGCAGGGGATGCGGATTTCCCCGTCACGGGTGGTGAGCGTGATGAAGCCCGGCTCGATTGCCTTGGTCTCGCTCTCGGTGCGGATGGTCAGCTTGCCCGCTTCGTGATCGGCCATCAGCGCCTTGACGTTGGCGTCCTTGGCGGTCGGGAATTCGGTGCCGCGGTTGAGGATGCTGACGGTGTTGCGCTGCGCCGGGTCTTCGGCAAGGCCGCGCGCGTTTTCGATTCCCGCATCCCCGGTGCCGACGATGACGATATGTTCGTCGACATATTCGGTGGGATCATCAAGCTGATACTGCACATGCGGCAGGTCCGCGCCGGGGCAGCGCATCAGGTTGGGATTGCCCTGCGTGCCGATGGCAAGGATGACGTTTTCGGCCATCACCGTCTCGCCATTGGTCAGTTCGATGGCATAAGGCGGGGCGTGGCGCTGGATTTCGGTGACGGTCTTGGTGCCATCGCGGGCGCGGGTGACGATCTGTTGCACGCTTCCGGGAATCGCATCGCCGGTGCCGCGGATCGCCTTGGCCTCCGCGTGATACTTCACATTGACCTTGGCCTGCGCGATCTGTTCGTCCCACGTGCCCAGGATCGTCTCGCGCTTGCCCGCTTCGAAGTGGATGTCGGAGCGCAGCACTAGATTGCTGGGCGTCGCCATGACGTGCTTGCCCTTCTGGTACTTGTAGATCGTGTCCGAGAGGTGATCGGTCTTTTCAAGCAGCACATGGGAAAGGCCCAAAGCGGCGGCGCGCGCGGCGGCGCTGAGCCCGGCGGGGCCCGAACCGATGATCGCGACCTTGAAAATCCCGCTCACCTATCCTCCCCCCTTCGCGGATAGATCGGCCCCCAAGGCTGTCACCATAGTCAAACGGCGCCCCGATGCCAGAGCGAATTGCCCCCTTGGCAGGGGGGTGCTAGCGGGATGCGTATGGGACAAGGGGATCAGGCGCCTGCGGGCGGATCATCGAAGGCGGGCTGGGTGCTGCTGGGCGCCGCGCTGGTGCTGGCGGCAGGCTCGATCGGGTTCAACATCTATCAGGCCTCGCCCGGCCCCACCACGACCGAGGCGGCGGGTGAGGGGGGCTCATCGATAGCGGCGCTGAAAGCTGCTGCCGAGGCGTCCCCCAATGACGCTGGCCCGTGGGGCGACCTTGCTTTTGCCCATTTTCAGGCCGGGCAGTTCACTGAAGCTGCGGCCGCCTATCGCCGCGCGGTCGCCATCGCGCCGAACGAGGCCGTTCTGTGGTCGGCGCTGGGGGAATCGCTGGTGCTGGCGAGCACGCGCGATCCCCTTCCTCCACAGGCGCTGGAGGCGTTCCGCAAGGCCAATTCCCTTGACCCCTCCGATGCGCGGGCGCGCTATTTTCTCGCGGCGAAAATGGACCTCGACAAGGATCACGAAGGCGCGATTGCCGCGTGGCTCGATCTGCTGACCGACAGCCCGCAAGGCGCGCCGTGGGAGGCGGATCTGGTGCGCACGATCGAACAGGTCGGCAAGATCAACAACATCGACGTCGCCCCGCGCATCGCCAAGGCGAACGCTGCCCGCAAGCCGGCGATGCTGGCGCCGGGATCGGGCAGCGTCGCGGGTGAGGCCGCCTCGCCCGCCCTGCGCGGGCCGAGCGCCGAGGATGTCGCGGCAGCAAGCGCGATGAAGCCATCCGAACAGCGCCAGATGGCCGAAGGGATGGTCGAACAGCTCGAAGCGCGGCTCCAGACCGAGCCGAAGAACCTCGATGGCTGGGTGATGCTGATGCGCAGCCGCATGACGCTGGGGCAGCCGGCCAAGGCCAAGGCGGCGCTCGATGCAGCGGTGAAGGCCAATCCGGCCAATGCGGCGCAGCTCAGGCAGCAGGCGGCGATGCTGGGCGTGAAGTAGAAAAAGGGCCGCCCCCTGCGGCGCGGCCCTTGCGTTCAGCCTTGCGGCACTATCTTCAGAACTTGCCGAGCAGGGTAATGATGCCCTGATGGCGGCTCACGTTGACCCCGGTGTCGAACAGATCGTCGCCGAGGGTGCCGTAGTCCGAATAGCGGTATTCGAGGCGGACGGCGTAGTTGCTGCCCAGATCGATCTCGCCGCCCGCGCCGAGGCGGAAGCCGTCGAAGGATTCCTCGGCCGAAACGGCGCTGATGCCGTCGTCATATTCGACTTCGATCGAGGCGTTGGTGTAGCCCGCCTTGGCATAGAGCAGGCCGTTCTTGCCCGGACGGAAGCCGAGACGGCCACCAACGTAGAGGTCACGGCCCGCGTTGACCGAAAGCCGGTCGCCGGCGACGTCGAAATCGGTGACGCTGACGCCGAGGCTCGAATCGGTGTATTCGGCCTCGATCCCGAACACGAGGCCCTTTTCGGTCTCGTAGTCGTAACCGGCGGTGATGCCGAAGACGGCGTCTTCATCGCGGCTGGTGAGGCCGTCGGCCTCGAATTCGACACGGTCGATGCCGATGATCGCGCCGGCGATGAACCTGCCGCCTGCGGTGCTTTCTTCCTGCGCCAGGGCAGGGGTGGCAAGGGCAAGCGCGCTCGCTGCCGTAGCAATCGAAATAATCTTCATAATCAAAGCCTTTCCAAGCCGAAATTGGCGGAAGGGCCCGCTAGGCGGTTATCGGTTATCGGCATTAATCCAGGTTAAGTTATCACATAAAGTGTGGCGGCCTGTGGCGGCGCAGGCTCACCATTGGGGACCCGTGCAGCTTTGCGGCCTCGATCTAGACTACGCCGAAGGCCAGCATCGCATCGGCGACCTTCTTGAAGCCGGCGATGTTGGCGCCCTTCACATAGTCGATATAGCCGCCCCCCTGATCGCCGTAGCGGATGCAGGACTGGTGGATGCCCGCCATGATGTCCTTGAGCATCTGCTGGAGTTCCTCCTCCTTCCACGAGCGGCGTTCGGAATTCTGGCTCATTTCGAGGCCCGAGACCGCGACCCCGCCCGCGTTGGACGCCTTGCCGGGCGCGTAGAGCAGCTTGGCGTGCTTGAAGGCATGCACCCCATCAAGGTCGGTGGGCATGTTCGCGCCCTCGGCCACGGCGCGGCAGCCGTTGGCGATCAGCGTTTTGGCGTCCTCTCCCAGCAATTCGTTCTGGGTGGCGCAGGGCAGGGCGACGTCGCAGGGCACGCCCCACGGGGTCTTACCGGCATGGAAGGTGGCGCGGGGGAAGGCCACGACATATTCCTCGATCTGGCCGCGGCGGTGAGTCTTGTGGGTCTTGACCCATTCGATCTTGTCCTGATCGATGCCGTCGGGATCATGGATGAACCCGCCGCTGTCCGACAGGGTCAGCACCGTGCCGCCGAGTTGCACGATCTTCTCCGCTGCATGGGTGGCGACATTGCCGCTGCCGGAGATAACGGCGGTCTTGCCCTCCAGCGTTTCGCCCTTGGTCGCCAGCATGTTTTCAAGGAAATAGACCGCGCCGTATCCGGTCGCCTCGGTGCGGATCAGGCTTCCGCCCCATTCGAGGCCCTTGCCGGTCAGCACGCCGGTGAAGTTGTTGGTGATGCGCTTGTACTGGCCGAACATGAAGCCGATCTCGCGCCCGCCCACGCCGATATCGCCCGCCGGCACATCCACATCCGCCCCGATGTGGCGGTAGAGTTCGGTCATGAAGCTTTGGCAGAAGCGCATGATCTCGCGCACGCTCTTGCCCTTGGGGTTAAAGTTGCTGCCGCCCTTGCCGCCGCCCATCGGCAGGCCGGTCAGCGCGTTCTTGAAGGTCTGTTCGAAGGCGAGGAACTTCAGCACGCTCTCGTTCACGCTCGGGTGGAAGCGGATGCCGCCCTTGTAGGGGCCGATCGCGTTGTTGTTCTGCACCCGCCAGCCGCGCTGGACGCGGACGTTGCCGGCATCGTCTTCCCAGCACACCCGGAAGGAGACGACGCGGTCCGGTTCTGCAATGCGGCGCAGGATCTGCTGGGCGTGATATTCCTCCTTGTCGGCCATGAAGTCGAAGATGTCTTCGGCCACTTCCTGCACCGCCTGGACGAATTCGGGCTGGTGCGGATTGCGCTTCTTCACGCCCTCCATGAAGCCATTAAGATCGACGTGATCGGTAACCGCCATGATGTTCCCCCCTCGTGCTGCCGGATGACGGCGCGCGTCCGGGGGCGCCGCCATTCGCTGTGCGGCGCGATTATCCGCCCCAATCATGGCGCGGAAATGGCAGCGAGGGGCAGCTCAGATCGCCGACGAGAAGGTGCGCGGCGCAGTGACGCGGTAGGCATCGAACAGCGCGGCGATAACCCGGGCATAGGGCAGGCCGCCGTTGGGTATGGCAAGGCGGTTGCCATCGAGATCGGCAAGGCCTGCACCGATGAACGGGGCGAGCCGATCGGACACCCCGGCCAGCAGATCATCGGGAAGCGCGACCTCTCCCTGGCACAGCAGCGCCTCGATCACCGCCGCCCGGCGCTGGTCTTCTGCCGATCGCACGATACCGTGGGCGGCAGACAGCCGCCCTTCGCCCGACAGCTGGCGATAGGTGGCGGTGTGCTTCTCATTCTGAGCAAGCAGGCCGGGAAAGCCATGGATCGCGCTGGCACCCATGCCGATCAGGATATCGGAAGGATCATCGGTGAAGCCCTGAAAATTGCGCCGCAGTTTCCCGCTGCGAGCGGCGCGGGCCATAGGGTCGTGGGGCAGGGCGAAGTGATCGAAGCCGATCGCGTCATAGCCCGCGCCAATCAGGATGCGGTGCGCCTCGCTCGCCATGGTGAAGCGCGCGGCGGCCCCCGGCAGGTCGGCGGCGCGGATCATGGTCTGGCGCGGCACCAGATGCGGCACATGCGCATAGCCGAACACCGCAATCCGGTCTGCGCCCAGCTTGCGGGTATATTCGAGGCTGTCTTCAAGGTCCGCCTCGCTCTGGTGCGGCAGGCCATACATCAGATCGAAGTTCAGGGATGTTACCCCGCCGCTGCGCAGCCAATCGGTGCTGCGGCAGATCATGGCGAGCGATTGTTCGCGCCCGATCGCCTTCTGGCAATGCACGGCGAAGGTCTGCACCCCCATGCTCGCCCGGGTGATGCCGACTTCGCGCAGCACCGGGGTCCATGCGGAGGTGAGGCTGCGCGGATCAAGCTCGATCGACCATTCGGGCGCGGCCAGCGGCATGTGCGCGTGAAGCGCCTCGACCAGCGCCAGGAATTCGCCTGTCGCAATCGCATTGGGGCTGCCCCCGCCAAAGGCGATGCGCCGCACCCGCACGCCTTGCGGCAACAGGCTGCCGACCGTGGCGATTTCCTGATGGAGCGCGGCCAGATAGGCCTCGACCCGCGCGCGCTTGCCAGACACAGCCGTATTGCATCCGCAGTAATAGCAGATCGCCTCGCAGAACGGGATGTGGAGGTAGAGCGAGATATCGCCCTCGGCGCTGGCAACGGCGCGTTCGATGGTGCCAGCTTCCAGCGGGCCGAAATCTGCCGCCGTCGGATAGCTGGTGTAGCGCGGCACCGGGGTGGCGAGCAGTTCGGGGTGATAGGTCCACATCGGTATCGAGGCTCCTTCGTCGCGGCCAATCAACCGCGCCAGCAAGCCCCGGAATGGCCTGTCAGCCCCGCACCGTCCTTGCGCCAGATCAATTTTCGGAATTTGGATGTTTTTCTTTGCCTTTCTGTCGGCAGGTCCCCGCATGGCAGCCCTTGGGGTGGCAGCCGCCGTCGGGCGCGGGGGTGCCGTCGTCGAGCGGGATGGTGATTGTGCCGCCATTGCAAAGGTGCATGGTCAGCGTCCGGCCCGGCGCAGAAGGCAGCGGTCCGACCATCACCGGCACCAGCGCCGCAAGAGCAAGGGGGAGGATATTCACGATCCGGCCTCGTCGTCGTCGTCGATCAGGATGCGATTGGCCGCGCCGTCCATGTCGTCATACTGCCCGTCACGCATCGACCACAGGAAGGCGATCAGGCCCACAAGCCCCATGCCGAGCGCGATCGGGATAAGAAATGCAAGGCCCGTCATCGTGCGGCACCCGCAAGCCGCAGCGAGTTGGCGACCACCACCACCGAGCTCACCGACATCGCGATCGCGGCGACCAGCGGTGTGACAAGGCCCATCAGCGCCAGCGGAACGGCGAGGAAGTTGTAGAAGATCGAGAATCCGAAATTCTGCCGCACGATCCGCATGCTCGCCTTGGCCACCCGCACCGCGATGGCGACGGGCATCAGCGCCTCGCCGATGAACACGGCGTCGGCGGCCTGCTGGCTGGCGTCGGAGGCCGTGCCCGGCGCGATCGAAGCGTGCGCGGCGGCAAGGGCGGGGCCATCATTGAGCCCGTCCCCGACCATCAGCGGGCGGCGGCCTTGTGCCTTCAGCGCCTCCAGTGCGGCGAGCTTGCCCTGAGGGCTGGCCTCGCCCTGGGCGGCAAGGCCGAGCCTTGTCGCCATCGCCGCAACGGGCGCAGCGCGGTCGCCCGACAGGATGCTGGCGGGCAGGCCCTCGGCTGCCAGTGCCGCGATCGCTTCAGCGGCATCGGGGCGCAGCGGATCGGCAAAGGCGATGGTGCGGCGGGTCTCCCCGATGCGCAAGGTGGTGGCAAGGGCATCACTTGCGCCTGTCGGCCGCTCCAGCGCCACGCTCGCCCCGTTCCAGCGCCCGGTGAGGCCGGTGCCGCCCGTCTCGGCAATGTCTGTCACTGCCGCCGGTGTCACCCCTTCACGCAGGGCCGCCGCAGCCAGTCCGCGGCTGAGGGGATGGCGGCTCGTCTGCGCCAGCGCGAGCGCAATGCTGCGTTCCTCGGCTCCAAGGCCGGCAAGGTCGGCGCGCGGTTCGCCCAGCGTGAGCGTGCCGGTCTTGTCGAGCAGCGCCACATCGCATTCGGCAAGCCGTTCCAGCGCGCTGCCATCCTTCACCAGCAGCCCGCGCCGCATCAGCGCGCCGCTCGCCACGACCTGCGCGGCAGGGACCGCAAGGCCCATTGCACAGGGGCAGGTGATGATCAGCACGGCAATCGCGATGGTCAGCGACGTGTGCCACCCCGCGCCCGCGATCATCCACCCGGCAAAAGCCAGCGCGGCAAGGCTGTGCACCACCGGCGCGTAAAGGCGGCTCGCCCGGTCGGCGATGCGCACATAGTGGCTGCGCGATTGCCCGGCCTCGTCCATCGCCCGGGCGATTTCGGCAAGCGCGGTGTCTTCGGCCACATGGGTCAGGCGCACCCGCAAGGGGCTGCCGAGATTGATCGCTCCGCCATGCACCCGCGTGCCCGGCCCGACCGGTTCAGGCGCGCTTTCCCCGGTGAGCATGGCATTGTCGAGCGCGCTGACGCCGTCTGTCACCTCGCCATCGGCGGCCAGCGCCTCGCCTGCGGCGACCAGCACCAGCATGCCCGGTTCAAGGTCTTTCGCCGCCACGCGCCGGGTGGTGCCATCGGGTGTGATCACGCTTGCGCTCTTGCCCATCCGCCCCAGCAAGGCGCCGATCCCGGCCCGCGTGCGGGTGCGCATTTCCGCATCAAGCGCGCGTCCGGCGAGCAGGAAGAACAGCAGCATCACGGCGCTGTCGAAGAAGGCATGTTCGCCGCCCGTCACGGTTTCATAAAGCGACATGCCGGTCGCAAGGATCACGCCGATCGAAATCGGCACATCCATGTTGGTGCGGCGATGGCGCAAGGCCATCCACGCGCTGTCAAAGAACGGCCGGCCTGCATAGGCGATCACCGGCAGCGCGATCAGCGCCGAAAGCCAGTGGAACAGCTCCCGCGTTGCCCCGTCCGCGCCCGACCACACGCTGACCGACAGCAGCATGATGTTCATCATGCCGAACCCCGCCACGCCCAGCGCACGGTTGAGGCGTTTGCGCTCTTTGCTTTCGTCGCCCAGCGGATTTTCGGCAACGGGCTGCGATTCAAACCCCAGCGCCAGCAGGGCGGCGGCCAGCGCGCCCTCATCGAGCGCCGGATCATGGGTGATCGCAACGCGCTTGGCCGACAGGTTGGCGCGGGCGGCGGCGATGCCGGGGGCCTTGGCCAGCTCGCGCTCGATCTTGCCGATGCATCCGGCGCATTTCATGCCCGGCACGGTAAGCCGGGTGGTGACGAGCGGGCGCCCCGCTTCGATGATGGCAGGTGCGTTCACCGGACTTCGGCCTCCCCGGCCCATGCCTCGCCGCTTGCGCGGATCGCAAGGCGCACCTGCCAGCGGCCCGGCGCCAGCGCCTCGCGGGAAACCCAGCGGCCCTGCGCTTCGGGGGCAAAGGTCAGCGGCGTATCCTCGCGCGCGCCCAGGGGCCGTTCGGCGGTGGCGGTCATCTGCGCATCCGCCGGCACACCGAGCGCCTCGACCACCACACGACCATCGGCGCGGCGGTGCGGCACCGCCTGCCAGCCCAGCGCCTTTGATGCTGCCGCCTGCTTCAGCCAGCCGTTATAGCTCTGGCTGGCGGCATAGGAATTATCGACCACCGTGCCATGGAAGCTGCCGACTGCGATGCTTGCCATCAGCAGATTGACCGCGATCACCACCGCGAAGCCGCCGACGAAGATCGCGGCCATGCGGCGGCCTGTGAATGTGCTGTTCGCGCGGGCCATCAATCGTCCTCCGGCATGGCAAAGGTGGTCTGGGCAACATCGCTTTCGCGTTGTTCGTCCTGGCTGGTGAGGCGGAAGGCGAAGCTTTCAGCGCGGGCGCCCTGCGGCAACAGCACATAAGCGCGCAGCACCTTCGTGGCGTTGGCATCGACCGTGACAGTCTGGACAGGCGCCGCGTTTTCGAGGCTCACCGCCTCGGTCCACATCACCGCCCCTTTGGGCAGGCCTTCCAGCGCGATTTCCATGTCGCGCGGGCGGGCCTCCATGTTGCGCAGGCGCAGGGTATAGGCGTTGCGGACCGAACCATCCTTCAGCAGCATGAAGGGCGGGTTGCGATCCGGCGCAACCGTGAGATCGGTGTGGGTGCGGGTGCCGAGCATGAACAAGAGGCCCGCGCCCATCGCCGCCCAGACGCCCAGATAGATGAACACACGCGGGCGCAGCAGGGCTTTCCATGCGGGGGTGGCAGGGGCGCCCGCGGCTTCGGCCTTGCACTGGTCGAGCGTCGCATAATCGATGAGGCCCCGCGGCCGGCCGACCTCCTTCATCACCCGGTCGCAGGCATCGATGCACAGCCCGCAGGTGATGCAGCCGATCTGCTGGCCTTCGCGGATGTCGACCCCGGTGGGGCAGACCGCGACGCACATGTTGCAGTCGATGCAGTCGCCATACTGGTCGGGGTTCTTCGCGGCCTTCTTGAGGCTGCCGCGCTGTTCGCCGCGCCAGTCCTTGTAGGTGACGATCAGCGACTTCTCGTCGAGCATCGCGGTCTGGATGCGCGGCCAGGGGCACATGTAGACGCACACCTGTTCGCGCATGAACCCGCCAAGCCAGAAGGTGGTGCCGGTCAGCACGGCGACGGTGGCATAGGCAACCGGCGCAGCCTCGCCGCGCCAGAATTCGTAGGTGAGCGTCGGCGCGTCGGCGAAATACATGATCCACGCGCCGCCGGTCCAGAAGGCGATGGCGAGATAGACGGCCCACTTGGCGAGACGGCGGGCGGTCTTGCCCGCGGTCCACGGCGCCTTGTCGAGCCGCATCCGGGCGTTCCTGTCGCCATCGAAGAAGCGATCGACATGCTGGAACAGATCGGTCCAGACCGTTTGCGGGCAGGCATAGCCGCACCATGCGCGGCCCACGGCACTGGTCACAAGGAACAGGCCGATGCCCGCCATGATGAGCAGGCCCGCCACGAAATAGAATTCGTGCGGCCAGATTTCGATATCGAACATGTAGAAGCGGCGATTGGCCAGATCGACCAGCACCGCCTGATCGGGCGCGTAAGGCCCGCGGTCCCAGCGCAGCCAGGGGGTGACGTAATAGATCCCCAGCGTCACCACCATTACCAGCCACTTGAAGCGCCGGAAGGGGCCGTCGATCCGCTTGTTGTGGACCGTCTGGCCTTTTTCATAAAGGGCGCTGCCCATGAAGCCCGTGTCCTCGGCGGCGGAAGCGGAGGCTCCTGCCGCCGGGCCGAGCGCCCCGGCCCAGTCCCGCGCGGCGGGCGCGTCGGGATGGGAAGGGGCGGGGCGCTCGATTTCATCAGCTCGGGACATTGGGGGGATGTGTCCTACCTGGAGGTGGCGACTTTGGTCGCTTCGGGGGTCGCCTCGGGGGCGGCTTCGGGTGCGGCGGGCGCGGCATCCTTGCCGCCGCCGCGCGAGTGCACATAGGCGGCGAGCATCTTGATCGTCACCGGATCGAGCCGCCCTTGCCATGCCGGCATCACGCCGTGACGGGGCTTGAGGATCTGCGCCCGCACATCGGCCTCCTTGCCGCCGAACAGCCAGATCGCATCATTGAGCGCCGGGCCGCCCATTGCCGGCAGCCCTTCGCCGCCCGTGCCGTGGCAGGCTGCGCAGTTATCGGCGAACAATTGTGCGCCGGTCGCATTGGGCTTGGCCTTGCCGCTGAGGCTGAGCACGTGGCCCGTCAGCGCGCCCAGCTGCGCCTTGTCCATCGCGCCATCGAAAGATGGCATGAAGTTGGCGCGGGTCTGGTCCGACCCTTCCCAGCGGATCCCGTGGGTGAGGGTGTATTCGATCTCGGTCAGAGTGCCGCCCCAGATCCAGTCGTCATCGTTGAGGTTGGGGTAGCCCGGCGATCCGGCTGCGCCTGCGCCGTGGCACTGGACGCAATTGACCTTGAAGGCGGCCGCGCCGCCCGCCACGGCCGCCTGCATCAGGGCGGGATCATTGGCGAGCCCTTCGATCGGCGTGGCGGCGATCTTTGCCACCATCCCGGCGCGCGCTGCGTCCGCTGCCTTGATCTCGCGGGCCAGATCCCCGCGGCTCGACCAGCCGAGCGTGCCTGCGGTCGCCCGGTCGATCATCGGCCAGGCGGGGTAGAGCACCATGTACCCGATCGCAAAGACGATCGTGGCATAGAAGGTGTAGAGCCACCAGCGCGGCAGGGGGGTGTTGAGTTCCTCGATGCCGTCCCATTCATGGCCGACGGTTTCGGTGCCGGTGGGCGCGTCGATGCGTTTAGTCATTGTCGTCATCCTTGAAGATGAGGTTCTTGGCATCGGCCACATGGCGCTTGGCGCCCGGCCGGAAGTGCCACAGGCACAGGGTCAGATAGAGCGCGCAGATCATCGCCAGCCCGTAGCTGTCGGCGAAGTGGCGCAAGGCGGTGTAGGCGGTCATCGGCCCTTATCCCCCTTGGTCAGTTCCTCCTGCGCGGCGGCGCTGTTCACATCGACCAGCGTGCCCAGCATCTGGAGGTAGGCGACCAGCGCATCCATTTCGGTGACGCGCTTCGGGTCCCCGTCAAAGTCGCGGATCTGTGCCTTGGGGTAGCGCGCGGCGAGATCGCCTGCGTCCGCATCGGGGTTGGCCTGCGCCTTGAGATCGGCTTCGGCGGCCGCGATGTCCTTGTCCGAATAGGGCACACCCACTGCCCGCAGCGAAGCGAGGTTGGCGGCCACATCGGGCACATCAAGCTCGGTTTCGGCAAGGAAGCTGTAGCTGGGCATGATGCTTTCCGGCACGACCTGCCGCGGCGCCTTCAGGTGCTGGACGTGCCAGGCATCCGAATAGCGCCCGCCCACCCGCGCCAGATCAGGCCCGGTGCGCTTGGATCCCCACTGGAAGGGGTGGTCGTACATCGATTCGGCGGCAAGGCTGTAATGGCCATAGCGTTCGACTTCGTCCCGGAAGGGGCGGATCATCTGGCTGTGGCACACATAGCACCCTTCGCGCACATAGATGTCGCGCCCGGCCTGTTCGAGCGGGGTGTAGGGGCGCATGCCTTCCACCTTCTCGATGGTGTTGTCGATCCAGAACAGCGGCGCGATTTCCACGATCCCGCCGATCGCCACCACGCCCAGCGTTGCCGCGGCGAGCAGGGTGACATTGCGTTCCAGTTTCTTGTGGCCTTCAAAGGCCCCGGTGTTGGCAGTGTTGCTCATGGTGTCAGTTTCCCTGCTGAGCGATCATTCGGCCGGTTCGGCGGCGGCGGGGATGGGCAGCGGCCGGTCGGCGGCGTCATCGTGCGCGGTCTCGCCCATCGGGGCTTCTTCACGTAAGCGGCCGGCGATCGTCATCCAGATGTTGAAGGCCATGATCCCGGCCCCGGCGAGGTACATGAGGCCGCCCACGGCGCGCAGGATGTACATCGGGTGGAGCGCCGCGACGGTGTCGACGAAGCTGTTCACCAGGTATCCGTCGGCGCCATATTCGCGCCACATCAACCCTTGCGTGATCCCGGCCACCCACATGCTGGCGGCGTAGAAAACGATCCCCAGCGTCGCGAGCCAGAAGTGCCAGTTGATCATCCGCAGGCTGTAAAGCCGCTCACGGTTCCACAGGCGCGGGGTGAGGTAATAGACACAGGCGAAAGTGATCATCCCGTTCCACCCCAGCGCGCCGGAATGGACATGGCCGATGGTCCAGTCGGTGTAGTGCGACAGGCTGTTCACCGCCTTGATCGACAGCATCGGGCCTTCGAAGGTGCTCATCCCGTAGAAGGCGAGCGCCAGCACCATCATGCGGATGATCGGATCGGTGCGGACCTTGTCCCATGCGCCGTTCAGCGTCATCAGCCCGTTGATCATCCCGCCCCAGGACGGCATCCACAGCATCACCGAGAACACCATGCCCAGCGTCTGCGCCCAGTCGGGCAGGGCGGTGTAGTGCAGGTGGTGCGGGCCGGCCCAGATATAGAGGAAGATCAGCGACCAGAAGTGGATGATCGACAGGCGGTAGGAATAGACCGGCCGCCCGGCCTGCTTGGGCACGAAGTAGTACATCATCGCCAGAAACCCGGCGGTGAGGAAGAAGCCGACCGCGTTGTGGCCGTACCACCACTGGGTCAGCGCATCCTGCACGCCCGCAAAGGCGCTGTAGCTCTTGGCACCCAGCAGGCTGACCGGCAGCGCGAGGTTGTTGACCACGTGCAGCATCGCGACAGTGATGATGAAGGCGAGGTAGAACCAGTTGGCCACATAGATATGCGGTTCGCGGCGGTTCAAGATCGTGGCGACGAACACGGCGAGATAGGCGAGCCACACCACCGTCAGCCACAGATCGACATACCATTCCGGTTCGGCATATTCCTTGCCCTGGCTGATGCCGAGCAGGTATCCGGTCGCGGCCAGCACGATGAACAGCTGGTATCCCCAGAACACGAACCGCGCCGTGCCCGGCAGGGCCAGCGTGGTGCGGCAGGTGCGCTGCACCACATAGAAGCTGGTCGCCAGCAGCGCATTGCCGCCAAAGGCGAAGATCACCGCGCTGGTGTGCAGCGGGCGCAGCCTTCCGAAATTGAGCCAGGGCTCGAAGTTCAGTTGCGGAAAGGCCAACTGCGCGGCGATGAACACACCCGCCAGCAGACCCGCGATCCCCCAGAACATCGTTGCGATCACGCCCCAGCGGATCACGTCGTCATCATAGCGGGCCGGCCCCGGAGGCATGCGGAACATGCTCTGGACCCGGGCCAGCGGATCATAGCTGGAGGCCGTGGCAGCGATCAGGATCACCGCCACCAGCGCAACGATGCCCATGTGGATGGCAAAGCCTGCATCCGGTGTGAGCGCAATGGCTGCAATGCTGGCAAGCAGGACAAGCGCCCATACCCCCAGCCGCTTAACGACTGTTTCCATGTTGATTTATCCCTTCCGTCGGCAGGTGTGTAACCTGCCAGCGCAATTCGTGTGTTTGACCGAAATCAAATTTGGCTAGTTTTTGAGCTGTCCCTGCTGCCGCCCGGCAATCCGGGCGAGCGCGCCCACATCCCTGAGCGCGATGTTCGACCGGCCCTCGGTCTCGACCAATCCGGCCTCGCGCAGCTCGGTGAGCTGGCGGCTGACAGTCTCGATCGTGAGGCCCAGCGAATCTCCGATGTCCCGGCGGCTCATCGGCAGTGCGAAGGCGCAGGGGCCTTCGGTGCAGCCGGTCAGCCGTTCGGCCATCGAAACCAGAAAGTCGGCGATCCGCGCGGCGGCGGATTTGTGGCCCATCTGCATCATCCGCGTGCGGCTGCGGTGGAGCGCCTGAAGCGAGCGGGTCAGCACCGATCGCAGCACGGCGGGATCGCCCTGCGCTGCATCGAGAAAGCTGTCCGCGGGGAAGATCACCAGATCGCAATCGGCAAGCGCGACAAGGCGGAAATCGCCGTCTGACTGACGCAGCACCGACACCAGATCGCCCGCGAAGTGGAAGGCCAGCACCTGCCCGCCCGGAAGGCCGCCCGCATGGGGCGCGACCAGCTTGGCCGCGCCGCTGGCGATCCACACCAGCCGGTCGGTCTGTGCGTCGGGGGCAAGTTCTTGCCCCTTTGCCAGCCGTGCTGCCTGTCCCAGCGCGCACAGGCGGTCGGCAGTCGGCGCATCGCCCGTGCCTTGCGGCAAGGCGGCGCGGAATGCGGCCATTCCCGATGCGGGAGAAAGGGGACTGAGGGTCGCCATGATGAATGCGGCAATGGCCCGGTGATCGTCAAAGGTCTTTGATCCGGATCAATGAGCGCATCGCCAAACGCGGGCTATCCGGCCCCCACAGGCAGCAACCATCCTGGGCCGCGGAGGGCGGCCACTGCTGCCGATGAGGATACAGAAATGAAGAAACTTCTGATGCTTGGTGGCGCTGCCCTGGCGCTCGCCACGACGCCTGCCATGGCGCAGGACGATGATCGCACGGGCGACATCCAGGTCAAGGTGCTCGGCACCTATGTCGCGCCCGATGGCAAGATCACCGATATCAACGTCAATCTGCCGGGCCTGCCGGCCACCACGCAGACCAAGGCCAACGACAATGTCGTGCCGACGCTGGCGGTGGAATACTTCCTCAGCAACAATGTCTCGATCGAAACGATCGCCGGGACCACCCAGCACGATGTCGATGCGACGGCTGGGCTGCCGGTGGGCGCCGAACTGGTGTCGGACGCGCTGCTGCTGCCTGCGACAGTGACGGCGAAGTATCACTTCGATCTGGGCGGCGTGAAACCCTATGTGGGCGCCGGGGCGGCCTATTTCATCTGGCTCAAGGATGATCCGGGCGCTGCGACCTTGCCGCTGGGTGTGACCGACACCGATCTGTCCGACGAATTCGGGATTGCGCTGCAAGCGGGCTTCGATGTGCCGCTGAACGACAAGGGCTTCGGCCTCAGCGTCGATGTGAAGCGCTATTTCATCGACACCACTGCGCGCTGGTTTGTCGGCAACACGCTGGCGATCGAGACCGAGCACAAGCTTGATCCCTGGGTGATCAGCGCCGGGGTCAGCTACCGCTTCTGACCGCCTCTCCCCAAGCTTGCGGTCAGACGTCATGCCCCGCCCGCCTTTGTGGCTGGCGGGGCTTTTTTCTGGGTGCGGCCAGGGTGGCCTTGCCGGGGCCTTGCCCGCAGTCAGACCCCCTCCAGGCCCCTCTTACCCCCCCTTCAGACAGGGATGGCGCGATGTTTCATGTGAAACACCGCGCCATCAGGGGTGGGGAGGAGAGGTCCCCTAAAAGTTATATTGGGTCGAAAACTGCACCCGCTGCAAATTGCCACTGCGCCCGTCTTCCAGCGTGCGTTCGGCATACATAACCTCGATCCCGACATTGAGCGGGCCGACCGGGTTCCAGATCAGGTTGGCAAAGGCGTTCCAGCTTTCATCGGTGACCTGATTGGTGGTGAGGCGCACCGGGTTGTCGGCCTTGAAATAGGCGCCCCCCAGGTTCGAGCGCCACCGGTCCGCCCAGACATGGCGATAGGCGGCAAAGCCCGACCATGTGAAAATCGGATCGAGCGTCCCGTCCATCTTGATCGCGGCATCATTGACGATGTTGAGGCCGATATAGCGCCCCAGCCCGTCGCCCGCGGTCGCCATGAACCTGAGGTCGTCCTTCGCGCCGACCTTGAGCTTGCCCGACAGGCTGAGACCATAGCCCCAGGCGGCATCGTCCACGCCCATCAGATCATCAGTGGAAACATGCAGTTGGCGCACGATCCCGGCGGCGGTGAAGCTGCCCCAGTCCCCGCTCCAGTTGTAGCGGCCGACGATATCGGGGATCTGATCGTCGCCCGGCGTGACCATCGCTCCGTTCTGCGCGGTGACGACCGTTTCGGGCTGCTCGACAGCGATCTGAAGCCCGCCTTTGGTGTAGCGGATCAGGGGCTGGCGGTCGAACACCGTGCCCGGCGTAACCCCGATGAAATCGAGCGAATCCGGCAATGCCCCCACGTTCTGGAAGGTCGACCAGCCCTGCCCGAAGGTCCAGTTGTCATAGTTGATCAACGCATGGCGAATGCGCGGCGTGAAGCTGTTGGTGACCCGTTCATTGCCGCCTTCAGTGACGTTGAAATCCAGCTCGATCAGGCTGGAGAGCTTGTGATCCGTGCCGACATCGGTTTCGGTCTTGAACAGGAAGCGCGTCTGGCGGGCGGAGAAATCCGTGTCGAACCCGCTCGCCCGCCCACCCACCGGGATCGAGGAGGGGAACAGGAAATCGCGCAGGATCGAATTGCCCGCCAACTGCCCGCCGCTGGTGCGCTGGCTGACCGCGTCAAGCTTGACATACCCGCCATAAGTGACGCGGGTCTTGCCCATCTTGAAGCCTTCGCCTTGCGGGATCGCGAAGTCGATCAGCTTGTCCGACATTTCCGCCTGCTTGGCCGAAAGGGTGCGGGTGGCTTCCTCGGTGGCTTCGGTCTGTTCGCGGATCGCCTGCTGTTCGGCCCGGATCGCCCCGGTCTCGGCGCGGACGGCTGCGATTGCCTCGGCCTGCTGGGCCTTGGCGCCTGCGTCTGCATCGAGCCGGGAAATCAGCCCTTCGACGAGCTTTTCAAGACGGTCGAGCCGCGCATCGACGCTCTGTTCCTGCGCCATGGCGGGACATGCGCTGAGCACGCTTGCCGCCAGCAGCGCCGCCCGGAAAGACCGGGCCGCTCCCCTGTGAAACATATGACTCTCCCATCCTTTTTCTTATCCCTGCGGCAGAATGGACAATGCCGGGCAGCGCGGACAGCTAGCGGATGGTCGTAAGACCTTTGTCTGATGGGGCGGCAGGTGTAGCCTGTTGTAAAACGGGTGCAGAACAAGGGAGAGTCGAGATGATCCACGCCGTCGAGCGGCCGCAAGCCCACACGCCGACCCATTGCACGCCCGAGCAATATGCCGCGATGTATCGCGCCTCGGTCGAAACGCCCGACGCCTTCTGGCTGGATCAGGCGCAGCGGCTCGATTGGGTCAAGGCGCCGACCATCGGCGGTGACTGGTCCTATGATCCGGTGGCGATCAAGTGGTTCGAGGACGGCCAGCTCAACCTGTGCCACAACGCTGTTGACCGGCATCTGCCGCACAACGCCGACAAGGTGGCGCTGATCTTCGAGCCCGACGATCCGGCCACGCCTTCGCGCAAGCTCACCTATGGCGAACTCCATGCGGAGGTCGTGCGGATGGCCAATGCCCTGAAAAAGCTCGGGGTCACTCGCGGTGACCGGGTGACGATCTACATGCCGATGATCCTCGAAGGGGTTGTCGCGATGCTTGCCTGCGCAAGGCTGGGGGCGGTGCATTCGGTGGTGTTCGGCGGCTTCTCGCCCGAAGCGCTGGCCGGCCGCATCGAGGATTGCGGCAGCCGCTTTGTCATCACCGCCGATGAAGGCCTGCGCGGGGGCAAGCACATTCCCTTGAAGGCCAATGTCGATGCGGCGCTGGGCCTTGCGGCCCACGCGACTGACGTTGCAGGCGTGCTGGTGATCCGCCACACCGGCGGAGCGATCGAGATGGTCGAAGGACGCGACCACTGGCTCGGGGATCTTGTCAGCGATGATAATTGCCCCTGCGAGGTGATGGACGCGGAAGATCCGCTGTTCATTCTCTACACCTCAGGTTCGACCGGCAAGCCCAAGGGCGTGCTCCACACCACCGGCGGCTACGGCGTGTGGACGGCTACGACCTTCCAATATATTTTCGACTACCAGCCCGGCGAGGTGTTCTGGTGCACCGCTGATATCGGCTGGGTCACCGGGCACAGCTATGTCGTCTACGGCCCGCTGTTCAATGCCGCGACCGCCGTGGTGTTCGAGGGCGTGCCCAACTACCCCGATCACGGGCGGTTCTGGGACGTGGTGGACAAGCACCAGGTCAACATCATCTACACCGCCCCCACCGCGATCCGAGCACTCATGCGCGAGGGCGATCATCATGTGACCAGCCGCAGCCGCGCCTCGCTGCGCCTGCTCGGCAGCGTCGGCGAGCCGATCAATCCGGAAGCATGGCGCTGGTATTTCGATGTGGTGGGCGAGGGCCGCTGCCCGGTGATCGATACCTGGTGGCAGACCGAAACCGGCGGCTGCATGATCACCACGCTGCCGGGCGCGCATGACATGAAACCGGGCAGTGCGGGCCTGCCGTTCTTCGGCATCCGTCCGCAGCTGGTCGATAATGAGGGTGGGGTGCTGGACGGCGCGAACGAGGGCAACCTGTGCATCACGCATAGCTGGCCGGGACAAGCGCGCACCGTCTACGGCGATCACGAACGCTTCGTGCAGACCTATTTCAGCACCTATGCCGGCAAGTATTTCACCGGCGACGGGTGCAAGCGTGATGCCGATGGTTACTACTGGATCACCGGGCGGGTCGACGATGTCATCAACGTCTCGGGCCACCGCATGGGCACCGCCGAAGTCGAAAGCGCGCTGGTGCTTCACACGCTCGTGGCCGAGGCGGCGGTGGTTGGCTATCCGCACGACATCAAGGGGCAGGGCATCTATTGCTACGTCACCTTGAACGCGGGCGAAGAAGGTTCGGAGGCGCTGCTGGCCGAACTCAAGGCCCATGTGCGCAAGGAAATCGGCCCGATCGCGACGCCCGATGTGATCCACTTCACCGACGGTCTGCCCAAGACCCGTTCCGGCAAGATCATGCGCCGCATCCTGCGCAAGATTGCCGAGAACGAGTTCGGATCGCTGGGCGATACCTCAACGCTTGCCGATCCTTCGCTTGTCGAGCGGCTGATCGAGGGCAGGCAGAACCGCTGAGGGGCGCATGACAAGCCGGATCGTCATTGCCGATGATCACCCGCTGTTCCGCAGCGCGCTTGCCCATGCGGTGGGCAAGGTGTGGGACGGGGCAACGATCATCGAGGCGAGCAGTGCTGCCGAGGCTCGCACTGCCTTGGCGCAGGGCGGCGTGGAGACGCTGCTGCTTGATCTGCACATGGCGGATTCGACCGGCCTGGCGGTTCTGATGGACCTGCGGCAGGATTACCCGGCACTGCCGATCGTGATCGTCTCCGCATCAGAGGAACCGCGCGTGGCGGCGGCGGCGGCGCAGCTGGGCGCGGCAGGGTTCATCCCCAAATCGGCAAGCCTGGATGCCATGCGCGAAGGACTGGCAGCGGTGCAGGGCGGGGACGGGTGGTTCCCGGACAGCGGCGATGCGGGGGCAGACGATGATCTTGCCCGCATCGCCAGCCTCACCCCGGCTCAGCGGCGTATTCTGGCGGCGATCCGACAGGGGCTGCTCAACAAGCAGATCGCCTGGGAGCTCTCGATCAGCGAGGCGACGGTCAAGGCGCATATTACCGCGATCCTGCGCAAGCTGGGTGTAGGCAGCCGCACGCAGGCGGTGCTGGTGGCTGCCAAGCTCGATGTCGATCAGCCGGTGGCGGATTCGGCGCGGGCCTGAACGCCCGCCTCGCGCCCCTGTGCCAGCGCGGTTGCGATCAGAGCCCTGAGCGCCGCAGGGGGCGCAGGCTTGAGCAGCCGGTTGGCCCCCATCCGGGCAGCGGCAGCCTCGGTTTCCTCTGAACCTTCAGCGGTCAGCAGGATCGCCGGACAGCGTCGGCCCCAGCTTTCGCACAGACTTGCAAAGACCGCGTCCCCGCGCTCCTCATCGTCGAGCCGGTAATCCATGATCGCCACATCGGGCGCATCCGGCATGGCGCTGCGCGCTTCACAAAGGCCGGTCGCGGTGGTGACGGTGAGACCCCAGCGGGCCAGCACGGCAGCCGTGGCGGCAAGCGCGGCGGGATCATTGTCGACCACCAGCACCCGTGCCTCGCCCAGACCTGCCGGGCTGCGTTGCGGGACCATGCGCAGCGCGGCCACAGGCTCCCGGCGCAGCACCGGCAGAGCCAGCGCAAAGCGGCTCCCGCGGCCCGGAACCGAGGTGGTCTCGACCTCCACCTCAAGCAGCCGGCACGCGCGCCGGACGATAGCCAGGCCAAGGCCCAGTCCCTCGCGGTCGGTCGAGGCGCCGCGTTCGAACTCGCCGAAGATCCGCTCGATATCCTGCGGTGCGATGCCGCGCCCGGTGTCGTGGATGCAGATCACGGCGTTGCTGCCCCGCTGCCGGACCCCGATCAGCACGCCTCCGCGGGTGGTGTAGCGCACCGCGTTGCTGAGGAGGTTGCGCAAGCAGGCGGTCAGCAGCGCGCGGTCGGCCATCACCCACACGCTGGTCCGCACCCGCCTGAGGCGCAGGCCATTTGCCTGAGCTTGCAGGGTGAATTCGCGCGCGACATCCTCGAACAGCTGGTCAAGCGCGACCGGCTCGGGTGCGGGCACCACGCCGCCGCTGTCCAGCTTCGATATTTCCAGCAGCACCCGGATCAGGCGGTCGGCGGCGACGATCGAGCCATCGAGGTCGGCAACCAGCCGTTCCAGCGACGGCTGCCCCGCCACCTCCTCGCCCAGCGCGGAGGCAAACAGGCGCGCAGCGTTCAGTGGCTGGATCAGGTCGTGGCTGGCAGCGGCAAGGAAGCGGGTCTTGGACTGGGTCGCCTGGGCCAGCAGCGCATTGGCTTCGGAGAGCTGGCGGGTGCGTGTCGCGACCTTGTCTTCCAGCGCCTGTTCGGCCCGGCGATCGAGAGTGATGTCGGTATAAGAGGTCGTGTAGCCACCCCCCGGTGTCGGCGCACCGACGATGCGCAGCACCCGGCCGTCGTGCTGCACGCGCTCGATCCGATGTTCGGTCCCGGCGCGCATATAGGCAAGGCGGCGCGCAACCTGATCGGCAATCTCGGCTTCCGAAAGGTTGCCGCGGGCGAGGTTAAATCGGATCAGATCGGCGATCGGCGTGCCGACGCTGACCAGGGTATCGGGCAGGTCGAACAGTTCCTGATAGCGGCTGTTCCACGCCACCAGCCGCATCTCCCCATCGACCAGCGCAACGCCCTGATCGATGCTCTCGATGGCGGTCTGGAGCAGTTCGGCCGAGAAGGACAGGCGGCGCTGCGTCTCGTCGAACATGGCGACGACTTCGGGCAGCGGGATCGGGTCGCCGCCTGCCCATGAACCCACCAGCATTCGTGCAGAGGATGTGCCGATGACGCCGGAGATGACCCGCTCGGCCAGTTCCAGCACAGCCGCGCCGGCCGGGTCGCCGTTGCGCAATGCAAGCGGCGCCAACGCGGCATCGGCCCGCTCACGCCCGACGAACTGGGCAAGCAGCGCACGCACATCGCCCACCCGCTTGGCCGTGGCATGGCGCGGCAGTGCACCGGGCATGGGCGTGCCCACAAACGCTGCGGCCTGCGCGGAATCGAGCAGCGAGGGGCTCACCAATCCCGAGATCACCCAATAAAGCGCGGCATTGATCACGAGGCTCATGGTCACGCCCGAAACCAGCGGGTCCGGGTGGATGCTGAATGGCGGTGCCACACCGGCAGCGGCGGGCACGATCAGCAACACCGCCCAAAGCGCGAAGCCCGCGCTCAGCCCAGCGAGCATCCCGGCGCGGTTGCCATGCTGGCTGATCATGCCCAGCACCAACCCGGGCGCGAATTGCGCCGCCGCAGCAAAGGCAAGCGTGCCGAGACCCGCAAGATCGGTGACCCCTGCAAAACCGCGATAGAAGGCATAGGCCGCCGCCAGCAATGCGGCGATCACCACGCGGCGGATCAGCAGCAGACGCGCCGGCATGCGGCTGCGGTCACCTCGTCCGGCAAGTGCGCGGCGCAGCAGCAGCGGGGCGATCAGATCGTTGGTGATCATGATCGACAGCGCCACACAGGCGACCACAATCATGCCGGTTGCGGCGGAAAAGCCGCCAAGGAACACCAGCACTGCCAGCCACGGGGCACCGTTCGCCAGGGGCAGGGCGAGCACAATGGTATCGGGATCCGTGCCCGCAGGCAGCACGGCAAGACCCGCCAGCACGATCGGCACGATCACTGCGGCAGTCGCGGCGAGATAGGCGGGGAGCACCCAGCGCATCGCGGCCGTCGCCCGCTCGCCCGGGGCCTCGATGAAGGTCATGTGAAACTGGCGCGGAAGGCACAGGATCGCGGCAGCCGCGATCATGGTGAGAACCACAAAGCGCGCGTCGATCTGGTCGGGCGCGAGCAGGGCGGGCGGCGGCGATGCCGTCTGGGCTGCGCTATCGCTGGCCAGCAGCACCATGACAGCAAGTGCGCCCACTGCGAGCAGTGCGGCAAGTTTGACCATGGCCTCCACCGCGATGGTCAGCACCAGCCCCGCATTGTCGCCCGCGCGGTCGGCCCGGCGCGAACCGAACAGGATCGCGAACAGGCCCATCAGCGCAGCAACGATCAGCACCAGTTCGTCAGCCGCCACCTGCATCCTGAGATCGGGGGCCATCAACAGCAGCGTGGTGCCAACCGCGTCCAGCTGAAGCGCCATGTAGGGCAGCGTCCCGCAGGTCGCGATCACGGTTACGAGGGCGGCGAGCGATGCGCTCTTGCCATAGCGGGCCGACAGGAAATCGGCGATCGAGGTCGAATGCTGCGCCTTGGCCTGCGCGAGAATTTTGCGCACCAGCCCGAAGCCGAGCGTGAAGACGAGGATCGGGCCGAGATAGATGGGAAGGTAATCGAGGCCGTTGGTGGCCGCCGTGCCGACCCCACCGAAGAAGGTCCAGCTGGAACAATAGACCGCAAGGCTGAGGCCGTAGATGCTTCCCGCCTGTCGGTAGAGCCATCCCTCGACGGGACCTTGCCGGTCCCGCCATGCTGCCAGCCAGAACAGCGCACCCAGATAGAGTGTGGCGGCAGCCAGCGCCGCGCCCAGCATCATGACCTGCGTCCCTCTCCCTCCTTGGACAAGCTACTGCAAGCCCTGCGAATATGCAAAGGGGCGGCACCCTTGCGGATGCCGCCCCCCTTGCGACCCTTGCGGGCAGGCTTACGCGTCGATGTTGCGGCGGAAGGTTTCGGGCAGGAACAGCAGGCCTGCCACCACGGTCAGAACGCAGATGATGATCGGATACCACAGCCCGTAGTAGATATCCCCGGTCGCTGCGACCATCGCGAAGGCGGTGGTCGGCAGGAAGCCGCCGAACCAGCCGTTGCCGATGTGATAGGGCAGGCTCATCGCGGTGTAGCGGATGCGGGTGGGGAACAGCTCCACCAGCAGCGCTGCGATCGGGCCGTAGACCATCGTCACCAGCAGCACGAGGAAGGTCAGCACCGCGATCACGACCGGGGTGTTGATCTGCGCCGGGTCCGCCTTGGCCGGGTAACCGGCAGCGGCAAGGGCGGTCTTCAGCTCATCCTGAAAAGCGGTGATCGCGGCCTTGCGCGCCTCGCCCGTCACCTTGGCCGGATCGGGCGCGGTGAAGGTCTGCGCGCCGATCTTGACCTCGGCGATGCTGCCCGCCGATGCTTCGACCTTGGTGTAGCTCACCGCGCTCTTGGCAAGGAAGGACTTGGCGATGTCGCAGCTCTTGGCATCGAACTTGTTCTTGCCGATGGGGTCGAACTGGACTGAGCAGTCTTCGTTGTTGACGATCACGCTCACCGGGGCGGCAGCCTGCGCCCGGGCCAGCGCCGGGTTGGCCGCTTCGGTCAGCAGGTGGAAGGCGGGGAAATAAGTCACCGCAGCGAGCGCGCAGCCCGTCAGGATGATCTTCTTGCGCCCGATCCGGTCCGACAGCCATCCGAAGAAGATGAAGAACGGCGTGCCGATGGCGAGTGCCACCGCGATCAGGATGTTGGTGGTGGCCCCATCAACCATCAGCATCTTTTCAAGGAAGAACAGCGCGTAGAACTGGCCGGTGTACCACACCACGGCCTGCCCCGCGACCGCACCGAGCAGCGCGATCAACGCCCAGCGGCCATTCTTCCAGTTGCCGAAGGCTTCCGAAATCGGCGCCTTGGAATTGGTGCCTTCTTCCTTCATCTTCTGGAAGACCGGGCTTTCCTGAAGCTGCATGCGGATCCACAGCGACACGCCCAGCAGCACCGCCGAAACGAGGAACGGCACGCGCCAGCCCCATTCCTTAAAGGCTTCCTCGCCGATCATCGTGCGCGTGCCGATCACCACCAGCAGCGCGGCAAACAGCCCGAGCGTCGCGGTGGTCTGGATGAAGCTGGTGTAGAGCCCGCGCTTGTTGTTGGGGGCATGTTCGGCAACGTAGGTTGCAGCGCCGCCATATTCGCCGCCCAGCGCAAGACCCTGAAGCAGGCGCAGCGCGACCAGCATGATCGGCGCGGCCACGCCGATGCTGGCATAGGACGGCAGCACGCCGACCGTGAAGGTCGCCGCCCCCATCAGGCCCATCGTCACAAGGAAAGTGTACTTGCGCCCGACCAGATCGCCCAGCCGCCCGAACACCAGTGCGCCGAAGGGGCGGACCGCAAAGCCTGCCGCAAACGCGGCGAGCGCGAAGATGAAGCCGGTGGTCTCGTTCACCCCGGAAAAGAATTGTGCCGAAATGATCGTGGCCAGAAGGCCGTAAAGGTAGAAGTCGTACCACTCGAACACCGTGCCCAGCGACGAGGCGAGGATGACGCGTTTTTCCGTCCCCGTTGCCTCGTGATGCTTGGGCAGGGCGCCATCAAATGTCGTTGCCATTATCCGTCTCCCGCTTGTGCGCCCGATCCCTGCGGCCCCGAGTCCCTGATCCTCGTGAACCCCACCTGTCGAGGCGTGCAAAGTCGCGCTTCGGGGCGCTGGGGGATAGCTAGACCTTGGTCGGATAAGCGGGCAGCCGGATTACTCGTCGGCGGGCGCGAAGGTGAAGCGCAGGTCTGGCGTTTCGATGACCAGCTGACGGCCATCGAGCGTGGTGGAATAGCGCTGCGCGTCGGCCAGGCCATTCGCCAACTGGTCGCCGAAACTGGGTTGGGGGCAGAACATTTTCGTGCTGGCGACCGGGCCGAAGCTGATGCTGGCCGCCCCATTGACCGGCTGGCCCGCAGTCCAGGTGGTGCGGCCGCGATTGCAATCAAGCCGCACTTCGGCCTCCCCGCCATCGCCAAAGGCAAGCGTGTGGCGAACCTGAAGTGCCGGGGTGAGCGTGGTGGTGCTGCCCGATGTGTCGATCGCCACCAGCCGCCATTCGCTTGCCGTGAGCGGATGGCTGTCAGGAATGGTCGCGCAGCCGGCGAGGGCAAGGGTTGCAGCAGCGGCGGCAGAGACGGCAGGCAATTTCATTGCGGTGTTCCCCTGAACGGTCGAGGCCACCTCCATACCGCATGATCCTGAACGCAGGCCGACCGGGGCGCACGAAAAAGCCGCCGGGGCGCGAACCCCGGCGGCTTCCTGAAAGCCGTAATGGCAGCGCAGGCAATCAGCCCTCGCGGGTGCCCGACAGCGGCATCGCACCGAAAGCGCCGGCATTGACCGAACCGGTCAGGGTGTCGCCGTCGATGGTCGCTTCGCAATCGAGCGTCATCGGCATCGGGACGACCATGTTCATCTTCCACTTGATGGTGTTGCCTTCAACGGTCCCGCCGTTGATGTCCATCGAGCCCAGGCTGCCGATCAGCGAGCCCGAGAAGGTGTCGCCATCGGGAACGACAGTGAGAGTGCCGGTCTGGTCGCCCATCGGGCTCTTGACGGTGGTCTTGTAAGTACCTGCAACGGACATGATCCATCTCCTCCTAAAGGTCCGGACCATCGGTGACCCGGCTCAACTGGCGTCGCTATTTACACGAGTGTCAGCGCGCTTCAACCGCAATTGGATCGAAGCGCGCCGGACCTCATTCGCCTTCCATTTCGCGCTGTTCGATCGGCAGGCCGAGCGGTTCGAGCTGGGGGCGCACCTTGCTGGCATCGCCGACCACGACCCACACGAACTTGTCGGTGTCGATCGCAGCGCGCGCGGCCGCGTCGAGCGCCGCGGTGGTCTGGGCCGAGTAGATGCCGGCAAGCTTTTCCTGATAGTCGTCCGGACGGCCATACAGGGCATTGCTCTGCATCGCGCCGAGCACTGCGGGCGAGGTTTCATAGCGGCCCGGCAGGGCGCCGATGTCGTTCGCCTTGTAGCGTTCGAGCTCTTCGGTGGTGATGCCCTTGGTGGTCAGAAACTCGTCCGTCTCGCGGATCATCTCGGCGATTGAATCGCCGGTGCGATCGGCCTGGACGCCGCCCGAGATGGCGTAGATCACCGCGTTCTCACGCGCCTGTGCGCCGCCGCGCACGCCGTAGCTCCAGCCCTTGGTCTCACGCAGGTTCATGTTGAGCCGCGCGAGGAAGTTGCCGCCCAGCGCATTGTTGGCGCTGTTGAAGGCGATGAAGCCTTCATCGCCCGCATCGAGCGGCGTGACCTGGGCCCCGACGATGAAGCTCTGCGGCGAATTGGGGCGGTTGACGAGGATGATCCGACTTCCTTGCGCCACCCGGTTTGCCGCAAAGTTCTTGGTGCCCTTCGGCGCAGCCGGGGCCTTCCAGTCGCCAAACGCTGCATTGAGCGTGGCGACGATTTCCGACAGCGGCTTGTCCGAAATCACGAAGACTTCGCCATTGTCGGGGCGGATCCAAGTATCCTTGAAGGCGACCAGATCATCGCGGGTGATGCCGCTGACGCTCTCGACAGTGCTGACCCCGCCATAGGGCGTGTTTGCGCCGAACAATTCGGGCGCAATCGTACGCTGGGCGATTGCCTGCGGAGTCTTCATCGCCTGACGAATGCCGGTGATGGTCTGCGTGCGCACACGCTCAAGGTCTTCGGGGTTGAAGGCCGGTTCGCGCATGATCTGGCGCATCAGATCGAGGCTGGGGGCAAGGTTGGCCGTCAGCGCCGAAAGCGTGAAGGTCGAGCGGTCATCGCCACCGCCTGCGGATACGTTCGCCCCAAGCCGCTCTGATGCTTCGGCAATCTGTTGCGAGGTCAGGTTCTTGGTGCCTTCGTCGAACAGCGAAAGGGTAAGGCCTTGGAGCCCTTCCTTGCCAACCGGATCGGCAGCGCCCCCGGCGTTGAAGCTCATCGACACCCAGGTCGCCGGCACCGCGGTGCGGCGGGCATAGGTGACCTTCATCCCGTTCTTCAACGTCGCTCGTTCGACATCGGGGAAATCGAGTGCGGCGATGGTATCCACCGGCGGCTTGGGCCGTTCGACCGACACGCTGATGGTTTCGGATACACGGTCGCGCTCTGAGGCGTTTTCACCGTCGGCCTTCACCGAGGCGGCTTCCTGATAGCTTGCATCGCGTGCGCCCGGCTCCAGCACCACGGTCATTGCCGGACGGGTCATCCAGCGGCCCATGGCAGCCTTGATGTCAGCCGGCGTCAGCTTGGCGAGTACTTCGAACTCGCGGGCGTAGAACGCGGGGTCGCCCGCCAGCACCTTGCCTTCGGCCAAGGCCTGCGCCTTGCCCGAGAAGCCGCCCACCTGCTCCAGACCGCGGATCGTTCCGGCAAGGTAGCTGGTGACAGCGCGGCGGACCTCGTCTTCGGTCGGGCCTTCGGCAATCATCCGCGCCACGACCTCGTCCATGCGCTTTTCGACCGCAGCCAGATCGCCGCCCTGCTTGACGGTCGCGCCGACGCTCAGCATGCCGATGCGCTGGAAGGCCGAATTGCCGGCGGACACGTTCACCGCCAGCTGTTCGTCACGCACCAGCACATTGTCGAGCCGGCTGGAGGACAGCCCGCCGAGGATCGAGGCGCCGACATCCAGCGCGATACGGTCCTTGCCGGTGACGCCTTCGACCGGCCAGTACCGGGTGACGCTGGTGGCGGCGACCTGATCCTTGAAGGTCTTGCGCACCGGTGCAGCAAGGGTGGGAACGTCGGCTTGTGCAGGGTTGTTCACCGGCCCGCGGGCGATGGCGCCGAAATACTTCTCGACCAGCGGACGCGCTTCGGCGGCCGAGATGTCGCCGGCGATCACCAGCGTCGCGTTGTTGGGACCATATTTTTCGCGGAACCACGCCTTCACGTCTTCCATCGAAGCGGAATCGAGGTCGGCCATCGAGCCGATGGTTTCATGGTGATAGGGGTGTCCTTCGGGGAAGAGGGTCTTGAGCACCTCTTCATAGACCAGCCCGCCCGGTTCGTTGTCGCCCTGACGCTTTTCGTTCTGGACCACGCCGCGCTGGTTATCCAGCTTTCCCTGCGTGACGGCGCCCAGCAGATATCCCATGCGGTCGCTTTCCAGCCACAGCGCACGTTCGAGGGCGGGGCGGGGCACGGTCTGGAAGTAGTTGGTGCGGTCGAACCAGGTGGTGCCGTTGTAATCGGTCGCGCCGATTTCCGCGAGGTATTGGAAATAGTCCGCCGGAGCATTTTCCGATCCGTTGAACATCAGGTGTTCGAACAGGTGGGCAAAGCCAGTCTTGCCCTTGGGCTCGTCCTTCGATCCGACATTGTACCACACCGTCACATTGACGATCGGCGCCTTGCGGTCTTCGTGGACCAGCACGGTCAGGCCGTTTTCAAGCTGGAACTGCTCATAGGGAATCTTGATCTGGCTGACCAGCGAGGGAAGGTCGGCCACCGGCTGGGGCACGGCTGCGGCAGGGGCGGCGTGGTTGTCGGCCAGCGCAGGCGTGAACGGCGCGGCAAGCGCAAGAGCGAGCGCCGAAAGACTGGCGGCGGCGAAACGATGGGTCATTGACGAAGGCTCCGGTGTTGGGATCGGTCGTGGATACAGCGCCAGATCAGCGCGCGGTGGTGACGGTCTTGCGGCTGCTGGCTTGCGCCAGCAGATCATCGCGCCAGAAGTGCACAGGCTTCAGCTTGTGATCGACGAACAGTTGCATCTGGTCGGTGTAATGCGGACTCCGCGGCCGGGTGCTGGCCGCGCCGAAGGGCTGGACCGAGCGCGAACTAACCTTTTGGCCGGGCTTCCATTCCACCCACATGATGAAGCTGTCGCCGTGCTTGAGGCTGAGGCGCCCGTCATCGGCCACGTCCCATGTGGTGGCCGCCCGCAACGTGTCCGAGCCGCCGTCCAACGGCAGGTCCTTGCCGCCCTGCCGCAGCCGCACCAGATCGCCAAGCGGCGGGTCGAGGCGGCCGAAATGGGCCATCAGATGGTCGGCGGCCGCGCCAAGCTTTTCCGCCACATCGGGGAAGGGCTTGTTGTTATAATCGGCGGCCATGAAGTCGCGGATCAACAGCATGGCGAGGGCATCGGCGCGGCCCTTGCCATCGGAGGTGAAGTCCCACCCGAGCAGCAGATCGCGCGCCTTTGCCAACTGCCCGGTCGCCTTCATCGCTTCGAGGTTATCGAACAGCCGGTCGACATAGCCGTTGCGGGCATAACCGGTGTCATATTTGATCCGCTCCAGGCTCGCACGGTCAAGCACGCGGGCCTCCGACAACAGCGTGTAGGCCCGCCAGGAACGGTTGGTCTGCTTGAGTTCGATACCCATCACCGGTGAAAACGCATCAGGGTCAAGATCGCTCCCGCTGCCGGCAGCGGTGAAGGGGGTATTGTTCGAATTGTAGAGCCAGCCGCTGGCCGGGTTCACGATCCGGGGCAGGGTCTTGTAATCGACCGCGCCCCGCCAGATCAGATCGCTGCGGTCTCCGGGCAGGACCGAGCGCCAGTCGGCCTTCACGTTTGCCGGGCGGTTGGGGATCGCGGCATTGTAGACATAGGCGATGGTGCCGGCCTTGTCGGCATAGATGAAATTGGTCGACGGGATGGCGAGGCGCGACAATTGCGCTTCCCATTCGCCAAAGTTAGTCGCCTTGTTGAGCCGGTAATAGGCGTCAAGCTGCTGCAATTGCCCGATCCCGCCATAGCGCACCGCAAAGGTGCCCTTGGCGTTGCGGATCACCGGGCCGTGGACCGATCGCAGCACTTCCTTGCGGACCGGCAGCACCAGCGGCCCGATCTTGACAGGCAGGGTCACGGTCTCGCTTTGAAGATCGCGCCATTCGCCATCCAGCTTGTAGCGCATCCCGCTCTCGTCCAGTTCCAACTGGTAGACGTCGATCATGTCGGGGGTGTTGACGGTGTTGGTCCATCCCAGATGCTCGTTGTGGCCGAGGAACGGGAACGGCGATCCGGGGAAATTCGCGCCGGCAAAATGCCAGCCTTCGTCGCTTTCGACGACCAGTTCATACCATGCCACACCTCCGCGCAAGGGTTGGTGCGAATTGGAGATCAGCGTGGTGGTGCCGCCGCCCTTCTGGGGCGCCACGGCAAAGGCGTTGGAGCCTAGGTGTTCGGCATCCTCGCCAAGCGGCAGAACGAGCGTGCGCGCCTGCCTCGGCGCGATGGAATCGGCCGGGGGCGCACCGGGCAGGGGCGGGCGCGGGAAGCCGGGGATGTCGGGGCCATGCTCGCGGCGCAGGTCCTCGCCTGCCACCAGCGGCCCGATTACGCCATCAAGCCCGAAGAAGAACGGCTGGCGCAGTGCAAAACCCGCGGCGACATCCATGCCGTTCACCGGGAAGAGATTGGCAAGCTTCAGTTCTTCCGGATGTTCGGCGGCATATTGGTTGAGCCCTGCGGCATAGGCTTCGAACAGCGCGCGGGTATCGACGGGGAGTTTGGGATATTCCCGCTCCGCCGTGCCGCGCGCGTCGATCAGATGGTAGACGTAATCGACCTTTGCGCCTTCGGCCCCGGCAATCGCGCCGTAGCGGCCGCGCGACATGGCAATGACATCCTGAAGTGTGAAGAAATCGTCCTCGGCATGGGCGATGGCGACACCATAGGCGGTGTCGGCATCGGTCTTGCCGGCGATGTGGGGCACGCCGTAGGAATCGCGGATGATTTCGGCGGAATAGGTTTGCGGGGCAGGCGGCGCTGCGGCGGTTGCCGTGAACGGCTCCCACGTGGCCAGTCCGGCCAACGCCAGCACAAGCACCCCCACCAGCGCAAAGGCGCCGCGCTTCACCCAGATCATGACGGATTTCTCTCCCCAGCCGCGTTGCCATTCTTCGCGGAGGGACGGGGGGAGGTCAAGGCTTGCGGGTCATGCAACAGTCGGCGCACACCCCCTTGCCATGTGCACCGGTTGAACCCACCTAGTCGGCTAACACACCTCCGCCGGGTTTTTTGTGGGCGGGGGCTTGTGTTGCCATTGTGCAACACTATCTGCCGGGTGTAACCTTTGGAGGGGTTAGACGATCATGAATCTCGAAAAGTTCACCGACCGCGCAAAAGGCTTCCTGCAAGCCGCGCAGACCGTCGCCATCCGCCTCAACCATCAGCGCATCACTCCGCTGCACATCGCCAAGGCTCTGCTGGAAGACAGCGAGGGCATGGCCGCGGGGCTGATCCAGCGTGCAGGCGGGCAGGCGGCGCTCGCCGCAACTGCGGTGGATGCGGGCCTTTCCAAGATTCCTGCGGTGACTGGCAGCGGGGCGCAGGCCACACCGGGGCTCGATAATGATGCGGTGCGCCTGCTCGACCAGGCCGAACAGCTCGCCGACAAGGCGGGCGACAGCTATGTGACGGTCGAACGGATGCTGACCGCTCTGACTTTGTCGCAAACCGCTGCGGGTGAGGCGATGAAGGCCGCAGGCGTGACCCCGCAAGCGCTCAATGCCGCTATCGAAGCGCTTCGTGGCGGAAAGCGCGCTGACAGCGCCGGAGCCGAAAGCACCTATGACGCGATGGAGAAATTCGCCCGCGACCTCACCAAGGCCGCGCGCGAAGGCAAGCTCGATCCGGTCATTGGCCGCGACGAGGAAATCCGCCGCACCATCCAGATCCTAGCCCGGCGCACCAAGAACAACCCTGCGCTGATCGGTGAGCCCGGCACCGGCAAGACCGCGATCGCCGAAGGCCTTGCGCTGCGCATTGCCAATGGCGACGTGCCCGACAGCCTGAAGGGCCGCACGCTCATGTCGCTCGACATGGGCGCGCTGATCGCGGGCGCGAAGTATCGCGGGGAGTTCGAGGAGCGGCTGAAGTCGGTGCTCGACGAGGTGAAGCACGCCGAGGGCCAGATCATCCTTTTCATTGACGAGATGCACACGCTGATCGGGGCAGGCGCTTCGGAAGGCTCGATGGATGCCTCGAACCTGCTGAAGCCCGCCCTCTCGCGGGGCGAGCTGCACTGCATCGGTGCGACGACGCTCGACGAATACCAGAAGTATGTCGAGAAGGACCCCGCATTGCAGCGGCGCTTCCAGCCGGTGTTCATCGCCGAACCGACGGTCGAGGACACGATCTCGATCCTGCGCGGCATCAAGGACAAGTACGAACTGCACCACGGCGTGCGCATCACCGACGGCGCGATTGTCGCCGCCGCGAAGCTGTCGGACCGCTACATCCAGAACCGCTTCCTCCCCGACAAGGCGATCGACCTGATGGACGAAGCCGCCAGCCGCATCCGCATGGAAGTGGAAAGCAAGCCTGAGGAGATCGAGGCGCTCGACCGCCGGATCATCCAGCTCAAGATCGAGGAACAGGCGCTCCAGAAGGAAACCGACCAGAACTCGAAGGATCGCCTGGTGGCGCTGCGCGAAGAACTCGCCAACCTCGAACAGCAGTCGGCCGAACTCACCACCCGCTGGCAGAACGAGCGCGACAAGATCGAGGCCGAGGGGCGGATCAAGGAACAGCTTGATGCCGCGCGGCTGGAGCTGGAACAGGCCCAGCGCGAGGGCGATCTCGCCAAGGCAGGCGAACTTTCCTACGGGCGTATTCCCGAACTGGAAAAGCAGCTTGCCGAAGCGCAAGGTCAGGCCGCCAACGCGATGCTGCGCGAGGAGGTGACGGAGGAGGACATCGCCGGCGTCGTCAGCCGCTGGACAGGCGTGCCGGTCGACAAGATGATGGAGGGCGAGCGGGAAAAGCTGCTCGACATGGAAAACATCCTCGGCAAGCGGGTGATTGGCCAGAGCCAGGCCATCGAGGCCGTGTCGAAGGCCGTCCGCCGCGCGCGTGCGGGCCTCCAGGACCCGGGGCGGCCGCTCGGGTCGTTCCTGTTCCTCGGCCCCACGGGCGTCGGCAAGACCGAGCTGACAAAGGCGCTCGCCGGGTTCCTGTTCGACGATGACAGCGCGATGGTGCGCATCGACATGAGCGAATTCATGGAAAAGCATGCCGTCGCCCGCCTGATCGGCGCGCCTCCGGGTTATGTCGGCTATGAAGAGGGCGGGGTGCTGACCGAAGCGGTGCGCCGCCGCCCCTATCAGGTGGTGCTGTTCGACGAGGTCGAGAAGGCCCATTCGGATGTCTTCAACGTCCTGCTGCAAGTGCTCGACGACGGGCGCCTGACCGACGGGCAGGGCCGGGTGGTGGATTTCAGCAACACGCTGATCATCCTCACCAGCAACCTCGGCAGCCAGTATCTCGCCAACCTGCCCGACGGGGCCGAGGTCGCCAGCGTCGAAAAGGACGTGATGGACGTGGTGCGCGGGCATTTCCGGCCCGAATTCCTCAACCGTCTGGACGAGATCATCCTGTTCCACCGGTTGGGTCAGGAGCACATGGCGCCGATCGTCCAGATCCAGGTGGGCCGTGTCCAGAAGCTGCTGGCCGACCGCAAGATCACGATCGATCTGACCGATGCGGCGCTGCGTTGGCTGGGGCGGGTCGGCTATGATCCGGTCTATGGCGCGCGCCCTCTGAAGCGGGCCGTCCAGCGCTATCTGCAAGACCCGCTGGCCGAGATGCTGCTGGAGGGCAAACTGCCCGATGGCAGTACGCTCGCCATCGACGAGGGCGACGGCAAGCTGGCGATGGCGATTCGCTGACCTCGCTCAGGTGAGGCTGCGCAATATTGTAACATGGCATTGTTCCGAATGTTGCACTGGGCGGTTTGTTGCGTGCAAGCCGCCCTTTCTTTTAATATTCATAAAGCTGCATCCTAACTTTGTTGCGCAACCTTCGATGGCTGGCGGCTGAATGTGGGATTAACGCAACACGCCCCGACAAATTTCCGATTTGCGGGCGCGCGCTTTGACACGAAACTTTCGCCAATGCACAAAAAGGTCACAGCGGGGACTGCGCTCGGCAATCATTGAAGCTTGTGTCTACCACATGGGGCAATCTTGTGGTGGTGCGTGCTGATTGCCGTTGCGTCTCCGGTTTGGGCAACTGGAGTGACCATGAAGAAATTTCACAGCAATTCGATCAAGGCGCTGGCCTTTTCGGCCTCGGCGCTGACCTTTGCGATCGCGGGGCCTGTCTACGCACAGGACGCCGATGAAGGTGCGCAGGAAGAGGAAGAAGAACAGGTCGACGTTGCGACTGACGCCAAGGGCCGCACCGAGCAGGGTGCCATCGTCGTGACCGGTTCGCGTATCGTCCGCGACACCTACTCGTCGATTTCGCCGCTTCAGGTGCTGACCACCGAGAACCAGCAGGCGGTCGGTGCGTTCGACCCGGCGCAGATCCTTCAGCGTTCTGAAGCTGCTGCCGGTACCCAGATCGATGCGACCTTCCAGGGCTTCGTGCTCAACAACGGTCCGGGCTCACAGACCATCAACCTGCGCGGCGTCGGTGCCAACCGTACGCTGGTGCTCGCCAATGGCCGCCGTCTCGCGCCGGCTGGCGTGGAAGGTGCGCCGACCAGCGTGTCGATCAACCTCATCCCGGCGACCATCGTTGACCGTTACGACATTCTGACTGACGGTGCTTCGTCGGTGTATGGTTCGGACGCGGTTGCGGGCGTTATCAACGTCATCCTGCGCAAGGACTTCGACGGTCTCGAACTTCAGGCCAATGGTGACATCAACCAGCAGGGCCAGGGCGAAGACTTCTCTGTCAGCGGTGCGTGGGGCTTCAACACCGACCGTGCCGTATTCGGTATCGCTGCCGAATACCGCCAGCGCGAAGAGTGGAAGAGCCGTGATCGTGACTTCCTGCGTGGCTGCACCACCAACCTCGAAGAAGATGCCGAAGGCAACATCTACCGCCTCGGGATTTCGGACAACCAGCTGATCCGTTCGCGCACCAACAACCGCATTGGTGCCTCGGAAAGCGAATGTATCGTTTCGGGTATCTCGGGCCGCGTGTTCCTGCCCTCGGCGCGTGCCGGTTCGGTCTACTTCCCGGCCAATGGCAACATCGCCAACTTCCCGAATGATCCGATCACCGGCCGTCCGTTCAACTTCGGCGACAACGCTGATGCCTTCGGCCGCGATCTTGATCGCAACAACGACGGCATCATCGACGTTGATTTCCAGAATGTGAACATCAATGGCAGCGAAGACGAGCTGAACCGCACGATCGTGTCGGGCGAAGAGCTGATCAACATCTTCTCCTACGGCGAATACACGTTCCCGGGTGATGCAAACATCACGCCGTTCTTCGAAGCGCAGTACACCCGTTCGGAAATCACCAACACGGGCGCGGGCAACCCGCAGTTGTTCCCGTATGTTCCGGCGCAGAACGTCTTCAACCCCTGTAACTTCGTCACCAACCCCAACGGGGTGGACTGCCGCTCTGTCGACAACGCGCAGAACGGCCTGACCAATGGTGTCGCGCCGGCGCTTTCGACCGGTCTGCGCTTTGCGGTGCAGCCGATCGTTTCGATCCGTGGTGACCGTAACAACTTCGAGGTTCTTCAGGAACAGTACCGCGGCGTTCTCGGTGTGCGCGGCGATCTGCCGTTCATCGGTTCTTCGTGGACCTTCGAAGTGGCCGGTAGCTATTCGCGATCCGAGGGTAAATCCTCGCGCATCGGCATCCGTGAGGATCGCCTTGCGCTCGCCATGGGTCTTGATCCGACGGGCGATTACAACAACGACGGCATTTTCGACAACAACGGCGATGGTATCGCTGACGATTACAACAGCGACATTCAGGTCGGTGTTGGCAACCGTCTCTACATCGGTGAGTGCAACGCGGCCGGTCTGCGCAATCCTTCCCTCGCCGCTCCCGATCTGGTGGCGGGCTGCGTTCCTGTGAACCTGTTCGCACCGAGCGTGCTGACCGGTGCCGTCGGAACCTTTGCCACCGAGGCGGAGCGCGCCTATCTGTTTGACAGCCGCGACTTCAACACCATCTACGAACAGACCATGCTGTCGGCCTATGTGACCGGTGACCTGTTCGAACTGCCCGCTGGCCCGGTCGGCGTGGTGCTCGGCGGTGAATGGCGCGAAGACAAGATCGACTCGCGCCCCGACTTTGTGGCTTCGAACGGCCTGTTCTGGGGCTTCTTCAACGACAGCGGCGCGTCGGGCTCCAAGTGGATCCGCGAACTCTTCGGCGAAATCGATCTTCCGCTGATGGCGGGTGAGACGCTGGTCGAAGAACTGACCGTCAACGTCTCGGGCCGTCTCACCGACGAAGAGCTCTACGGCACCAACGGCACCTTCGCTCTGAAGGGCGGCTGGCGTCCGGTGGCTCCGCTGCTGCTCAAGTTCAGCTACGGCACCTCGTTCCGTGCGCCGAACCTTCGTGAGAACTTCCTGCGGCCCCAGTCGGGCTTCGTGAACCTCTCGGACCCGTGCGCGGTGCCGACGGCGGCCTTCGTGAACTTCCAGTACCGTGCCGATCTCGACACCCGTCAGCCGTTCGTGCTCGCGAACTGCCGCCGCGAAGGTCGTGATCCGACGCGGGTCGGGATCGATTCCGGTAACCTCAACACCCAACAGGTGGTGAGCGCCGAAATCGCCCGTGCCGGTCAGCTTGATGTTCTCGCAGAAACCTCGCGGTCGATCACCACGGGCTTCGCGTTCGAGGAAGATTGGGCGAGCGGTTTCCGCTTCGCGTTCAATCTCAACTACTACGACATCAAGATCAAGAACGCGATCATCGAGCCGACTGCCGGCTTCATCGTGAGCGAGTGTTTCCTCAGCGACGAAGTCATCCGCAGCGAGTTCTGTGACAGCCTCATCATCAACACCACGGATCGTCAGCTGATCCGGGCTGTCCGGGGCGGGTTCCTCAACCGCGACTCTGAATCGGTGCGCGGTCTGGATATCAACACCACCTTCGGTTACCCGGTCACGATCGGGCAGGAAGAGATCAACCTGTCGCTCAACCTCGTGGCCAACAAGCTGATTGAGCGTTCCAACGTTCAGCGTGTCGGCGGGACCGGTGCGTTCGTGACGACCGACCTGACGGACCGCTTCGGCTTCCCGGACTGGACCGGCCGCGCCACCTTGGGCGTGCGTTGGGAAGACTTCCTGCTGACCTATCAGGTGCGTTACATCGATGCGGTCGGCAACTCGCTGAACGGCGTGAGCTGGCGTGACCGCACCCCGCTGGGTGATGCGTTCAACCGGGGGCCGGAAGGCGGCGTTGCGGCCTTCTCGCCCACCTGCCTTGGGCGCGGTTCGGCCAATGGTGTTGTCGCGGGCGACGGCGTGTTCTGCCGCTCGGTCGGCACGGCGGACGAATATTTCGAGCACACCGCCTCGCTGCGTTACGACACCGATAAGCTGCGTCTGATCTTCGGGGTCCGGAACATGTTCAACACGGCGCCGCCGAGAATTTCGCCGAACGCTCCGGTCACCCAGATCCAGAACACCCCGCTCGGCAACGGCTACGACCTTGAAGGCCGTGAGTTCTTCGGTCAGGTCCTGTATCGCTTCTGATCTGGCAATGACCTGAAACGACTTGAAGATGCGGCCTCCCGGCACCTGCCGAGAGGCCGCATTTTTTGTTCACGCTACGAAACTTCGCCGGTGCCTCCCCCGGTTCCGGCCCGAGTGCCCACTTTTCGGTTCAACCCCTGTGTCCCCGGGAATGCACGGATCATGAAACTCATCAAAGCCTCGCTCACCGCCGCACTTGTTGGCGTGTCCGCCCTCGGTCTTGCGACCGCAGCGCCCGCGCCCACGCTCGCGCAGGCCGCACCTGCCAAGCCCGCAGGCACGGTTCCGATCGATGTGTGGGCGCTGCGCGACGTGGTTGACCAGGTCCAGCTTTCGCCGGATGGCAAGCACCTGCTCGTGCGCAAGGTCGAAAGCCGCGAGGGAGATTACATCCTGGAAATTTACGCCACCGACGATCTGTCCAAGCCGCTGCGCAGGCTCAATGCCGATCCGATGGAAATCCTCAGCGCCCGCTGGGTCAGCGACAATCTGATCTTCGGCAACGCCTGGCAGCAGGTGCGCGAGAATGTGGAGCGGCAGGAAGAAAATACCCGCAACTTCGCGTCCTATTTCTACAATCTGGAAAAGAACAAGTTCACCCAGATCCGCGGTAGCTTCAACGTCGTCACGCTGCTGCCGGACGAGCCGGACAAGATCGTCATCTCATCCGGCAACTCGGTGACCGGCGGCCCCGGCGGCGATCCGCTTGCCGCATTCCGTCCGCGCGACTTCTACAAACTCGATCTGACGACTGGATCGCAGGCGCTGATCCTCAAGGGCACGCGCAAATACGGCAACGTCACCTTTGACAACAAGGGTAACCCGCGCTTCGCGATCGGTCAGGACAGCGACAACACCATCAAGACCTATTACCGCAAGCCCGGCGATGGCAGCTGGACTCAGTTCGGCCCGGTCTATGACCAGAATCTGATGGAAAACCTCTATCGATTCATCGGCGGCTTTCAGGGGCTTGCCGGCTTTGATCCGGACAACCCCTCGATTGGCTACATCATCGATGCGCTGAACGGCGAGGACAAGGCTGCGCTGTGGGAGTTCAACTTCGACACCGGTCAGTTCGGCAAGAAGCTGTTCCAGGCCGAGGATGCGGATGTGCTGCGGGTGGGCTTCCATTCGATCCCGGGGAACGGCAAGCTTGCCTATGCCGAATATCCGGGCGCAAAGTGGGAGCGCCACTGGTTCGACGAGGATGAAAAGGCGCTTTACGAGGCGCTCCAGCAGCAGATTCCCCACGCCCACAACCTCAACATCACCAGCCGCTCGCGCGATGGGCGGCGCATGATTGTGAACAATTCAGGGCCGCGTGATCCGGGATCGTTCTGGCTGGTCAAGGATGGGCAGCTTGCGAAGCTGGGCAGCCGCAATCCGCTGATCAATCCCGATCAACTCTCGGACGTGAAATATATTCGCTATAAGGCGCGCGACGGGATGATGATCCCCGGCTACGTGACCATTCCCAAGGGCAAGGGGCCGTTCCCGCTGATCGTTATGCCGCACGGCGGCCCGGCCGTATCGGAAGTGGTCGATTATGACGAGTGGGGCCAACTGCTCGCCAATGCCGGCTACATGGTGCTCCAGCCCGAATACCGCATGACCGTGGGCTTCGGGAAAAAGCACTTTGATGCCGGGCACAACGAACACGGCTACAAGATGCAGGACGACAAGGACGACGGGGCGCTCTACCTCGTCGAACAGGGCCTTGCCGATCCGGACCGTATCGCAATGTTCGGCTGGTCTTATGGCGGTTATGCGGCACTGGTTGCTGCAGCACGCGAAGACAACATCTATCAGTGCGCTATCGCCGGAGCGGCCGTGTCGCGTCCTGAGGTGTGGTATAAGGACATCATCGGTCCGGGCACGCCCAAGGCGATCGACGAATGGTTCCAGGGCCGCGGCGTCACCAAGGGTTTCAACCCCTATGCCAATGTCGACAAGGTCAACATCCCGCTGCTGATGGTGCACCCGGAAGATGACAGCCGCGTGCTCTATTACCATTTCGCGGACTACAAGAAGAAGTTTGAATCCCTCGGCAAGACTGGTGAGTTCGTGACGCTGGAAGATGCCGATCACTTCTACCCAACGCTGATGTATCGCCATCAGCAGCAATTCTATACCAAGATGCTTGATTACCTCGCCAATGATTGCGGCCCGGGCGGGCTGTAGGGCGGGCAGGGCGCCGTAAATGAAAGGGGCGCGGCCAGCGATGGCCGCGCCCTTTTTCGTGTTCGCGGTCGACAGGGCGTCACATCACGCGCCGGCCCTTGACCCCGATCTGATCGTTGATTCGGATGAAGTAATAGCCAAGCGATGCCTTCTTGAAGACCACCTTGTCGCCTTGGGCGATTGGCTTGATCTTGCGCGTCGGGTTGTTGATCTCCCAGACCGCTCCGTCGACGGTGGTAAAGCGCCATGTTGCAGGGCCGGTCTGGCGACCGCTCGCGATGGTGGTTTCGAACAGCTCCGAGGCTTCCTCTGCTTTTGTCTTTTCGTCGGGCTTGAGCAGTTCCGTTTCGGGAAGGGTCAGGCCGAACAACTGGCGGCGCGTCTTGCGCACTTCCTCACGGTCGATGAGACGCACGTCTCCTTGCTCAATCGCACCCAGCAGCGTGCCGACATTGGCATCGTAACAGGCCGCACGCGCTTCCGTCGCGGCGATGGCACGGCATGCGCGCAGGTTGTCGACGAATGGTGCCGATCCCGGCCACCCTGTCTGCTGGGCGAAGACTGCCGCCGTGCCAGCGATCAGCAGTCCGGCCGCGGTGCCCAATTTCCAAAGCTTGCGATTTGCGGACCGGCGGGACCTGAGGGTGTGGATCATGGGATGTCTCCTTGCGCCTTTGCTCTATTCCGGATCGCGCGGCACCCTGGCGGTGTCGCTCCGATATCGGGCAAGCTCTAGCCCAATATCTTCAGCTACTTGCATATATGTCACACCTGATGCCTCGGTGAGGTAACGGCAGTGTAGCCGAACTGCAACAGCCATGACCCAAGCGTCGCAATTCTTAAACCTGCCGATTGCAGCCGGGAAGGCGATTGTCTTAAGCGGCGCGTCTGAATGTCGCGGGCATGTCGTCCGCGTGCTGAAAGGGGAACCGCAAATGCAACGCTTCCAGAAAGCATCGCTGCTCGCCGGAACGATCATGGCAGGCGCCATGTTCGCCACGCCGGCGTTCGCTCAGGACGAAGTTACGACTTCGGCTGAGGACACTGCCGAATCCACTGCGATTACCGTTATCGGTTCGCGTATCGCTCGCACCGACCTGAACTCGACCGCTCCGGTCACGGTCGTGTCGCCTGAAGAATTCCGTCTGACGGGTGCCGTCAACGTCGAGCAGGTGCTCAACACACTGCCGCAGGTTCTCCCCGGCGTTACCGGCTTCTCGAACAACCCTGGCAACGGCGCGGTTACGCTGAACCTGCGCAACCTGGGCGCCACCCGCACTCTGGTGCTGGTCAATGGCCGCCGCTGGATGTTCTATGATACCAACCAGATCGTCGACCTCAACACCATCCCGCAGTTCCTGCTGGGCGGCGTGGAAGTCTCGACCGGCGGCGCTTCGGCCGTTTACGGTTCGGACGCGGTTGCTGGTGTCGTCAACTTCAAGCTGCGTGACATCGAAGGTCTTGAACTCGGCGGCAGCTACTCGCTGACCGGCCGCGGCGATGCTGCGCGCTACCAGTTCAACGCCGCCATCGGCTCGGCCTTCGACGATGGCCGCGGCGCGGTGACGATGTTCGCCAACTACACTCGCCGTGATCCGGTGTTCCAGGATGCGCGCGTGTTCTCCGAGCGTGCCGCTGGTGACGGCTGTATCGTTCCCGGCTCGACGGGTCGCGGCGATATCGGCACCCCGTTCCCGAGCGGCATCGCGGTGGGCACCTGTATCGCTCGTGGCGGTGAACTCGGCTTCGTGCCGCAGGGTTCGGCGACCACGCCGACCGGCACCTTCACGGCTGGCGGTTCGACCTATATCTTCGACCCGAATGGCGGCGGTTCGCGTCTGTTCCAGAACCCGGCCGACCTCTACAACTTCGCGCCCGACAACTACCTGCAACTTCCGCAGGAACGTTACCTGATCGGCGCCTACGGCCACTATGAGTTCACCGATGGCATCGAAGCCTATTCGGAACTCTCGTTCGTTCGCAACGACGTTGCCACCGAACTGGCGCCGACCCCGGCGGGCATTTCCGCTCCGCTGTTTGTCAACAGCCCGTTCTTCAACGATCAGACCCGTGCGCTGCTCAACCTGAACCCGGCTGATGCAACCCGCGGTGCGCTGTATCGCACCACCCAGGTCAACTTCCGCTTCAACGACATCGGCTCGCGCAACTCGGACTTCAACCGTGAGGCGTTCCGCGTCCTCGGCGGGATTCGCGGCGGGATCACCGACAACATCAACTTCGACGCGTACTACTCGTACTCGCGCACGACCAACACCAACATCCAGCAGGGCAACATCTCGGCCAGCCGTTTCCGTAACGCGCTGACTGTCGAGTTCGTGCCCGGCAGCACCACGCAGCTGCGTTGTGCGGATTCGGCAGCGCGCGCTGCGGGCTGTGTGCCGCTGAACATCTTCGGGACCGGCCTCGCCGACCCGGCGGCGCTGCGTTACCTCGCCATCCAGGCGACCAACATCACCACCTCGGACATGAAGAACGCGGTCGCCACGGTCAGCGGCACCCTGTTCAACCTGGGCCTTGGTGCGGATGACGTCGGCTTCGCGTTCGGCGGCGAATACCGCGCGATGAGCTCGGAGTTCATCCCCGACACCTTCCTCGCTTCGGGCGACGTGCTCGGCTTCAACGCTGGCCTGCCGACCAAGGGCGGCTACAACGTCAAGGAAGTGTTCGGCGAAGTTCGCGTTCCGGTGATCGAGGACGGCTTTGTCGATGCGCTCGAATTCACGGGTGCGTTCCGTTACTCGGACTACTCGCTCCAGCGCGTCGGCGGGACCTGGACCTACAACGTCGGCGGCGAATTCGCTCCGGTCGAAGGTCTTCGCTTCCGCGGTATGTACTCGCGTGCGGTGCGTGCGCCCAACGTGCAGGATCTGTTCGGCGGTGCGTCGACCGGCTTCCCGCAGGCGATCGACCCGTGCTCGGATCGTGGTCCGGTGGCCCAGCGTACGCAGGCCCTGCGTGACTTCTGTATCGCTTCGGGCGTCCCGGCGACTGCCGTGTTCACCTCGGGCGTGCAGCTGAACCAGCAGATCCAGTCGGACTTCGGCGGCAACCCGAACGTGGGTGAGGAAACCTCCGACACCTACACCGCGGGTGTGGTGATCCAGCCGGGCTTCATCCCCCGCCTGAACATCGCGATCGACTACTTCAACATCACCGTTGAAGACACGATCAACACCCGTCTGGGCGGTCTGGCCAACGCACTGTCGCTGTGCTTCAACACTGTGCAGAACCTGCAGGATCCGGCGTGCTCGGCCTTCGTCGGCAAGCGCAACCCCACCACCGGTGGGCTCGGCCTGAACGCGGGCGGTCAGAACCCCGCACTGGTGCAGGACAACGTGGGCATCCTTGAAACGGCCGGTATCGACCTTCAGATCGATTACTCGCTGCCGCTCTTCAATGGCGACCTGTCGTTCATGTTCCTGGCGACCTGGCTCGACAAGTTCCGCAACACCCCGGTGGCGCTGCTGCCGCTCAACGAGAACATCGTTGAAGGCACCTACGGCCTGCCCGATTACCGTCACAACATGCGTGTGACCTACGAACAGGGTCCGGTGACTGCATCGGTGCGCTGGCGCTACGAAGGCGCCACGGAAGATTTCCGTGTCGGCAACACCTTCGATGGCACCAACCGCATTCCGAACAACGCCCTGCCGCTGCGTTCGATCGGCGCCTGGAACTACTTCGACCTCGCACTCGCTCTCGATGTCGACGAGCGCATGTCGATCAACGCTGGCGTCAACAACCTGTTCGACAAGCAGCCGCCGGTTCTCGGGACCTCGGCTGAGCAGGGCAACACGCTGCCGAGCTTCTTCGACGTGCTTGGCCGCGACTTCTTCGTGGGTGTGAACTTCACGTTCTGATCCCGTCGAAAGCGACAAACAGGAAGGGGCGGCGGATCAGGCGATCCGCCGCCCCTTTCCTTTTGCGGTTGTGGAAGCGGACCGGGCAGGGCCCCAGCCTGAAGGTCAGGCGCGGGCGGTCACGTCGAAGGCGACAGTCATGCGGCGGCCGCGGCTGATTGGGCGCGTGCCATGGAACAGCGTGCTCGGGAACAGCACCAGCGTGCCCGCTGCGGGGCGTACTGCATGGAGGCTGCCGAGGCCTTCTGCGAGCCCCGGTGGCGGGTTGCCGAGTTCGAGCCACCCGGCCTCTCCCGGCGCATCGACCTCATCGGGCACCAGCCAGTAGCTGGCAGAGGACAAGAGCCCGCGCGGGTGGATATGTGCCGCGTGATGCCCTTCGCCATCGAGCAGGATCGACCAGCTGCCGTTGATCGCCCAGGGATCATCCCTGCGAGCCAGCAAAGGGTGCGTGGGATCAGCGGGGGGGAGACCGGCGCGATAATCCGCCATAGCTTCATGGAGCGCCGCTTCCAGCCGTGCCAGTTCTGGCTCGGCGCGGGCAAAGAGCGCGCCCTTGGTCTGGCTTCCCTGCTTGACCGATTGCCCGATCGGCATGGCCGTGTGAGCGTGGAGACGGGTCAGAAGCCCAGTGATCGACTCGCGTTCGTCGGTATCGAGCGGCAAGGCAATCTGCCGCACGAGTCCCGGTTGCCGGTGGAGCCAATCGTGCCGAACGTCACCAGTCATTCGCCAAGCCAGATCGCTGAGTGCCCAAGCCGCGACATCCCCGGGCCGGGCAATCCGCGCTTGATCGAGGGCCGCCTCAGCGCGCATCGGATCGCCAAGGCGCAGAGCAGTGCGTCCGCGCGCGATCATCCAATCGGGCCCGTTCTGCGCGGCGAAACTGTCGAGCAGGTCTTGCGCGTCACATGCCTGCCCTGCTTCGCACAATGCCATCGCCTGTGCGAGCGCGAGATCGGCGTCCTGCGGCCAGATCGAGCGGGCCCGGGCAAGCACCGCCGCGCTTTCGGCGTGGCGGTCCACCCCGTCCAGCACGTCGCGCCATCCCAGCCACACCGCCGGCCCCGCGCCCTGCATCGCGGCGACAGTTTCGAAATGATCGTCAAAGCGCGCCCGATCACCGGCGGCCCAGCGCAGTTCGGCGTGGAGCTTCAGCCCGTCGATCCATGCCGGGACATGCGTCACAAGCGTGGTGGTGCATTCCATCGCCTCGGCCAGCCGCCCGTCGACCGCGAGCGCCTGCGCGTAATCATACAGCAGCGCCGGATCGCCGCGGTTGAGCGTCAGCGCGGCCTCGATCAGCGCAGTGGCCTGGGGGTCGCTGCGTTCAAGCGCGAGCCGCGCCCGGCTGCGGGCAGTCTTCGGTCCGGCGGGATCGAGCGCTACGGCACGTTCCATGCTTGCGGCTGCTTGGTGATGATCGCCTGCCTGCCGCTCGCAGTCCGACCGGACCCGCCAGTAACCGGCATGGTTTGCCGCCAACGGTGCGAGCGGGCGCAGCAGTGCCGCAGCCCGCCCTGGCTGCTCCATCCGGCCAAGCGCGATGGCAGCGTTGACCCCTGCTTCAACCAGTTCAGGATCGATCGCCAGCGCGCGTTCGAACAGTGCCGCTGCCTGTTCGACCCGCCCGGCCTTGAAGTGAAAATTGCCCGCACTGTTGGTAAGCCGCGCATCTTTCGGGAAATCCGCCAGCGCTTGTTCGTAGGCCGCGGCAGCTTCGACATCACGCCCTTGGGATGCGAGTGCGCTCGCGGCCTGCGCGGCGGCCTGCGCATTCATCGGTTGCGCAGCCAGCCGGTCACCGCCATCCGGCCGACCGGAGCGAAGGGGGGCACATAGCTGACCAGATGCGGCTGCGGCACGCGGAACAGGTTGAGCGCGTTGAACCGCGGGCGGAACCCCTCGATCACATCGCCTTCTTCATCGAGGAACAGCAGATAGCCGCCCCAATCCGGATGCCAGTCGTCCCGCGCCAGGTTCAGCACATAGGCGACCTCCCAGCCTTCGGCGACATGGCTGTCATTGTGGCGGCCGAGATAGTGCCCCGGCGCGAACAAGGTTGCCTGTCCGTCGGCCTTGCACAGCGCATCGATCCCGGTGACCGCGCGCACCATGTCGAGAAAGCCGGGCGCGTTGAGGTGTTCCAGCAGCACCTCGTGCGCACTGCCCGGGTCCCATCCCTCGCGCATGGCCTCAAGGATCGGGTAATGAGCGAAGCGGAAGCCGTATTCGCCGCGGGCGGAGTGCTGTTCGGCATTGCGGGAGGCATCGCGGAAGGCTTGCTGGCCAGCCGGTGTGCGGGTTCTGGGGCCGTTGATGGCCTCCGGCTTGGCCATTCCGGCACCCACGGCCATGCCCCAGTCGGTCCCCCGCGCCAGAACCATCTGGAGCTCTGCCGCGCTTTCGGGCGTCAGCACATCGCGCAGCTGCACACGGCCCGTTGCCGCAAAGCGCGCGGCAGAGGCGGCAAGATCGAGCGCGGGGTTGAGTTCAAAAAGGGTCTTCACGCTGCGCTGTCCTGCCTTACTGAACCCGTCGTCCCTTGACCCCGGCTTGACCGTTGATGCGCAGGAAATAGCTGCTGAGCGCCCCGGCCTTGATCTCCAGAGGCTGGCCGACCTTGGGCTTCATCAGCCGGGCGGGCATTTCGTCGATCTGCCACTGCGCGCCTTCTTCGGTGGTGACGATATACTTGCCGTTCGCCACGCGCACACCGGTGATGGTGGTCTGAAGCGTGGCAAATTCCTCGGCCTGCGCAGGGTCTTCCTTGTCGGCCTTGCCGCCGAAGATGCCGAGATCGGGGAGGGCGAAACCGAAAAGCTTGCGCCGCGTCTGGCGCACTTCCTCCTTGTCAACGACCCGAACTTCGCCCTCGCTGCTGGCCGAAACCATCGCGGCGACCGCGCTGTCATAGCAAGCGAGGCGTTCAGCGGGATCGGTCTTGGCCTGACAATCGCGCAAGGCCTTGATGTAGGCGCTTTCGGGCTTGCCGTCGGCCGCGGCGAGCGGTGCGGCGGTGAGGGCAGCCAGCATCGCGGCGGCGACAGTCATACGGTTCATCGCGGTCATCTCCCCTCGTATATCGTCCGGGGCTCTGATTACGCCTGCAAGCGCATCGTGGCAAACCCTCGCATGACCGTCAGTCGGTGTAGCCCATGCGTTCGGCCCAGGGCGCGAGGATCGGCAAGACTGGCGCGAGCTGATCGCGGTAACGCTGCCAGCGCCCCCGCGCGCGGGTATAGAGCTTTTCGCCGATCTGCGCATAGCTGGCGGTGCGCACGCGGGTGCGGGTGCGGGCGGTTTCCTCGTGGGCGAGCAGGCGATCGTCCCAGCCAAGGCCAAGCCATTCGACCAGCGGCTGCAATTCGCCGCGCGGGTCCTCGACCAACCTCTCGTAGCGCACGGCGTGAGCGGAGGGAGCGAACAGTTCGACGGCGCGGTGCCAGGCACGGAAAGCGGCATCATACGTCAATGCGGCCTCTTCAAGGTCCGTGAAGCTGCGCATCGCGTGGTTCAGAGTGAAGTTCGCCATGAAGCAGCTCAGCACGGCGTCGGCCGGATGGCGTTCGGCAAGGATGAAGCGCGCCTGCGGGAACAGCCGCCTGATCAGCGGCACGCGCGCCATGTTGAGCGGGTGCTTGTCGACCAGCCAGCGCGCGCCGTCCCAGCCGTGATTGCGGGCTGCGGCAAAATAGGCATCGCGCAAGGCGGCGATCTGGGCTGCGGTCAGAGGGGCGAGATCGTGATCGCCGATCATCCGCGCGACCTCGGCAACCATCGGGCGCTCTTCCAGCACGCATACTTCAGGCTGGCCCATCAGCATGGTGTCGAGCAGCGTCGTGCCGGATCGCGGGAAGCCGACGAGGAATATCGGGTCCCGAGGCGCACCTTCGGCCGCCGTGGCGTCTGTCGTCCAGCTGGCGACCCATTCGGGCGTCCAGCGGGCCAGATCGGCCTCCAGCCCCTCACGATAGGTCGGGCCGTGTCGCGGCGGTGCTTCGGCCATGGCCGCAGCGTTCATGGCGGCAAAGGCGGCAAAGGCGCGTTCCGCATCACCAAGACGTTCGGCGATGCTGCCGATCAGCGCCTCGCGCCGCATCGGATTGATGGTGGCGGGGATCGCCTCGGCATGGCGGGCAGCATCTTCAAAGCGCTCTTCGCGCTGGGCGAGCCAGGCGTGGAGAAACGCCGCTTCGGGCGGGCAGGCGGCAGGATCAAGCCCGGCGAGAAAGGCAGCGAGCGCATCGGTCCGGTTGGTTGCCTCGTAAAGCCGCCCGAGTTCGATATGGGATTCGCCGAAATCCGGCCACTTTGCCACCGCCGCTTCCAGCACCGCGATCGCTTCGTCGAGTTCCTCGTTGTGGGCCAGGGCCATGGCCAGTTCGGTCTGCACCGCGCGGTTATCGGGGGCGATGGCCGCCACATCACGCGCAACCTTCAGCCGTGCATGGCCGATATCGGCGCGGCGCAGCACATCGGCGAGGTTGAGATACATGCCGGGCTCATCGGGCATGTAGGTGATGGCCTGTTCGAAAGCTCTGATCGCGCCATCGATATTGCCGAGAGACGCGTGGATATTGCCGAGATTGTTCCAGCTTGCCGCGTCATGCGGCTCGGCTTTCAGCACGCGGGCATAGGCGGCCACCGCCTCGCGCCATTGTCCGCGCTGCTGAAGGACCCATGCCTCGATCCGGGCGAGGGCGGGAAATTCCGATCCCGCCGAAAGCGCCAGCGCATCATCCTCGCGCCCCGCAGCCAGCAGCGCCTTGGCGTAATCAGCGCGGATTTCGGTGTCTGCGGGACGCATCCGGGCAAGCGGTTCAAGATGGGCGATCGCCCGCGGGCCATCGCCCAGCTCCAGTGCGGCGAGCCCGGCAATGGCAAGGAACGGCGCACCTGCATCGGTCGGGGCGGCATGGGCTTCGGCCAGCGCCAGCGCGCCTGCGGCATCGCCCGCCCGGCGCAAACGGATTGCTTCTTCGAATGCGGCGGCGGGCTGGGTCATGGGGCAATGTCCTGTCGGGGGCGGGCAATGTCGAAGGCGATGGTCAGCCGCTCGCCCGCGGGGAAGGGGCGCGTACCATGCCACATGGTGGAGGGGAACAGCACAAGGCGCCCCGGCTTGGGCTCGACGAGGCGATAGGGCTCTAGCGAGGGCACCAGATCGCGTGCTTCGCCAAGGCTGAGCCACCCGGCGTAATCATCCTCTGCGCGTCCGAGAGTTTCGGGCAGGGCCAGATAGAGCGCCGAGCTGAACCAGCCTTGCGGATGGACATGGTCGGTGTGGAAGCCGGCGCTGTGAAGCCGCACCGACCATGAGCCGGCGATGCGCTGCGGTGTGCGGCGGGCGACAAGGGTGGGGTGGCCGCTCTGGGCTGCGGGAAGCTGATCGACATGCCGGGCGATAATCGCAGCGAGGCGCGCCTTGATGTCGCGGATCGGGGCCTCGGTCCGCAGCAGCAGATTGCCGTCGGTCTGCGTGCCCCCGCGCACCGACTGGTCGAGCGGAGCCGCCTTGGCGACGTGCAGCGCGCGCAGGTGATCGGCCAACGCGGCAAGGTCCGCAGGCGGCAGGCCGATGTCGTAAACGCCCACGAGGCGCGGATCGCTCTCCAGCCACTGCGCGCGGGTATCCCTCATCATCCGCCACGCGAGGGAGAGATAGGGCCACAGCACGTGCGCCCCGGGCTGGCCAAGCATCGGTTCCAGCAGCGCGGCGGCAGCCTCTGGCCGGGCGGCCCTGAGCAGGTGGCGGGCGTGCATCCATCTCGCGCCCGGTTCGGCGGGGGCTCCGGCTGCGGCGAAATGGGTGTCGGCCTCCGCAATTGCGCCGATTTCCGAGGCGATGTGCCCGGCGTTGAGGCTGATCCAGGCCGCCGGACCAAGAGCGGCGTGGGCGGCCTGTGCGGCAGCGTCGGCACGCGGCAGATCGCGGGCCTGAAGGGCGATGGCGATGGCAAGGTGGTAAAGCTCGGGCGAGCGGGGGTTGCGGCCCAGTGCAGCCGCAACGCTGGCGAGCGGGTCTTCGCCCATCTGTCCGCGCAGTGCGGCAAGGCTGCGGTGCCCATCGATCCACAGCGGGTTGGCGGCCAGCGTGGTGTCGAGCCGGGCGATGGCATCGCCTGCGCGGCCTTCATGGAACAAGGCCGCCGCATGGCCGAGGATCACGCTGCCGTCCTGCGGGGCGAGCGCGGCGGCGGCGGCGAAGAGGGCGGCGGCGCTCTGGCCTGCCTCAAGCGCGGTGCGCGCGCGGGAATGGGCGATCAGCGCGTCGTGCGGGGCGAGCGCGGCGGCAGCGGCAAAGGCCTCGCAGGCGGTGAGGCTGTCGGTTGTGGCCCTTGCGGCAAGGCCGAGCAATTGATGGGCCTGCGCGCTGCGGGGGTGAGCCTCAGTCAGACGCCGGGCGAGGGGGACCACGGCTTCTGCCCGGTCGCCGTTGATCAGCGCCAGACCCGCGCCCAGCGCGGCGGCCGGGTCTGCCAGGGGGAAGCGGGCAATCCTGTCGGCGGCTTCGGCGGCTTGCACCTGAACACTGTCCTCAAACGAAAATGGCGGACCTTTCGGCCCGCCATTCCGTGTCTATCGAAGCGAACGCTTAGAAATCAAGCGTCACGCCGGCGAAGACGTAGCGACCCAGCGAGTCGTACACCTGCGCAAAGACGTTGCCGTTGCACGAACCCGCCGGGCAAGCCTGCGAGCCGGTGACCGGCGGTGCCTTGTCGAAGACGTTGTTGGCGCCGAGGACGAAGTTGAAGTTGTCCCCCGCGTCATAGGTCAGCGTCAGGTCGAAGTAGTTCATCGCATCGAAGCCGCGGATGCCCGGCTGCGTGGTCGCCGACAGGCCGTCGAACACGACGCTGTCGAAGTAACGCCAGCGAACCGATGCACCGATCCCGTTGCGCATGTTGAAGCCGAGGCGGGCCTGGTGACGCCATTCCGGGTTCGGAGTGCCGCACAGGTTGCCGTACAGGCCCACGCACTCCACATCGGGAGCGCCCGGAACACCGGCATTCGACGACAGGCTTTCAAGCCAGGTGCCGATGAAGTTGAAGGTCAACGTCCCGACATCGCCGATTTCGCGGTTGTAGTTGATCTGCCCGTCGATCCCCGAGGTGGTCAGCGAGCCGATGTTCTGCGGCAGGTTCACCACGAAGCCGCCCGGCGAACGCCACAGCGAGCCCGAAGGATCGCGGTTGACGAGGCCGCAGAAGAACGGATCAGACGTATCCGTGCACTGCTGGACGATCAGGTCGGCCCCGATGCCGCCGATGGCGCCTTCAACCTTGATGTTGAAGTAATCGACGCTGGCGGTGAAGCCCGGCAGGAAGGTCGGGGTCAGCACGGCACCGACGGTGTAGGTGTCGGCGATTTCCGGCTGGAGGTTGATGTTGCCGCCAACGAAGCCGTTGTACTGTTCGGCCGGGTTGGGAGCCACGAACTGACCGACGGTCAGACCCTGAGCGATACAGCCCGGATCGCCCGCGCGGCCCGAACCGCCCGAACCGATCACAAAGTTCGCGCAAGGATCGGTCGAGCCGTCAAGCGCGACGCGGTTCGGCGCGAACAGATCCTGGATCGTCGGCGCGCGCACGGCCCGGTTGTAACCACCGCGGATGCGGATGTCGCGAACCGGAGCGAGTTCGGCTTCGATCTTGTAGGTGTCGGTGTTCACACCCGTGCTGTAATCCGAATAGCGGTAGCCGGCGGTGACGGTGAAGTCTTCCACCCAGCTTTCCTGCGCGATCGGGATACGCACTTCGGTGAAGAATTCCTTCACGTCGAAGCTGCCGGCAACCGGAAGCGTCGGGGCACCCTGACCGGCCAGATCGCCGGTGCTGAACGCCACGTCCGAGTTGAACTCGAGCTTTTCCTTGCGGTATTCGGCACCGAGCACGATGTCGACGCCCTGTTCCGACCAGGGGGTCTTGAGCCCGTATTCACCCAGCGAGCCCGAAAGGAACGCGTTGGCGACCTGCTGGCTCACGACACCGCGCGAGAAGCCCGGCGTGGAGAGGTAGGCAACCGATGCCGCGCTGGGCGCCACGGTGCCCGGCGAGAAAATGTCCCACGGCACGCAGTTCGTATCCGAACCGTCGAGCGTCGAACGGCACACCGGATTCACGCCCGGGCCCGGATCACCATCGACGACGTCGAGAGCGCGGGTGAGGCGCTGCACGGAGAAGTCGTTCAGGTAGGTCTGGGCGTAGTTGTTGCGGCCATACTGGTAGAAGGCGTCATACGACCATGCCGGCGACAGATCGCCCTTCATCCCGATGACAGCGCGGTAGCTGACGTGCTGGAGATCGTCCTGACGGCCGCCCCCTTCGACGTTGCGACGCAGGATCTGCGCGAAGGCACGGTTGTAGGTGGTGCCAGTCAGCGGATCGATGAAGCCGAACGGCGTGGTCGGCAGCTGCGGTTCGCCGATGTTGCGGGCTGCGCGGGCCGCGTTTTCAGCGGCGACGTTGCCGGTGACGACGAAGGCGTTACCCGGCAGCGGGCTGACCAGCAGGTTGCCGGCGTTGCACAGCTCGCTGCGCTGAGCGGGCGAGAGCAGCGGGTTGTCGCAGTTGATCGACAGGGTGTTGCCGAAGTTACCCGACGGAGCAATCTGGGCGACCGTGCGGTCGTCCATGAACATGAACTCCATGTAGGGCTTGAGCGCGCTGGAGATTTCGTAATCCGCAAACACGCCGGCGGTGTAACGCTCGTCCGGGCGCTGGAAGTAGTTCAGCGGGCCGAAGTTGAACGGCGTGGTGCCGGGCAGCAGGGTGCGGTTGGGGCCGAACTGCGCGAGGGTCGAGGTGAAGTCTGCACCAATGCCTTCGTTGTAGAACACGGTCCCGGTCGCCGAAGTGGCCGAACCGCCGCAGTTGTAGGCACGGCCGCCAGCGGTCACCGAAGCCAGCGAGTTGGCTTGCAGGGCGCACGCCGAGTAATCGCGGCGGGCCTGGAGGACCGGATCGATCTTGCGGTAACCGGCATAGGCGGTGACACGGCCGCGGCCATCGTCGAAGCTGCTGCCGAAGGCGATGGTGCCATCGAAGGTGCCGCCATCGGTGACGGTGCCGGTCGGGAAGCCGAAGTTGCGGGCGGTGAGCGCTTCACGAATGTCGCGGCCCGAACGGTTGTTGTGGTTGTAGACGCCGTAGTTGGCGTTGATCTTGAAGCCTTCGAAATCGGTATCGAGCACGAAGTTGACAACGCCGGCGACAGCGTCGGCACCGTACACCGACGAGGCACCGCCGGTCAGCACGTCGACACGCTCAATCAGCGCGGCGGGGATGGCGTTGATGTCAGCGGCCGAGGTGCTCGGCGTGCCAGGCATCAGGCGACGGCCATTGACCAGCACCAGCGTACGCTCGGAGCCGAGGCCGCGCAGGTTGAGGGTCGCGGTCCCGGTCGCGCCGTTCGAAATGGCGCCGCCCTGGCCTGCGAAGACCTGCGGGAGCGAGTTGATGAGGTCTTCGACGCGGGTGGTGCCCGTCAGCGCGAATTCTTCGGCGGTCACGACGGTGACCGGGGTGGCCGATTCAAGGTTCGGCGAACGCAGGCGCGTACCGGTGACGACGATCGCCTGGCCTTCGGTGCTGTCTGCGGTGGTATCCGTGGTAACGTCGGCATCCTGCGCAAATGCAGGGGCACCGATCGTCAGCGCGATAACGGCAGTTGCCGCACCGGCTTTGAGAAGCGTGTGCTTCTTCATTGTGGTCGTCCTCCTCTAGGTTTGACCGGGTCAAAAGACACTCAAACGTCAAGGGAGCCTGACGTAAACGCCAGGCAGCCCCCTCCGGACTTCGGGCATGGGCCAAGCGGCAGGGCGGTGCAATTGTGCGTTATCCCGCGACAATGCTTTGCGTCTTTGATGTATTATATCTGCAACAGTCTGAAGATGGGGCGTTGCCGGGCCGCGACGAACCGACAGTCATTTTGATCGCTTGATTTGGGCCTGCCCCTTCAATAGGCGGTGCCTCAAGCGAGTGGCGAAGCGCAACTGATTTGCCCCGCTCCCCGCCCTGGAAGGGGCGCCGAGAGAGAGGAGAGTTTCATGAGCACAGCCTATATTGTCGAAGCCGTCCGCACCGCTGGCGGCCGTCGTGGCGGGCGTCTGGCGGGGGTGCACCCTGTCGATCTGCTGGCCAAGTCCCTCGATGCTGTTGTCGAGCGGTCGGGAATTGATCCGAGCGCGGTCAATGATGTGATCACCGGCTGTGTCACCCAGGCGGGCGAACAGGCGATGCAGGTCGGGCGCATGGGCGTGCTGGCGAGCAAGCTGCTGCCCCAGTCCACCCCGGCTGTCACGATCGACCGCCAGTGCGGATCGAGCCAGCAGGCGATCCAGTTCGCTGCGCAGGCCGTGATGAGCGGCGTGCAGGACGTGGTGATCGCCAGCGGCGTCGAAAGTATGAGCCGCGTGCCGATGGGCTCCAACGCCACGCTGCACATGAAGGAGGGCCTTGGCCACTACATGTCGCCCGAGCTTCAGGCGAAGTATCCCGGCATCCAGTTCAGCCAGTTCATGGGCGCCGAGATGATCGTCAAGAAGCACGGCTTCACCAAGGACGATCTCGATCGCTTTGCGCTCTCCAGCCACGAGAAGGCGATTGCCGCCACCAAGGCTGGCGCCTTCGAGCGCGAGATTGTGCCTGTGACCATTGAAACGCCCGAGGGCGAACAGCTGCACACCATCGATGAAGGCATCCGCTTCGATGCGACGCTGGAAGGCATCGCGGGGGTCAAGCTGCTCTCGCCCGAGGGCGCGATCACCGCAGCATCATCCAGCCAGATCTGCGACGGATCGTCGGCGGTGCTGGTGGTGTCGGAAGCGGCGCTGAAGGCTCATGGCCTCACCCCGCTGGCGCGCATCCACAACCTGACCGTGACCGCCGGTGATCCGGTGATCATGCTCGAAGAGCCGCTGTTCGCCACCGACAAGGCGCTCCAGCGCGCAGGGCTGACGATGGCCGACATCGACCTTTACGAAGTCAATGAGGCCTTCGCGAGCGTGCCGCTGGCGTGGCTCAAGCACACCGGGGCGGATCCCGACAAGCTCAACGTCCACGGCGGCGCGATTGCGCTCGGCCACCCGCTGGGCGCAAGCGGCACCAAGCTGATGGCGACCCTCGTTCATGCGCTGCGCGCGCGCGGCAAGAAGTATGGCTTGCAGACGATGTGCGAAGGCGGCGGCGTCGCCAACGTGACCATCATCGAAAGCCTTTGATCACCCCCATCCGAAAGGACTAACCAATGGAAGTTTCAGCCAATACCCCCGCCGTCGTCACCGGCGGTGCCTCGGGCCTCGGGGCAGCCACTGCCCGTGCACTGGCCGCCAAGGGCGCCAAGGTCGCGATCTTCGACATGAACGAGGAAAAGGGCGAGGCCCTCGCGGCCGAAATCGGCGGCGTGTTCTGCAAGGTCAACGTGACCAGCGACGAGGATGTCGACGCCGGTTTCGCCAAGGCGCGCGCCGCCCACGGGCAGGAGCGCATCCTCGTCAACTGCGCCGGGATCGGCAACGCGATCAAGACCGCCAGCCGCTCGAAGGAAGACGGCTCGATCAAGCACTTCCCCATCAGCGCCTTCGATTTTGTCATTCAGGTCAACCTGATCGGCACCTTCCGCTGCATCGCCAAGTCGGCGGCCGGCATGATGACGCTCGATCCGATCGACGAGTTCGGCGAGCGCGGGGCGATCGTCAACACCGCGTCGGTGGCGGGCGAGGACGGCCAGATCGGCCAGGCGGCCTACTCGGCCTCGAAGGCGGGCGTGATCGGCATGACGCTCCCCATCGCGCGCGACCTCATGAACGAGGGCATCCGCGTCAACACCATCCTGCCGGGCATCTTCGACACCCCGCTGCTCGCCGCCGCACCGCAGAACGTGCGCGATGCGCTGGCCGCTTCGGTGCCGTTCCCCAAGCGCCTCGGCATTCCGACCGAATATGCCAAGCTGGCCATGACCATGATCGAAACCGGCTATTTCAACGGTGAGGATGTGCGTCTCGACGGCGCCATTCGCATGGCTCCGCGCTGAGCGAATGTTTCACGTGAAACCCGCCACAAAGCGGGTCTGGACAGGGTCTGGAGGGGGTCTGGACGGGGGCTGACCCCGATCAGAGCCGCTCTGGACCGCCGCAAGGAAAGCCCTCGCTTTTGCGGGGGTTTTCTTTTGCTCAGGGAATGGCATCACACACGCCAAAGGAGAGGGATATCCATGACCCAGTACACCCAGATCATCGTCACCAAGGCCGATGGCATCGCAACCATCACCCTGAACCGCCCCGACAAGATGAACGCCTATACCCGCACCATGGGGCAGGAGATCATGGCGGCGATGGACGATATCGATGCGGACGATACGGTCCGCGCGGTGATCTTCACCGGTTCCGGCGAGCGCGCCTTCTGCGCCGGTGCGGACCTGACGCCCGAAGGCGGTGGGCAGGTGTTCTCCGATCCGACCGAGGTCAAGGACCTGTCCGATCCCAAGGTCCGCGATGGCGGGGGCTTGCTGACGCTGCGCCTGTTCGAATCCAAGAAGCCGCTGATTTCCGCCTGCAACGGCGTGGCGG